>Ga0196901_1001468_pt1 | contig 11889 bp, 3 predicted proteins | sample CB_VirMetaG_FD_169099 | JGI IMG/M metagenome (GOLD analysis project Ga0196901, IMG submission 169099) | Freshwater to marine saline gradient viral communities from Chesapeake Bay - CB_1504_1 Viral MetaG (v3) (version 3) | ecosystem: Environmental > Aquatic > Marine > Coastal | place: USA... | reverse complement strand
CCCTGTTTTCTTTTTATCTTCTGCGATAATAGCATCTACTTCAGCTTTTCTTTTAGCTTCATTAGCTTTAGTAGCTTCTTTTTTATCTTTAATCTCTACTTCTTTTAATTCAGTTTTAGGCTTAGGCTTTTCTCTTTGTTCTTTAATTATATCAGCAGCTTCTTGTGGAGTCATAGATTGAACATCCGCCTTACTATACTTTAGTCCCTTTAACTGCTTCCTCATAGTTGTAGTTATGATAGGAACAACTACTTTTGGTCCGCCTTTTGTTGGTTCTTTAGGAGTAAAAATACCAGGAGCAGGAGCATTAGGGTTTTGTCCCATATTAATCATCCTTAAATCTGCCATCTCATCTAAATCAGCAGCACCATAAACACTCTTTCCTTCAGGGTCCTCTCTTACCATTCCTATGTGCTTACCATATTTAGGACCTTCATCTGCATTCCAAATAAATATTACTTTTCTTCCCGAATCTTTTAAAGTTCTTACGGTAGCTCCTAATTTTTGACCAATAGGGCTTTTTTTATCTGTTAAATTTTCTTCGTAAGTATTACCTCTAAATCCACCTATAGCACCTTCTTCAGGAAATCTTACCATGGAAGATGCAAATTGAGCAGTCTTTCCATTAGGCAAAGTGAGATTATAAGTCTGAACCCATAATCCAGTTTTCTTATCTTGATATTTATTATCTTGCTGTAAAGTGCCTTCAACTGTTTTTTCAGGAACTTCTTCTAAGGCATCCGCTAACTTAGCTTGCTTAACCGAAGCGTTAGCAATATTCCATTCTTGCGTAGAAAAATCTTTCATCTTTCTTTTCTCTTCAAGTACTTTTTTAGGTACTTCGTAAGCAGCTTTACCCGGAACAGCAACTTCACCACCAACAGGAGTTTTAACCTTGTATTGTCTGCCTAATATAGCTCCAATCTCAGAAGATACTCCTTCCTTTGCTTTAGCGCCTTCTGTTGCTTTTTCTTCCGCTTTAACTACCTTCTCTACTACTTTTTCTGCAACTTCAGGCTGTTGTAACACTTCAGATTTAGTAACGATTAAATCAATCTCTTTTTGTATTTTATCAGCTTGTTCTACTTTAGAATTATGTAAAGCTAACTCAGGAGGTAACATTTGGTCTAAACGAGATTTACCCTCTTTATCTTTTTCTGTAGCAAATTTTATAGCCGCTTTTAGATTTTCTTTTTGTAAAGAAAGTTCAAATAGTTTCTTTTTATTTTCGTTATCTAAAGTTAAATCTTTACTAACTTTTTCATAACTATCGTAAGAATCTACTTTAAGTATAGCATTATCGTAATCTTCTTTACTTATTTTACCTTCTCGAAAAGCATTTGTAGCATTGGTTTTAAAAGCTTTTACCGCATCTTCTCCTTGCATTACCGTTTCGTATGCACTATTAGATTGAGCTTTATAATTTTCTTGTTGTTTTATTTTAGCGGTTTTTACAGCTAATGGACCAGCTCCAACCAATCCCGCAACTCCTTCAGATATATATTTACCTATTGATTCTGCGCTAAAAGCATCTGTTCCAAATTTAACTTTATCTGCATCACTTAATTTATCATATAATTGCTCTCCTGCACTAGATATAAATGATTGAACAGCCTCTTCTCCACCTTGTACTAAAGCATCCTTGCCAGTTAATTTAACCGTACTAAGAAATCCTTTTGCTACAGGAGCATAAGCCATAGCAGCTTCTGCTGATGCTTTCTTTAAAGATTCTTCTGTTACGTTTCCAAACTCATCTAAAACAACTTTACTAGCCATTTTTCCGAAAAAATCTTTCTTTCCTTCGTTAACTAATTTATTCATTAATAACTTACCGCCAATTCCTGTTCCTGCATCTAAAGCGGCTATAGGTATAGTAACAGCCATAGCCCATCCTCCAGCATCTTCTTCACTAATTCCTGCTTTTTTAGCAGCATCCATAGCTTCTCCTAAGTTTGATATAAAGATTCCCGTATAAACACTAGCGTATTTTTCGGCTTTACTTAATGCAGGAGCAACTCCTTTTGCGCTAGACAATCCTGTAAGGGCTTTTTTAGCTAACATTCCTTCAGCAGCAGCTCCACCTGTTAAATACATTTCTGCTACACTTCCTGCTAAGTTAGAAATTGTTCCATATACATTTTTAAGATTTAAGTTTACTCTATCTTTAGATATTAAATCTGAGAAACTTTTTATGCCTTCTGCATCATATATAGATTGATTATATTCATCAGATGTAGGAATCTTAAATTGTTGAAAAAACTTCTTAGCCTCTTCTCCAGCAGCCGTACCTGTACTTTTTTCATATTCTTTTCCTTCTATTGCGGTTCCAATTTTTCTTAATTCAGAACTACCCGCTACAAATAAATCCGTAACCCCTTCCATAGCGGAAGGTATAATATTAAATGCTTTTTTAGATAAATCCGTGTACCAAGAATCATCTTGAGTTTCCTCTCCTCCTGTACCCCAAACGCTAGCTATGTTTTTACCAGCAGGTAATGGTTTATTCTGACCTAGAGGAATTGGTTTATAAAGACCTTTATCATCCATATCCATATAGTAATCAGCAGTCCCACCAACTCCTGCTTTATTATAAACCTGCTCTGCATGAACGCCCTTGAATGTTCTTATGGCACTAGATATATCTTCTTTAGTAGCCTTAGGATTTCTCATAATGTCTCTAAGGATGTCTTTTTCATCATCCCTCATGTCTTTAAGACCGGGCATTTTGTTTTGAACAAAATCTAAAGTAGATTCTATATCCTCATAACCACCATCAGAAACATACTTATCAGGAACGAATCCTTCTTCTTGAAAAGCCTCTCTAGGAGCATATCCTTTTTTTACAATCTTAGAAGCATCGTATTTAGGAACTTCTCCATCTGCTGATGACTCTGTTAAATTTGAAGAATTAACATCTTTTAAATAAGCTCTTTTAACTATGTTGTTTGGGTTGAATTTAGGAGTATCTGACATATTATTGTTTTTTCTGTATAAGTTCTTCTGTTTCAAGATTCCATAAGTTTCCTTCCTTATCATACCCAACCTGCACACCTTGGTCTACCCCTTCTTGATATTTAGTATTCATATTTACTTTATCATAACGACCTCTTGTAGCTTGGTCGTATATATCCATAGGAACCCATGCTTTAATTTGAGTAGCTTTTATAGGTTTTCCATCTTTATCTACCCTATCTACTAATTGCACATTAGAACTTCCGTCAGAACTTTTTGTAAAATTTTCAGATATTGATGGGTCATCTTCAAACAATCCTCCAATTATCCATGTTTTTACTAATTTAGGGTCATCTTCTTTTTTAGTAAAGCCCATCTCGTCCGATTGAGTTTTAGGTAAATCCGCAAACACTTCTTTAAACTTTTGTTTTACCATTTTGGTTTTACCATCTTTACCCATAACAGGAACTTCAAATACTTTATGAGCTCCTGTATGTTGAAATTGTATTCCTGTTAAGTCGTAAGGCTTTCCAAATTTGTCTTTTATTACAACATCATTAGGAATACCTAAAACTTCATCAAATACTTTTCCGCTTTCTTTTCCTTGTGCTTTTTTTATAATTTGTTCATCCCAAGTAGAACTAGTTTCAGGTTTAGCGCTAGCTGCGGCATCCCTTTTAGCTAAAGCTCTCATAGTCATAGCATCTCCTAATGAATAATCTCCAAAGTCAACTCGTTTAGTTATATGAGCATCTATTCCTTGCATTACATATTCTACAGGTGTCATTCCTACTTTAGCAGCTTCTTGAGCTATCTGTTCAGGGTTTTGAGAATAGTATTGGTTAGCAACTATTTTTAATGTTTCAGGGTTAGCATATTCAGAAAAAGCATTTCTTCCTTTACCTGCCATAGACGCTTGTTTAACATCTTTAAATTTATTTCCTATAGATGCAAAATCTTCATTCAAATCTCTAAAATCTCTAGGCTTTGTATAAGTAAATGCTTTTGCTCCAAGTTGCCTAGAAGCATCCTCACCGTCTTGATTACCAAACTTATAATAGTTTTGCTCTTGTTGTAATAATCTCTCGTAAGCTCCTTTATTGTGCATCTCAGGATTCTTAGCAACCGCCGCCATATCTGCATGTAATTTCTTAATAGCATCATCAGAAGCTATACCTTGATGTAAATAAGGATTATCTTTTAATTGTCTCTTCATCCTTTTTACTTCCATCATCTTTTGAGCATCGTACATGTAATCAGGATTCTCATTAATATACTTACCCAAATCTTTTATTACTTGTTCGCTATATTGCTTTATACGAGGATTATCAAATGAGTTAACGGCATTCATATAGTCCGTATCATCCACAAACATCTTAACCTTTGCAGCATTAAGAGCTTGTGCTCTATCCATTTCTTGTTTTTGATAACGTAAGTCTTGAATACGTTGGTCGTATTGAAGGTCTTGTGCTAAACCGCGAGCTAAACCTGCTTGTATTGCCATGAGTAATTTTTGTTTAAAGATACTAATTTTTAATATTAATATAATGCAAAAAAGGAAACTTTTTACATTTCCTTTTTTGAACTTTTATTGTATTTAATTTATGCTTTGTATACCGGCGCACCTGCTATCTTAGCTGCTCTCTCTTGAGCTTCTAATTCTTTTTGGTATCTAAATGCTCCAATAGCGTTTTTAACACCTGCTCCAACTAAAGCAGAACCACTTTCTTGATTAACGTTATAAGTTTCCATAGCATCACCAAATGCTCTTCTACGTTGAGAATCTAAGAATGCAGCTCTTTCTCTAACCGCTTGGTCAGCATATTGTTGTTTTTGCATTCTTAATTGTTGGTCAGTAGATTTTAATTGTAAAGCATTTGCCCAACCTTGATTAATAGCTTGACGTTCTTGTTGGAAAGCGGTACCTGCACTTCCGCCCGCTAAGTTTTTACCTGAGAATCTAGCATCTCCAAGAGCATTAATTCTTTGTTGCTCTAACATCGCAGCTTGTTCAGGAGTATAACCAAAAGTAGCCTCTCTTTGAGCTCTCTCTACAGCAGCATTCCAAGCAGGGTCTATTTTAGAAACATCTTTAGGTCTTTCTCCTTGTCTTAAAAGTTTACCTCCTTGCATTATTTGGTAAGCAGAGAATGCAGCTCCTGGGTCAATATTCTTTACATAATCCGCTAATCCTTTTCTTGGAGCTTTTGGTGAAGTTGGATTAGCAGCTTGGTAAGCCATAGCGGATTCATTTAACTTCTTAGCATTTTCTGCATCAATCTTTTCTTTAACCATCAAAGCAGCTCTTTCGTTTGGACTTAAATTATCACTAGGAACAATAACATCTTCTAATCCTTCTTCTTGTCTTTTAAGATTATCTTCATAAGCTTTTTGAGCATCAAAGATTACTGATTTAGGAATCTTTGTTCCTTTTTTAGAAGTACCATCTTTGTACTTTTCCATTTTAGGAGCCATAATCTTACCGCCTTTTTCATAACCATGAATAGCACCGCCATCCATTTTAGATTCTTTACTTCCACCTGCTACCCAACCAAAATACTTACGTTGTTGTTCTGTAATAGGTTTACCATTAGCCATACCTTCATGTAGCATAATCTTAGCTTTAGATTTAGTTAATCCTCCGTCTTTATATTCTCTCATGTTTGTTCTGTCCGTCATAGTTCCTGTTGTTCCACCCATCGCAAACATAGAGGTCATTCCGCCACCTCCGATAGAACTATTTTTAAAACCTAAAATGCTAACAGGGCGAGGAGGTTTTGGAGAATCGTATTCTATCCTCATAGTTGAGGCATCATTTCCATCCATTACTATTCTATCTCCTTTATATGATGGCTGAGTTTTTCCGCCCATAGCATATCCGCCTACTCTTTTTAGCATGCCGCCCATATTCATTTCTTCACTATTTTCTTCTGCATTAGGAGCTAATTCTTCTAATATTTCTTCTCCTAAGTAGTTAACAATCTTTTTTCTTTCTTTAGGAGTAAACAAATGCTCTCCGTTACTTACCGCAACATCAGATTCCATTTCTCCACCTTTTTTGAATTTAGATACTTTATTCTTATCTCCAAATAAAGCAGCTCTTATTCCTTTTGCTTTTTCGTTATTCTCAGCAGGAACTATAAAGCTACCCGGCTCAATACCTTCTTTGTTAGCTTTAGTAAATATAGCATCGTCTTTTGGACCACCTTTACCTACTATTGTTCCTCCTTTAGCATACATCATTTTAGCAGCACCTATAACACCACCTTTAGCGTATCTAGCAGGATTAATCAATTCATCTTTCTCGTTATACATAGCTTCTCCCTCTGTTAATGGAGTAGCTAAATTACCTTCTAATATACCTGCTTCTCTATTTGCTATAGCTCTTTGTTGGTTTGTTAAAGTATTTGCTTTAGCTAATTCGCTTTTCATTTTAGCCTTGCTTGCTTCTATGGACTCTACGTCTTTTTTACCTCTTACAGCTCCGTAAATTCCGCCACCTAAAGCGCCAAGACCCGCCCCAGCTAAAATACTCATTCCTCCTGTTGCAGCAACAAGAGCGGGATTTGCTCCTAATTTAGTTCCTAAAGCAGTTCCTTTTAATGCTGACGAACCCATGGCAGCGTCTTTACTTTTAAACCTGCCTCTAGTATCTTTATTTTTAGAATCTATATAAGCAGCTCCTAATCCTGCTCCTGCAACACCTAAGTCCGTAGCAGCTCCAATAAGAGCAGATTTGCCACCTAATTTATCCATAGCACCTCCCGATTCAGTTGAACCTGATTGAGAGCTAGAAGCGGCGTCAGCGGTAGCGTTTGCATTAGGAGTAGCGTTTGCGTCGGATGCAGCTTTACCTAATCCTCCTGTAGATTTAGAGCCTCCTAATTTTCCGGCAGCACTCATTAATATGTCTAAAGATGCCTTTCCAACATCATCCGTAGACATTCCTTCGTTTTCTATAACCTTACCATATCTATCTAAAGGTTGACCTTGGAAATTATATCCTGCTACTTCCCCACCAACTACATACTTCTTCATTTTAGGAGCCATAACCTTACCTCCTTTAGCAAAGTTGCCTTTTATCTCTACAGGTCCTTCAGTAGGAATATCGTACATTTTACCAACTTCCATTTCTCCTTTTCTTAAAGGGGTTAGATTTTTTTCATCAAATTGAACTCCTTGATTAGGAGTAGCAATAGGTTTACCTTGAGTATCATATTTTTGTTCAATATATCCAACAGGAGCAGTAGATAAAGCGCCTGGGATTTTACCTATATTCATTTGATTAAACTCTCCTGCTCCACCACCAGCTATTCTCGTAGCTTTAGTTCCGGGCATCATCAAGCTTCCTTCGTATTTAGGGTTAGCCCTATTTACTCCACTCATTGATGGAGTTTCTATTTGTTGAGTAGTATATTCTTTTCGTATATCATCAATAGTTCTTCCTGTATAAGTTGGAGTGAATTTTCCGTCTTTAAAACTATTTAACGGATTAGCTAAATCATAAACAATTTCTCTACCTTCTTTGTCAATATTATATTTCCTTGATGTATTAGTGTATCTTCCTTCCGCATCAGGAGTTTCAATCGTTGTTATACCATAATTAGCACCCCATTGTTTTGCTGGGTCTATATTTTCGTAAGTCTGAACATCTCCAAATATTCCTGTTTGCTTAGGAGAAGGAGTTGATTTAGTTGGAATAGGTTCTGTTGGTATAGGTGGAGTTGGAATAGTCGGTTCATCCTCTTTTTTAATAACTCTAACTACCTCATCTTCATCTGTTTTTGTAGGTGGAGTTTTTCTTTTTTCTATATCTTTTTTAGGCTTATCTCTTGGAGGAGGTCCTACATATTTAGCTTTAACCTTATCAATATCAATAGGTTTTTTTTCTATTCTTCTGCTTGTAGAATCAGGCTCTGAACCTTTCGCTCTCTTTACATAAATTTCTTCGCCATCAGAAGTTATTTTTTCCCATTCAGGTCCAGTTGGAGCTTCTTTAACAACTTTTGCTCTTTTTCTTAAAGTGTCTGTATCAGAAACACTTCTAGGCTTCTTATCTTTAATGTTCGTATCAGAAACATTCTTAGGGTTTTTATCTTTATCTTCTGGCATAACTACATTTTTTTAGTATAACAAATGTAGTAAAAAAACAAATAACTATAAATATTTAAAGAAGTCTATAAAGTATGTTTTATCATTAACGTTAAACTTTTTAACACCCCTAAGCGTAATGTATTGCACTTTTTTAGATGAGATATTGTTAATATTATCAATAGCAGAATATTCAGCATAATTATCCTCACTGTCAAATTCCGATTGTTGGAAAACGTCAGTAGTTCCGTCCTCGTATCCTATTACAATATTTAATCCATTTGGATTGATGTTTTTTGGAAAGTAGATATAAATAAAGAAGTTGATAAATCCGTTATCTAAGCTATCAGATTTTGCGTTTACAAATATCTTTTCGTTAGATAATAATGGAGAATCGAATACTAAAGCATATTCATTATATCTAATAAAAACATCTCTTTTCAAATTTTCATTATAAACAGATGTTCTTTTAATTTGAGAAGATAATGAGCTAACAGTTAAAGTTGCTAATAAGATTGATAATGTAATTGCTTTCATAATTTCTAAGTTTTAAAGGGTTTATACTTGTTTAACGAAAGAAATTATAAAAGGTTACAAGTTTGTCATATTTTTTTAAAATATTTTTAATCTCTTGTTATAAACCAAGTTTTTAAGAATTGAAATATCTTATTCTTATTCTTAGCTATAGTAGGATTAGTTAAATAATTCTTTAATACAAATTTAATCTTAACGTAGTGGTCTGTCAATCTACCGCCTGTTCTAGGCAATGGAGCAGAACTATAATAACTCTTATCTATGTATCTATAAGCTTTACTATTATTAACTATGTTAATGTCTTGAGCAGTTTGGTCATCCGTAGAGAAATAAACAGAAGTGTAATTAGTATCGTTAGACTTTTGTTGTATTCTTAATATAGAGAATGCTTGGTCTGATTTTGGGTTAACAATAACTTCTACTTCGTGGTCATAAACCTTACCATAAAACTTACAGTAATCAGTATTGAATGTTTGTAAGTATATCTCATTCTCTGCGTTTATTTTAACCCAATAAATGCTTTCAGGATAAGGAGGCTCTAAACTAGCATCAAGACGGTAAGATTCTATAGTAACCGGACTAACACAAATATACTCTCCCCAAAGTTCGTTTTCAAAAAATTTGACATCTACCTTAACAACATCTCCTATGATAAATGTAGTTTCCGGCATATTAGGTCCATAATAAACATAGTTCTTAGAGTTATTTGAACTTAATACTAAATCATTATGATTATGCCATATACCTGGAGTAAAATCATAAAACCCTATAATGGCATTCAATACATGAGAGTAACCAATAGTAAAATCTTTTGCAGTTATACTTATAATCTCATCTTCTAAATCAATTAGTTTATCATCCGCATACTTAAATGTTAAATAAGACATTTTGTATCTAGGGTCATAAACTCCTACTATACCATATCCTAATAAAGGAACTTCAGGCATAGAGTAATTGTTTGTATTATAGATATTAGAAGCAGTTAGATTAGTATCATCTCCCTCGTTAAATTGATTGTTAAAGTAAGCTTGTAATCCACTTGCTAATGATATTTCTTGAATATTTCCACCAACACTCATTATACACAAAGCCCTGTTTCTCATATCAAACCAAATATATCCATACTCAGTAGATGTTAATCCGTGTTGATGTTGATTGCCGTAATAAGAATTAATAGGGTCAAAACGGTCTATTACTCCACCTGTACCAATAGTAGTTGCTGCACCACTTGTAGCGGCTAATAATTGCCTTTCTAAGATAGGAACAGAACTAACTCCATGGTTTTGCCATATAAGTACTCTACCGTCCTTAGAACGAATGTTATTGATTTCTCCTAATTGACCATCTAAATCTTTATAATCATTAAGTAGAAACTTTCTAAATGAATCTATAGATTCACCAGGATATTTAACTCCTGCAAATCTAGTTCTATATTCAAACCTTCCACTAAACTGAAAATTAAAAGGTAATGCAGGATATTTAACAACAGTTCCATCTGTGCTATAACCTTTATTGTATTGGTATTGTTCTAATATTGTTGCTAAACCGTTATCCCAAGCTATTGAGCCATTTGGGTACATGCCTTTATTAGATGCCTTCATACCCCTTCTTAAATTATAGTTTACACTACACTCCATTGGAATAAACATAGAGTAAGCCATTGACTGATTGTCTGGAAAAAAAGCATTATTCCATAAACCCCATCCAATATCTATAAGATTAGTGAAACAATCTCCTCCAAAAACTTCTATATCATTAAAAGTATATTTGTTTTCTCCGCTAGGAAAATTTCCATTTAAAGTATCCGCTTTAACGACATCGTTAATAGGTTGAAAATGACCCGTAGATATGTATAAAGTATCTGCTATTGCAGAATCTCCTTGACCCCCATATTGAGAAGCTTTATCTTTATTAGATAAATAATTAACTACAATTTTTGTAGCCTCAAATCTTGCGCTCCATTCATCATAATTAGTGCCAGGGTATGCGTACATCCTAAAAGGTGTTGTTAAAACTAATAGTTTTTTACAACCTACTGTTCTTATATAAGAACCTCCTCCAACCCACCCTGGAGGATTAGAACAACTGTAATTACCGCCAAGTATCATAGCGGTAGGGTCTAAATCAGAAAACGTATTATAAAAATGTCTACCGTCTCCTATAATACTTAAAGCAGCATCATTTTCATTAAATCCTCTACTTCCATAGCCATTCATATTCAACAAAGTCATAGATTGATAACTAGTGTCTACGTCTGGTTGCTTAGTTGAAAACATTTTACTTGTTTGAACGCGATAATCTCCATCCGCTTTAATGCCTCCATCTAACCAAAAAGCTTCTTCTAATTTTTGTCCAATATAACCTATACCTGATTGAGTATTATTTTGAACGTATCCAACTAACCAATCTGGACAGATGCAGCAACATAAAATACCTTGATTATTTGTAAAGGTTTGCCAACGACTCCAAGATGTTACATTAATAGGTAATGGCATTATTCTATTAGCGTCTATCGTTGGGTCTATAACTGTTTGCATTAATAGCCCTTGAGCTAAAATCCTTTTATCTCTTTCTGCTCTAACTATACTAAATCCACTAATCTCATTCATTATAGATTCAGGTATATCTAAACCTGATAATTTAATTCCAGATGGATTTAAAGCATAAGATGTTAATGTACTACTTATTTGGTCCTCTACTAATAAATTTCCTTTGTCGTAAACCTTATCAAAATCAAAATCATCAATATATTTTACATAATAAGGATTGCCTTTTTTATCAAAAAACAATATTCCAAATCTGTATCTTTCATCACTCCAATATCCTTTATTGTGAGATGCTACCGCAGGGTTTTTATAATCCCAAAATGCACTTTCTTGTTTAGTAAATTCTATTGCATTCTCAACTCTTTTACCTGTTGCGATAGATGTATATCTATTTCTTGTAGTGCAAGGTCTTGCAGCTCCGCTCCCTGTAAATGCTATTGTAGATTCATCTCCTACCGCTGCCGAATATTCTATTCCTGTTATTACTTCTCCTGTTACATAAAAAGTACCACTACCACTAGGATATTCTACTGTATCTGTAGTATTATTTCCTAACGTAACAAGCCATCTACTATAAGGCAACACATCTCCAACTCCTGGGTTAACTCCAACTGTAGGGCTAACATCCGCATAAACATTTCCATTTGTGCATAAAGTTATATCTCCATGTGAAACTAAAGGATATTCAATTTGAGTTAAAGTAACTCCTGTTAAATCTAAATCAAACTCTTCTCTTTCTGTTATGTTTCCTATTAAATTATAATTC
>Ga0196901_1001467_pt1 | contig 11890 bp, 14 predicted proteins | sample CB_VirMetaG_FD_169099 | JGI IMG/M metagenome (GOLD analysis project Ga0196901, IMG submission 169099) | Freshwater to marine saline gradient viral communities from Chesapeake Bay - CB_1504_1 Viral MetaG (v3) (version 3) | ecosystem: Environmental > Aquatic > Marine > Coastal | place: USA... | reverse complement strand
CAACAGCACCGCCATTGCCGGTACTGGGTAGATTTTTTGTAGGATCAAATGAGATTGTGGTTGCTAGTCCATGATGTTTGCTGCCATCTGCTAACCAATGTTGCGCACCGTCTTCAATAAATGGGATGTGTGGATAATCTCGAATCTCTTCTCCATATAGCCCAACACCAACCGCAATGCCTTCGGTGCTACCATCTACATGTTTGTGCCATTCTACTTGTCCATAACGATTACAGTCTACAAACTCAACATCCCAGCCTGAATTAATAAACGCATTTGCAGTAGCAGGAAATGTTAGTGTAGGTACGAGTGCTTTTTTTACAGCAACATAATTAGCACGTTCATAATAACGTGCAACAGCTTCTAGTGCTACTGTACCGGAATGTGTAGTGACGGCATACTGACTGTGAGTTTTATGTGCTAGCCACTGTTCAAATTCTGCGGTGTTTTCACCAGCCATCCACTGACCACTAGCAAGCACACGATCGGTTGCTTCGAGTAGTTCTTCTTTAAGATAAAGATGCTGTCGCTCAAGAGCGAAGAAGGGAATTTTGAATCCACTCATAATATAGCGGGAATCCTTGTTCAATATTGGTACGTGGTTCGTAGTTTAACAGACGATATGCTTTTTCTGTACTTAAATATCCGCGACTAGGCATACTCATATCACGCTCTCGTACATTAATATTGCCTTTGCCTACAATAGTACGCACAAGTTCAGCAGCACGCAAAATAGTATCTTCTTCTCCGCGTGTAATATTAAATGTTTCGTCGGCAGAAAGCACATGAGTAGCAGCAAGTACAATACCGTACGCTACATCTTCTACAAACGAAAAGTCTAGTTTTTCATCCACACCATTTACGTTAAGCGGCTTGTCCTGAATTGCATTCATAAAGAACTTGCTAACAACACGATCTTCTACATCGCGTGGACCATACACAGCACTTGGACGTACAATTGAATATTCCATGTTGTGCGTTGCTGCAAAGTATTTGGTTAATAATTCACCTGCGTGTTTGTATGCAGCATAAATGCTACCAGGTTTACATGGGGCGTCTTCTGTAACACCGCCTGCAAAGTCGCCGTATACCATGCTGCTACTAGTATACACAAACCGCTTAACACCTACTGCAACACTATTAGTTAATAAGTTTTCTAAACCGTCAATCATAGTATGACGGGCTGTAAGTGGATCCGAGTTTACAATCTTAGCACGCGGAAAACTTGCTAAGTGTATAACTACTTCTGGCTGATGTTTTTCAAATGAAGTTTTAATATGTGCAGCACTAGCAATATCCCATGGGCATAAAGTAGGATGCCCCATATAATTAATACGCTCGTCAATGAGCTTCATGTGCTGCTTGGGATCTAAAATTCCATAGGTAGTCCAATTATCTAGGACAACACATGTATGTCCTTGATCTTGTAATTCTTTTACTACGTGGTGCCCAATAAAACCAGCACCACCAACTACCATTATTTTCATTGTTATCCCCAGCGTAATTGAAAGTAAGTTGCAGCAGCGTCGTCAACTTCTGCTTCGACTATTATATGATACCCCCAGGTGGCACCGTCATTTTGTATACTATAACGTAAATTTTGACTATTGTCAAGAACCCATTGTCCTTGCTCGCACCCTTTAAGTTTTGAGTCTATGATCATAGGCATTACCAAATGTGGGTCTTCAACATCGCCTACGTCAAAGTCAAAGACTTGTATACGCATTATACTGCCATTGGAGCTTTAATAGGTGGATAGGATTCGTAGTTTTCTAAAAAGATATCATCCATGGTAAACTTGTTGATATCACCAATGGTAGGATCTAGACGCAGAACAGGTGGAGTCAGTGGTACTCTGCCGAGTTGTTCACGCACTGCATCTAAGTGATTAAGGTAGATATGAGCATCACCAATTGTATGTACAAACGTACCCGGCGTTAAATCACATACTTGTGCAATCATGTACGTAAGTAGTGAGTATGATGCAATATTAAATGGAACACCCAGGAACATATCTGCACTACGCTGATACAACTGGCAACTTAATTCGCCGTCATCACTTACATAAAACTGCGAAAGAACATGGCACGGCGGCAATGCCATTTGATCAAGCTCGCCCGGATTCCATGCAGTTAAGATATGCCTACGTCCAAATGGATCGCGCTTAATACCATCAATTAGATTTTGAAGTTGGTCAACGGTTTCGTAATGACCAACCTGTAGATCGTCTTCCCAGGACATATTATTAAACTTGCGCCAGGTGCGCCATTGTACACCGTAAACACGTCCTAGGTCACCTTCATACTGTGCATTAGGTGCCCAATAGTCTGCTTGTGCATTGGCAGTCCAAATGGTCTTCTTTTCTGGATCACGTGTGCCGTGTAAAATTTCAGCAAGCCTGCGTTCGTCTCCTGATCCTTCAATAAACCAAAGAAGCTCGGATACTACTGCCCGCCAGGCTAAACGTTTTGTAGTTACAGCAGGAAAGTGCCCACGAATATTATAGCGTGTTTGAAGACCAAATAAGCTACGAGTGCCGATACCAGTGCGGTCAGTGCGGTCAGACCCGCGATTGAGAACTTCTCTAAGAGCATCATGATATTCCCTCATTGTTTTCTGTTTAATACCTGAAATGTGTGATCATCAAACTTTTCTTCGTGTACAACACGAAATTCATCTTCAATTCTTTTTAAATCAACGTGTGTGTCGCAATTGTAGTCGCCAGGCACACGAGTCAAAAAGATATAATCCAAGTCATCAAACACAGAATTAATTAATCCGGCACCCCCGATTACCCATGCAGTCGGAGTAGCGTGCAGCATTGCAGTATCATACATGTGAATAACGTCATTGGGCAGATCTAAATCGTCTCTGCTACTAATAACCACGTTGCGGCGTTTGGGCAAAGGCGTGGGCATATCTGTGCTTTCCCATGTGCCACGACCCATAACAACAATACCATTTTCGGTAAGTTGTTTGAATCGTTTTAGGTCCGCAGAAATTTTAGGCCACGGCATGTGTCCATCTTTGCCCAATCCGCCCGTTTCATCAACTGCAAAAATTGCTTTCATAAATTTTTAAGAAAGTGTTCGGTTTCTGGTTGTATAATATCAGCAACGGCTTCTAGATCCAAAAAGAAATCTACTTTACGAATATCATCCTGAAACTCTGTAAGAGTTCTAGAAATAATGATTTCAATTTCTTCTGGATCTAGTCCATTTTCTCTAAGCATTCTAACATTTACTGTTTTTTGCTTAGGACCAATATCGCCATAAAGTTTAATTACTAGACGTTCAATGCACTCAACTGGAACATTGGTTTTGTCAATGTTGTCAATTATGTGTTGCCATCTATCGTAAAAGTCCTCGCTTAAATACATTAATTGTTATTCTCATGGTAAGTGAGGACTGTTTTTATGCTTTCGCTTTAACAGCAACACGCTTCTTAGGCGCTGCTTTTTTAGTAGCGGCACGCTTAGGCTTTAGTGCAGGATTAAGGTTATATGCTTCTGCTTCTAAACGCTTGCTTTCAGCTAGCATACTTTCTGCTTCTGCAACCATGCGCTGACTTTGTTGCAGCAAATCATTTGCTAAACTTTCGTCAGTGATTACACCTGCGTCTGCTACTGCTTCTTGTACTACTTCTGCCTTTTTCTTAGCAGTAGGATCCACCAAACCAGCATTGCGATCCATCTCGGCAAGTTTTTCCGCTGCTTCGCCGCCTGTAGCTAAATCATCTAGTACACTGTTTAATTCGTCAAGACGAATGTGGCTTTTAGCATTAGGAGTAATCACTACTTGATTAGTAGGAATCTTTTTGATATACCCTTCTTTGTGCAGTGCGTGCAAGGTATTTCTACCATCTGGTAAAATTTCTCTATCTAGCGCATCGGCAAGATTTTCTGCTGCTTGTCCAACTTTGCTTTCGATACAGTTAATTACTGAATCATGAAAATGACTAGGAACCGCTTCTGTGTAAGTTACCAAACACATATGATCTTCGCCTGGAACTTTACGATAAACTACAGCAACTTTGCGGTCGCCGTGCTTGCCAATATGTTTTACAAATGCCATAAATTAACCCTCTGAGGTTTCTGTTTCCTCTGTTGTTTCTTCTGCTACTTCTTCTTCTGCAGCTGGAGTCATTGCGTTTAGGAATGCGTTTAACTTATTGTAAACACGACCAATTACTTCCATTTCTTCTGCACGAAAAGCACCGCGTTGTGCTGCAACTGCAATAATTTGACGTAAACCAGCCAAGTCACCGACGTTTAACCCAACAGCATTAGCAGCTTCTGATTGTGCAGCACCTTCTGCTACTGCTTCGTTATTTTCTTCGCTCATTATAATCTCCTGTATGTTCTTAGCGTGTGTATATTTAACTGCGTATATAATGAGCTAAATTTTTTTAAATGAAATTGTCAAACCTGCGATCTTTGTTTTTGGATAAAAACGAAAGTGTGAAATAAGTTGCTTCTGCTGGATCTTCAAATCCTGCATATACTTTGGATAATAATTTATTTTTTTCTTGAACAGCACACGTAATAACAGCATATCGACCCTGAGTATTTTCCGCAATCCATGCTTCTGCTTCGCCGTGAATAAAAATATCAATGCTATCAATACTTACTCGTGCAAAGTGCGAGGGCATCCACGCTAGTCTGCGTGTTTCAAACCAATCTCTAGGATCAATTTTTAACGGCATCGTCATAATACACAGTAATACCAAATGGTGCTTCTACTTCACGAGTACCGTGAATAATCCACAGCGTGTCGCAGTAATCTGGATCTCCCCAGGAACCCCAAGGATAACCATCTGTAAACACAACTAGACGCTGCGGTTCCATATTTTCATTTTTTAAATAGTTAAAGATAGCAGTAAAGTCAGTACCGCCAAAACCATTTACTTCGTAGTCTTCAATGTTATCCAATGTTTCCGAAGTATATGTTACTGGATTATAAACATCGGTATCAAATGTAAACAAGTGGATGCGGAACTGTTCAAATTCTTCCATGATGCCTTTGATCTCAGAAAGGAAGTCGCGCAGCATAGTTTCAGAAATTGATCCAGATGTGTCAATAGCAACCACAACATCTGTTGTTTCGCCATTGGTCATGCCCGGCATTACTGAGTCCATGTGCCAACCACGGCGCGATGGACGCATCCAGGAAAAGTCAGTTTTAATAGTGGATTCAATATGCTGGCGCAGCAGTTCACGCCAGTTCATTTTAGGTTCAGTAAATGCTTTAATAAGACGCTTTACACCAGCAGGAGTATTGCCAGCACCTGCTTGTTCGGCAGCACCAAGCATTGCTTCTTTGAGTTCTTCGCGAATTTTGTCGCGTTCTTCTTTACTGAGCTTTGGCTTGCCTTTGCCGTTTCCCCCTTCACCTTCACCTTCATCGCCGTCGCCATCAATATGTTCGTCGATCATTTGTTCGATAAGTTTGTTCATATCGATCTTTTCTGCATTTTCATACAAGTGATCGTAGATCTCTTCTGAACACATACCATCAAACTTTGGATCGTACAAGCAAGGCACAGTAGTAATACGTGTGCCTACTTTAGATTTAATCAAGTCAGAGTTTACAGCATAGTCATCTGCAATGTTCCACAACATAGGATGACGATCACCGCGACGCCCAAAGTGGTCGTAGCAGCAGTGTAGCACTTCATGTCCAAAAAGGAATTCAAGTTCTTTGCCTTTTAGCATTTCAATGAAACGACTATTGTAATAGAAGTTACGCCCATCGGTTGCAGCAGTAGAACACCAGTCGTCTGCATTGGTTAGCTGCAAACGAGTAGCCATATTACCAAAGAATGGACTGTTAAGTAGCAAACCTACTCGAGCACCAATTAGTTTCTCGCGGCTAGCACGATCAACTGCTGGATCAGTTGGGCCAATTAAATTAGCAAACTTTTCGTTTTCTTTGTTTTGTGTAGTTCCGGCAGTAGCCATCTTAAACCCCTAATTGATCAACTAATATATGTAATTATATGGCGTTTTGCCAAAAAAGTCAATATGAAAATGGGGCAAGAATGCCCCATTTTTCAATTAGTTATTGTTAGCGTTTAGAATGTATTTGCCGTACTTTTCGTGGAACTTGTCAAAGTTTTTGAGCTTAGTTGGCTTAAATGGTAGATCGTAAGTGGTAAGAGCAACACGTGCGCCCATTACTACGAGCTCAACTTCGAAATTATCCATCATAAAGCCAAAGAAGTTGTCGGCCATGGTGTGGAAGTTCTTTTCGTCAACACCCTTGTCCACAGCATCCTTAAGTTCATAGCACATACTAGTTACCAGCGAGTACATTGCGGATACTTCTTTGGTTTCAAGCTCTTTAACTTTACCAGCAAGAATATCTTCTGGCTTAGGCAACTTGCCTGCAACCTTGCGATGAGCCATAAACTTGAGCGCAAGTCCTTCGCCAACTGCACCGGAAACCAAATTGGTCATAGTTTTCTCGTCTGGGTCATCTTCGAGCAGTTCACTTACAAACGTCCAGGAACGCGGAGTAGCAAACGCACGCGAACTTGACTTAGAATCAAAATCGTACAAGTCCTGTTTAGCAAACGAAATGTAACCAACAACATCCTTGTGGATCTTGTTTTCTACTGCCCAATCCAACCAGGAGTCATAATCAACTTTCATTTCAAAGTGTACAAAACGATTGCTCAGTGGTGTGGGCATGCGATAGGTTACACCCTTATCACTTTCGCGGTTACCTGCAGCAATTACTACAACATTCTCTGGTAGTACATACTCGCCCACACGACGATTTAGTACTAGCTGATATGATGCCGCTTGTACGCTCGGAGCTGCTGTGTTAAGTTCGTCTAGGAACAATACAACAGTAGGGTACTGACTAGCTAGTTCTTCAGTTGGAAGATCAATAGGCGGAGCCCAGTTCATAGTACCGGTATCTTTGTTGTAGTAAGGGATACCTTTGATGTCAGTTGGTTCCATTTGACTCAAGCGCAGATCAATCATGTATCCGTTCATGTTGCGAGTCATTTCTTCTACTAGTTCTGATTTACCAATACCCGGAGGACCCCACAGGAATACTGGACGCTTCTTGTTGAAGCAATGCATAATAGAGGTTTTTACCTCTTTGGAATTTAGTGTGCGTCCGTCGGACATATTGTGCTCCTTGTTAGCTGAGTGTGTGCCTGGAAAGTGCTATGTATTTCTTAACTTACCCGGCTATTATAGCGAAGTAAGCGAAGCTTGTCAACGGTTTTGTGCAAAAAAGAATCCCATACAAATCAATGACTTAGCAAAATCTAGTCAAATTAAATAGATAATTCTGTTGAATAATCTGCAATCTTGTACATTGGGCTTATGTGTCCGCGTAATCCATTAGCAACTGAGTTGTCGTTAAACCACTGTTTGCCAAGTAATCGCTCTAATTCAAATATGCTTAATTCCCATTTCATTCTAGCATCTAGGTTACTGTCTAAGAACCATTTGCTTTGTTCGTTGTAGATTGCACTGGTTGGCTTTTTAACTTGCCAAATATTATGATCCCATTTTGGATAGATGGCTCGATTTACTTCACGATAGTATGACTCATCGTGAAATGCTGCCATATTGTTTACATGCTTAATTAATCCAATCTTTCCTTGGGCTTGTAGATGTTTGACCACTACATGACTTTGCTTGATTGCAAGCTCAGGCATATTTGGAGTCCAATAAAAATACTCGTCGTTTTCCCAATACGCACCTACAATATCATTTGTAGGTAATGCAGACGTAGTAAAAATAACATCTAAGAATGCAAAATAGATACTGTTATCGTCGCGCATTAGTCTAGGCTTATCAATACCGTATACAAAGCCTACCTTCTTTCCTTTGTGTCGCATTTCGCTGTGTTCGCGGAATATTTGATGAAACTTTGATCTAACAATACAAGTAGGGTCAAATCTAACACCAGCATGGTAGAACCAATCAAGGTCGTTAGCACCTTCAATAATGTGATCAGTCCAGTCAAACACATTAATTTTAATATTCTTGTGCTCAACTAATTTTTTTAGTAATGGTAAGCTCTGCTTGATTTCTCGAGTATAATATCCTGGGTTACGATCGTGTCCAAGTTTCTTATACATTTTTTCTTCAGCTTTAAATGGACCATACATATAGATCTCATCTAGCTTGATATCATTATCTAAAAATGTTTTAAGAATGTACCACGAGTCAACACCACCAGAGTAAAACAATACTAAGTGGTCGTAGGCCTCTCGGAGTTGCAAGGCACGTTGCTTATACAACTCCTCAAGGTCTACTGGAGGATCTATATCCCATTTATGGCCGCCAAATACGTTGTCGTGATAATCCCATTCAACCCATTTGCCAGACTGGTTTGCTTCTAAAATTGCATCAATTTTATTAGCAAAGGGTTTGTTATTACAAGTGTAAATGCCCTTATTGTGATATAGATACTCGCTCATTATTATTTCCAGTATTCGTTGTAAACTTCGTCAATCCACTGTTTTGCTTCAGTTACGTCTGCATTGGTAAAATTATCTACTTTAACGAAACCGTAGCCACTTTTAGCAAGATATGCGTTAAACTCGTTAGTGGTTGCAGCGTTACGCAACGATTGAATTAGTTCTGCATTGTCGCTGTTGGTGTAGACTAGTTTTGTGATATTTAAGTTAGGAAACTTTAGGTTCAATGTTTTGCCAATGTAATTGTCCGCAGTTGGATCTGTGGTGTAAGGACATGCAATTTGACCCTTTTCTAATGCTGGGTTGGCAACACCGGTGCCAATGATTCCAAAGTCTACTTCGTTAGCAATTACCGCAGTTAGTACGTTCTTGCTGCCGCCGTACGGAACACCTTCTAAGGTTAGTCCATTGCTGTTGTAATCAGCTATAATACCTGGACTTAAAATTACACTAGCAATACCGAATGTTTTTGCTTCTTGGATAGTTTTTGGGTCAGCAGCATTGGTACAAAGACGGAAGTAGCTTTTACCAACAAAAATAGTTTTATCTGCTTCTGCACGAAGAGGACAGTTTAAACCTTTGCTCATCGCTGCAATTCCAACGTCAGCGTTGTATGCCATAATTGCATCTTTGGTATTCTGATACTTGTCGTCTGCTTGGTCGCAGTTATCTGCTTGCCAAAAATCAGCACCAGGCTTAATACCTTTCTGATAACTCTTAGCAAATACAGTAGCAGGCGATGCTTTGTTGCTGTGGTTAATTACTGTGCCTTTTGCGTCAGAGCCAAACAAACTGTCAAGCCATCCTGCATTTGCGGCAGTTGTTAATGATGCAGCAAGTACTGCGGTTAGTAAGATTTTCTTCATTATGTTCTCCTTTAAAAGTTAATCTTTACAAATTGAATTGATGCCCATATTAGTTGATCACCTAGCAAGTAAACAAATACTAATGGGATTGGGTTAATGTGAAAGCGTTTTAGCAGAATCCCAAGTCCAATGTAAAACGCAATCAATGTTAGATAAGTGCTGGGTGTTATTTCTTGAATAAACATATCAGCAAATATTAGTGCAGCTACAATTACTAGCAACACAGTTTTTAAATGGTTTTGTGATGCACTAACAAGTCTGACGTAAAAGTTAATAAAGCGAATGCTCAGTAAGTAATAAAACAGTACCGCTAACAGTGAAAGTGCAATGATACTGTCAAATACAGTTAGGCTAGTAATTGTGCTAGTTTCTTGTCCAAGTAACACAATATCTACTACTTCAGCATCCATTATGTTTGACACCACTAAACTACTTGGTGTAAATGGCAGCCCAAGTAAGAAGAATGGAAGCAGCATCATAATAACACCAGGGTTGTTAGCTGTTTCTGCTGCGATAATTCTATGTTTTGGTGTTTGCTTATGTTCCAATGAGTAAGCCGCTGCTGCCGCAGTTTCCGCTGCGGGTCCAGGCACCAGTCCTACTACGCATCCAAGTACAGCATTTTTAATAACAAGCCATTTGGGTAGTTTTTCAGGATTAGGCTGGTACGCATGGTTTTCTAATTTTTGTGCTTTGTATGTAAACAAGTCAGGCAAAATCATTAGACCAAGTATTAGCATAAAGAACGTACTATGCTGGAACCATAGACTTATTGTATACCATTCGTCGGGCAAGACATAGTTGTTTCGTGGAGCAATTAATAAGCCCATAATTGCTAGTGCAATGGCAAATAACTTTTTTTCGCTTAATGCAATGGTAAAAATTACTACCAATGATAATAATGCAAATTTAGCATTTACTGTAGTAAGAAAAATTGAGTTGGTTGACAAGTAATAATGATACAGCACCCACACAACTACTAGAGAAAGTGCTCCGCTAATTAGACTGCCTCTTGCAGTTTGCCACAACAAACGATTACGCTCAGATAGAGACAACGTTTTTACTTGGTTGATGTAAATTGCACTACTTGCGTCGCCTGGTATACCGAGTGTTATTGCGCTAACACTACCAAAGAATTGACTACCAATTGCAGACACTGCCCAGAACAGCAACATTACCTCAGGAGTCCATATACCTCCAACAAAGTACAGTATGAACGCACCAAGATAGATAGGTAATACGGGAAATAGGCCAATGCCAATTCCTGCCAGTATACCAAGTAGCATTACAATAGCGGTATCAATCATAATTATCTCTTAAAATTTACCTGGCTCAATAGTCTTGAAACTCAGTATATAGTTCATTATACGATCGTGCAATAGGACCATTATGGCCACTATACAACAAGCAATCGTAAAAGTGTTGACCTTGTACTGAGTTTAGGTTGTAAAAGTTACCAGCAATAGACGATACAATAAACGAACATGTATCAACCATTAGTTGTTTAACGTTTAGGTATAATGCATTTCGTGTATGCCAAAAATTGTCGCTTGCGGTAGCTGTATCACTAATTTTAATTTCGTATGTGAATTGATCCAACAACGACCTATACTTGGCTTTCAATTGTGAGTTATCAAAATATCTAAATAACCCATGCACTGCGCCTAGGTAGTTTGCTATAAAACCAAGACTGTTGTGATTACTTGATGTAAAATATCTACTATCTGTTTTATCAAACAAATATTCTACCGGATGGTCTGTAAATGTAACATCGCCGGTGCAGGTATCCTCTAGGCCTGGCGCTTTTAAGAAGTTAAAATCATACTTGCACGAACTACTATCATCTAGGTTAACGTAGTATAACTTAATGACATTGTTTTCGTTAAATTGCAATATACCAAATTCTGATTGCGCTAAGTTGGTAATCCAGTGTTTTCTGCCAGATACAGTGTTATTAGAAACAACTGTTGTATCAAATGATTTAGGAACACTGAACCCTGCTACAAATAGGTCTGCTGATTTTTTATGATCAGCTAAACATAAGATAGTTCTAGCTGCGCTAGTTTTAAACGTTGCGTGTGCTAACGACAAGTCATTACTAGCGAGGTCCATTAACGCTTTAAAAAATTCAAAGCGTTGAGTACCATTGGAATTAACAAACGGCTGCTGTAATATATTATTGTCTTGTAAAAAGTTAACAGAGAGTTTCATATATCTAATTAAAATAAGAGTGAACAATCTGCTTGCAGAAGAACTCTGCTTACGGATGGCGTTCTGTATCGTATAATACAGTAAAGACATTAAAATGTCAAGCGTCAATTTGAATCCGACGTCAACTGAGGTTGGCGTTGCGTTTCTATTTATTATCCTAACATCGAATAGACTAATTTTTCTGCTACACGATCACCGTAATTTTTCTTTAGGTCTCTTTTTACACCGGCCCAATCAGTGGAAATTGGATACCGCTCGATGGCGTTTCTTTTAATAATACAAGATAGTGTTTTTCTGTCTACTTCGTGGAATTCCGAGTTTTTCTGAGCCTCCGCCAAAACGGTATTCCAACCACGTTCAAAAAC
>Ga0196901_1001465_pt1 | contig 11906 bp, 4 predicted proteins | sample CB_VirMetaG_FD_169099 | JGI IMG/M metagenome (GOLD analysis project Ga0196901, IMG submission 169099) | Freshwater to marine saline gradient viral communities from Chesapeake Bay - CB_1504_1 Viral MetaG (v3) (version 3) | ecosystem: Environmental > Aquatic > Marine > Coastal | place: USA... | reverse complement strand
GGCTATGGAGGGTAACTTTGCAGAGCAGGCTAAGCGTGCGCCTAAAGGGTTTAAGGATCCTATAAACCGTGACGGGGCCGAGGCGATGGTTGCTCAGGGTTTTAATCCTGGCGAGACATCTGATGTAGTGTTAGTCGCTCGGTTAAAACGGATGGCGGGGGAAACATCGGTTGAAGAGACTCGTCAGTTCTTAAAAGATAACGATATTGAGGTTAGCGACTCAATCCTGGTGAAATCTGGTTTAAAGGCTAAAGAATCAAAGAAAGCAGATGAACCAACGGTTAAGCCTTATGAATTTTCCTTTAAGGATGAGGATGGGGTAGCGACGACGGTTGAGGTTACAGATTTAGGCGAAGGTAAATATGCGGTTTCGATTGGAGGGTTAGACCCGGTTGAGGTTGAAGCCAGTAGTCCAGGTAATGCTGCTGCAGTGAGTTCGGGGAGACCGGTTACTCAGGTTAAATCCGGAACCGTTAAACCTGCGGGGTCTAAAGGTGATACCACCGAAAGTAAAGGTACAGATGCCGCTACAAGACTGATGGAACGGTTTAAGGGGACGGGGGATAAGGCGGATTCTATCTTCTATAGCGAATATTCGGATGAAGCAATCGACCAGATTTATGGGGAACTAGATACCAACCGTCCTTTAGACCAGCGCGTAGCCGCTAAGCTCGACCAGGTTCGTGCAACCCGTCAGGCTTTGATGGATAAAGTTAGCACGTTCGACACGATGGCTGAGGGTGAGGTCAAGACAGAACTTACTAAGCTATCCCCCGAAGAACGGGCATATGTGCGGAGTAGGACAGAGTCTAAGGTTCTTAAAGACTACATTGATGCTGTCCAGAAGGTAACAGAAACAACACCCGTTAATAAATATAGCGATGGGATTGACGAAACTGAGGTAGTTGAGCGTAAGGCCGTCAAGGTTAACATTGGAGAAAGATCTACTGTTTATGAAGCCGTTAAATTAAAGGACGGTAACTATCTTATCGCTGCCCCGGATGGTTCGGCGGTTTCGATAGATGGGCTTAGCCCTAAGGAAGTTAGGGCGTTTGCTAAGAGTGTAAACGAGAACGCAGGCGGGTTTGCTTCCCCATGGAATGACGAGAAGCATAATGTTGATGGAGTGGTTAAGATTCGACGCAAAGGAGAATCGAAAGCCGATACCTCTACAGAAGAGCCTGTATCTTCTGAAGTATATGAGGATGATATCGATTCTGAATCCGGTGATAGACGTGTTGTCCAGCTTATGGAGAACGGCGTCATGCGCTCATTTGAACTGGTAAAACTAAAGGATGGCAGGTTTGCGACCGTTAAGCCGGACGGGGGTGTCGTTGTTCTGGATAAGACCACACCTGCGGCTGTGAATAGCGCATTAGGGGTGAAGAAGGGCGCGATGGCGCGGAAGTGGAACGAGTCTAAAGATGCGGATATGGTTCCGTTCCCACGGAAGAAGCGAGAGGCGAAGGGCAAAGCAGAGCCGGAAGGGGACGAAAATTCCGATACTATGGAATATGGTTTTACGAAGACAGATACCGGGGCGGTAGGATACACACGCCCTAAAACCCCTCCTGAGGGTGGGTATTATAGTGGGGATGAACCTCCATTTGATGCTGACCCTAAGGTGGAGGGTAAACCAGAGTCAAAGGCGCCTAACGACATTATAGCCACTACGGCTAAGAATTTCTCAGATATTGAAGGGGATATAGACCCTAAAGAGGTCGCGGCGAACATCGCAAATGTTTACGGGATATCGACCCCTGAAGTAGATGAATCGGATGAGTATCCGGAAGGGCATGATGATCCAGATACATTGGTGTTTGACCGTTCCGGAGGCACTACGTATAAACCCCAACTCCGATCCTCAATATTGATTTCTAACATTTTAAAAACGTACGGGTTTGAGGGGTATCTCGGGGGTAAATCTGCGACTGATATAGATTTACGAACCGTTACGATGCCTCGTACTGTTGAAGGGGAGTATGAATTAATTAATCAAACGGCTGATATACTCGGGACAATGTTCCAGGGGTCTGAGTTTTTCATCTCTGAATCCGAGGGGAAATCCTACACCCAGAAGGGGCAACTAATCGCTGAATTCGAAGAGGGTATAAGGTACGGGCTTAAACATCTTAACGCTAAAGGGGAGTTACCCACGTTAGGTAAGCATGCTACCCCCGCTAAACGGTTAGCTATAGAGGTTTTGCGATTTAATAAAGTTAAATCTCCAGCTCGATCCGGTGTTGAACAAGTAAGTATTGACAACGCTTTGAAACAAGATCCTGTCGCTAGAGTAATCCTAGGTAGAATGGCGAAGATGGGGGCCGTGCTTACAGGGTCGGCCGCATTAGGGCCGCAAGGGACTATAAAACGCCCGTCAGATAATTTACTGCATGATATCGATTTCGTGGCTCCGGAAGGGGTCTCTAATTCGATAGAAGCTATATCGGCACTAATTCGTAAGGCCTTTCCGTATGCAAAATCAATTCCTTTATTTAATACTATAGGGAGTACGGGCGAAGATTTGAGCAATTTAGACCGGCAAATCTCTCGCATGGAGGAAGCGCTAGGGACGTTGTCTGAGGAAAATAATACCTTTCTGCAGAGAATTCGTAAAGAGGACGAGGCTAAATTAGCATCTCTTCGTGCGGAGCGGCAAAAGCTTCAGGCCACTAACCTTTCTGGAAAGGGGAGAGCGACTGCGTATTCCTTCTTTGTCCCTATACCGGGGTTCACTGTTAATGAGGTGTCATCCACTACGGATGCTAGAATATTCGAGGTACTTGATTCCAGCGGTACCCTAGTCGGGTTGATTAATAAGTCTCCGTTCATGACTCCCCAGTTTTTCGACGCGAGGAATCGTCGTATCCCTGAACAGGATAGTAAAGTGCGGGCGGTAGATATATTCCACGACCCTGGTAGGGTATCACAAATTGCTAGTACATCTGTAGGGGATATTGCGGTCGCATCGTTCGATGAGATATTTAGAGCGAAGCGTAGTTTCGTCTTAGGTCGGGAGATTCGTAATCCTGTAGAAACCAGGGTGAAATTTAAACGGGCTAAAGATTCAATTGACTTCCTGAATTTTATGCCGGTTCGCGAAAATCGCGGAGATGGTGAGCGATTATTTGATAAAACTAGTGGTAAGGATCTTGCGTGGTATAAGGATGGTAAGCTGGTACTGGCAGCGGAGGTGCGGAGGGCTTTAAGATCCTCAGATATTGTTACTAAAGCTTTAGCGCTGGAGACTGTAGCTCATGAGATCGGGCACCACGCGGTCATAGCTCATCTAGGTAATGCTTCAGCCGCAGTGCGAGAGCAGGTAGATAAGGATTATGAGGCGTATTTAACGGCTGTAGAGTTTAAATCCCCTCAAGAGATTGCGGCTGCACGGATGACAATATTGCGGTCTATTAGAGCTCTTGGGGACGAATCATTACGGAGACGTTATGCGCTGTCTAAGGAAGAGTGGTTGGCGGATGAAGCAGCTAAGTTTTTATTGCGCCCGGAAGAGGTGAGTAAATGGTCTCCTGAAACTCAGTCATTGATACGCAAAATTGCACAGTTCCTCCAAAAATTAATCACTCAGTTCCAACGTATGTACCGCCCTGAGGGGAAAGGCATTGAGATGTTCTTTAGGGAATTGGAAGCTGCTAAGCAAGAAGCTGCTAAGGTTAAGGCGAAGCAGCAGCAGAGAGATACTACAGGGTCAGAGGCTAAAGATACGAAGGGTACGACTACATCACCGCAGGTGGTGGAAGGTAAATGGCAAAAACCAGAGGCTAAAGATACGAAGTATGCTGAAATCCGTAGACCGGTATTTTCGGAGCCCACTTACGCCATAAACACCTGGGAGATTGGGTCTAAGCTGGCTAAAGATATGCCGGTGGCCGATGATGCGGTGATTCAGGAGTTAAATAAGAAGCAGGACTTTTATAAGTACACTGTAATATCAGAGGACATGGCTAATCGTGTACGTACATATCTCAATTGGTATGTGCTAACTACCGGCTATAAAATCTCCGATATAGAACTAGCTGCATTTGAACTTACCGATAATAGTCCGGTAAACGCGGTAGCGTTACAATATCAATATATGTCTAACGGTAAGCGAAAAATCGTCATATCCTTAAGAACGGATCAGCATGATAAAGAAAGAGGTAGGGTTATTTCTCGGTATAATGTTGTACATGAGTTAGGTCACGCAGTGGATATGATGCGTTCCGCGAAAGTGAACTACGGTATCTCATCGAGTGGTAAATTCAGAGCTTTACTGCCTTTGATAGTTCATGATATTACAACATTCATGGAGGGGACGGTCTATAATAACCCCGATTACAAAGGTAAGACGTTCGTAGAAGTCCATCCACTTAAGCAAATAATCGCTCAGGGGGCTAACACTGATGTTGATTATGGGTCACGAGAAGTCTTTGCCGAAATATTTGCTTTATATTTTACAAATCCAGGATTGTTATATGAAATCTCACCACGAAGCCACAAATTCATCCGAAGTATCGTCGGAGTCAGCCCAGTCGCAACTGACAGGATGTCCGTTAGTGCTGGAGCTATCCGACGAGGAGCTCCAATCGATCTGGGAAATGGAACAAGAAATAGCAAAAATTCCAGTACCGCAGGTAAGAGGGCCTCTGACGGAGGACGTGCTGAAGCAGTTGATTCAATCTCAGAAGACGAACAAGAAATAAAAGACGATACTCAAACCTCTAAGATGGACGAGCGCAGTACAACAGATGCGCCGTCTGAGGATGGGGCTGAGCAGCGTACGGCCAGAGAGATTAAGGTTCGTTATGATGTTACGCCTACCGGTAAAGAGTATAAGGATTTACGTAGGGCTAAGGAAGCGTTAGAAGCGCTGGAACAGGATGCAATCAATGAGGAAATCTCAAGGCTAGAAGCTGAGAGGGAAGCGCTTAAAAACGAGAAGAAGTCCAGGGATCTTACGCCGGAGGAGGAATCCTGGATTGACCGCTTAAGTAAAATTAAGTTGAAATGGGACGGGACTAAGCTTCAGTACGAGCTAGACGGAAAGGTCTTATCTCCCGAAGAGCATCTTAAATTTATTGAACAGCGTAAACGATTCTATACCTTAGAGCCTCAGAAAAATGGTACTTACACTGTTAACGCATATGAGCTTAGATTCGATGCGCCTGACCCTATTTCCGAGGCTAAGATTGAACAGTACATAGAAGGCGCTTTCAAAGAGGTTAACGATGGGAAGCAAACAAGGACCGCGAAAGAATCTACTATGGAGATTATTACCCCGGACGGTAAAACCCGTCGTATTTCTGCGCCCAAAATAACTTTGTTAGGGGCGATCCTAAATGGATGGGTGTCAGTATCTAAAGGCGGCTTTCGCACGGTTCATGAGTCGTTTTCCAGAGGGTTAGCTGAACTTATACAGCGAGGATATTCACTACCTCTAATGAAAGGGGGGCAAAAGTTAGCGGATAACTCGGCCGAAAATAAGGCTTTGCAAGCTAAATTTAATGGGCTATCCCCTGATTTGGTGGTGTTTAGTCTGAGAAAAGGGTTTAAGGTTCGGGTTAAGAATTTAGGGCAGTCTCGAGGCGAAGATAAGGCGGGTGGCTATGCCTCTGGAGACATAGCTCGTATTGACTATGTCTTGAATAACCTGGATTCTTACGAGTCGCTAGGGGGTACGTACTCCGTAGAGGATATCGAGAATATGTTAAAGCCTATTCTGGAAGGGGTAGAAAAGTTAGATCCGTATTTCACCGCTTTTCAGCTTGAAGGATTACCAGATAATGAGGTAGATACGTTAATTGCCCAGCTTAAAGGTAAGAAAGATAAGGCATTAGTTAGAAAAGTCGATGAAATCTTACTCGAGGCTAAAACCCGCCGGTTAGACTCGGTAGGCGACGTAGACTGGGATTCTTTACGGAATGAGGTTGATCCAGACGGATGGCTTAATGAGTTCTTCGACGATAAAGAAGAATACGCAGAAGGTGTGAGTGATACCGAACGTATCGCAGAACAGCAGGCTAAGGAGGAACGCCCTGAAGGGGATCCTATGGCGGGTCATAAACGGGGTACGCCAACCGGTATTAAGCCCTATGGTCAAGATAAGCCCAGATCTAAACTGGAGAGCCTGTTTGATAGTGTCGCAGAGAAGATTGGGTTGCGAACAACTTTTCATGTATTTCAAGATAAAGCCACGCTTATTAAAGCGATGAAGAGTTATATCCCTTACGCGCCTAAAACTGAAGTAGGGAAACTGGAAGAAGCGATTAAGTGGGTAGAATCTGAAGGGGATTCTGAGCCGTTGGTTATCTATAACGACTGGTTTTCTAACTGGGCGTTACGCACCCCATTTATTTATGTTCCCGCAAATATGTCAGACGCAGAGGCTATTCGTGCGACAGCGCACGAATTTGGTCATATTGTTAAGCATGCCATGCTTGACGGAATTATCGAACGGGCGCGTGCTGGGGATAAGCAGGCGCGTGAGGTCGCGGAGTTCCTAATACCTGATCAATTACTCAAGGAAGTTCTGAAAGGGAAGAACTGGAGGACATCCCGCGAGAATTATATTATTGACGAGCTTATGGCGATCAATATGGAGCGCTGGATTAGCTCTAATGCCACCCCGACTAATGCGGTAGAGCGATTTTTCAAAGGGATGGTTGATTTGATGAGAGGAATGATTCGGGAAATACAGCGTAAAGCCGAAGAGCTCTTGCAGAGATCTAATGTCAACCGGTCTAAAGCAGTGGCGCGTCAGTCCTATGTGAATTTTAATGAGTTCATGTCGGCAATGGTTGGCGGTAATTTAAATATTTATGCGGGTAATCTGGAAGAGGCGACTGACCCTATATTTCGGCAGCTACGGGATCTAAAGCGTAAGCTCGCAACGATCAACGCAAACTCGGCCGAGTCAGCGCGGTTAACTAGCCGTATTGAGGCGCTACAAAAGCGTATCGATAAAGGTAAACCCAATTTTAACCTAGGTAGTGCTGTATCGGAGTTAGGTAAATTAAGTCGTGATCTGGAGGCTGAGAAGTCTCGTGCGCAAAACTATGACAGAACTGGTTCCGAACCTAATGCTTACCGAAAACAGCTTGATGTTCGTATCAAAAATCTGGAATCTCAGATTAATGACCTGCAGGCAAAGGTGGATGAGGCGAGAGCAGTGTCTGCTGGGGCGGTTTCAACTAACGATAGAATTACAGGGACGCTTAAATCGGAGTTGGATAAACTGAAAACCCGGTTGCGTAAGACCAAATCTAAAGAGTCTTCTGATGTATTTGGGGCATTAGCGCTGTTAAACCGCGAGGCCATTGCATTATTGCAGGGTAGAGGGGTAACCTATAAACCAACCCCTAGTAAAGCAGTCGAATCTCAGGTTAGTTATCATTTAGGTCTACTGCAGGAGATTGCGGATAATCTAACTGCACCTTCACCCATGAGCTCTATCCCGGTCAGGGATTTGTTTACTACAGGGCAGGTTTTACCTCATGTGGCGGATGGCAGAGTGGGAGCAAGATTTAACGGGGAGGATTTATACCAAAGCGCTAAGAGCTATGCTCGACAGGCTACGGGTAAGGTGAAAACCAATAAGTACTCTGGCCCTGTCGCTTCGTGGATTTCATCTTTAGGCGATGAATTAAATATCTTATCCCCTGTTGTTCGCACTATACGCTCAGAGCTGGACCATATGGATGGTATAACTGCTCAGTTTATTAAGCAGGCGTTTCAGGCGATACCTTCTGAGATTCTCATTGAAGAGGCTCAATGGCTGCCCAAACTGTCCGCTATGCTTGAGGGGTTGCCTAAACCTTCAGGAAAATGGGTACGTACAGGAGACCAGAAGGCTTTGGATGAGCAACGTAAGTCCAAATATGGCCAAATTGGAGAGCACCTTAATAAGGCGACTCCTTTGAGCCAGATTAAGGACGGGGAGGTTCGTAAGGGGGTTAAAGCGGTCAGGGATTTTTTACATGAGTTTATGTTCGATGAGACTAACGGGCTGAACGACAAGTACTCTTTAAATATCCAGAAGCGTGAGCGGTATTTTACAGGGGTGTTGAACCTTGACAGATGGCGGGGTGGTCGGGATGAGATTGTACCTATTCTCGCCAAGACTATGAACATCAGCACTAAACAGGCCGCTAAGCTGTGGCTGGAGATTGGTGACCGCACAGACGGGATATTGCTGGATGTAGATCCAGCTGTTATGGATCATGTATTGGCCCCAAGTTTGAGCGCTAAGTATGCTCGTTTTTTTACCCCTGAAACTAAGGCTGCTTTATGGGAGTACTACGAGTCTGATATTCATGCAGTAACGAGTTCTTATGTTCGATCGGCGATACGCCGTGGTATTATGCAGCAGCATTTTGGTATGTATGATATGGATGCCAAGGCGGGTAAGTTTATTTTAGACCCTAAGACAAATAAGCGTGTCTATAATCCGATGGGTAAGTTGGACTATTTCCTTAATATCGAACGTATTTTACACGATAAGTCGCGTAAAGAAGGTTTGAGCCATGCGGAAGTGGATCGCATTAGAGGCGTTTTGTTGCCCGCTCTTATGGGGCGTTTAGGGGCAAATCATGTGACCCCTAAGCTTCGTTCTTTTATGAGCTGGACGAAAACCTACTTTAACATCAGTTTACTGCCGCTGGCTACACTTAGTTCTTTACCGGAACTTGGTGGTATCAAGATGAAGCTGATGGAGGATCCCCGGTATACAAAGAATATGGGGCTTATGCGAGCGGTATTGGAAAAGTTCAAAGACCCTGAGCTAACCCGATTGGCTGAGGTCATTGGAATTATCCAGAAAGATATAGTGGAGCACGCCTTATCGGGGGACGCTCATAATGGGTACATGGTGCCAGGCGCTCAAAAGGCCAACAACGCCTTCTTTCGTGCCGTTCAGATGAAGAGATGGGCGGACTTTACACGGGTTGTGGCTATGCGTCTGGCGCATAATGCATTTCAGGAGGCTGCCCGTGCAAGAGATGAGGCGTACTTAGGTCAATACGGAATAAAAGCCGGTGACGTGAGAGGGTTAGGAACGGCTAATCAAGCTTATAAAATGGCGCTGCATAAATGGGTGGATGAGGCGGTGTTGCGACCCGGGGCTATGCATAGACCAGCTTGGGGGTCAGATGCTCGTAAGCAGTTGTTATGGTATCTCATGGACTATATGTGGTTGTTCTATGAGGTGACGATGCAGGTGACTGGGAAGGCGATGGCAAACCGAAGAGGTATTGCCCGCGTGTTTCCTTTGGTGGCGCTCGCATCCATCATGCTGCCATTAGCGGCTTTGGGCTATGAGCTTAGAAAACTGATAACTCAGGACATGATGGCTGATCTGATCGGTTCCGATTACAAGCCTAAAGAGTTAGATGAGCTTGCTTATTTATGGGAGATCACCCAACGATCTGGATTCCTAGGCCCTGCTCAGAAGCTGGTGGACTATGACGAGGCGACTAATCGTAATAAGTCAGCGGTGATAAACGCTTTAGGTCCTATTGCAGAGGCTTCGGTTTTGCTGTTGGATGAAGGGCTGGATGAGTTCCTGATAAGATACTCTCCGGGCATGGCGTCAAGCTCTCCATTACGGAGGCAATATGGCCCTGCTATTAGAGACGCGCTGACATTTTCTGATGAATAGGCCCCATAAATGCCCCACGACAGATTTAAATACTTGATTTATATGGTGGTATCATAGCCTCTCCTCGGCACCATCCCAAATAACCAGTGATGACCAGATACCCTCAGAAGCGTTTGTTTCTGGGGGTTTCTTGTTTTTAGGGTTGCATAATTACCCAGAATTTACCACAATAGTCCATCCCTTGGCCCCATAAATGCCCCACGATGGCTTCTATACAGAAAACAAAATCAGGTTACCGCGCTCAGGTTAAGAAAAAGGGCGTCCGTGTGTCTCAGGTCTTTCCCACTAAGATGCAGGCCCGAGCCTGGGCAACTGAAAAGGAGTATGAGATTGAACATGGGGAGTCTCAGAAGGCGGAAACTCGAACTGTAGATGATTTGATCGAGCGGTATAAGACAGATGTATGCCCCACAAAAGAGGGCGCACGGTGGGAGCGTATACGGTTGGGGCTGATCAGTCGGATGTCGATTGCTAAGATTAAGCTCCAAGACCTAGCCCCTGAGCATTTAGCCGCTTGGCGTGATGAGCGTTTGAAGTCGGTTAAGTCCTCCAGTGTGAATCGGGAATTAAATCTTTTGTCGGCGATGTTTAACCGGGCGGTGAATGAATGGGGGTGGTTAAAGGAGAATCCAATCTCTAAGATCAAGCGGCCTAAGAACCCTAAGCACAGGGACAGACGAATTAGCGATGAAGAGCGAGATGCTGTGCTGGAGAAGTTGGGTTACACAGGGTTACATCCGGTTACACAGGATTACATCTTAACTAAGCAACACCTTGTAGGTATTTTCTTTTTGCTCGCACTGGAAACTGCTATGCGTTTAAGCGAGATTTGTAATCTCAAGCCTGAGGATGTGTTTGACAAGTATGTTGTGGTGCGGAAGTCTAAGAATGGTGACAAGCGTAATGTCCCTTTGAGCAAAGAGGCTAAGCGGTTGGTGGATTTGATTATGGGCTCAGAACTGACGGTTAAAAGCGATGTGGCCAGTACCTTGTTTAGAAGGGCGGTGCTAAAGGCTGGGATCGAAGATCTGACTTTCCATGACAGTCGGCATGAAGCGGTGACTCGTTTGGCTCAGAAGCTGGACGTTCTGGATTTAGCGAGGATGGTGGGGCATCGGGATTTAAAGAGCCTGATGATCTACTACAACAGTACGCCTGAAGAGCTTGCGAATCGTTTGGACTAACCCCGCGCCCCGTATGGTCAAAAATAAAAAACAGCCCGAAGGCTGTTTTAGATTAGTTAATAGCTTTTAGCTGGCCGTCAATTACGTTATATCGTATATCGTCTGCGGTTGCAGCTACAAATGTTGCTGTTGGCCCGTTAAGCGTGTAAGCGGTTGTCTTTTCATTGAACCCCCACGCGAGGATTGGTATCTTTACAAGGTCGTTATTGTGCGCATTAAATGGGTCTGCGTCGTCTAATGGTTCTAAAATGTGGGTAAGGATAGATGTGTTAGGTATCATTGTTTCTCTCTGTTAAAGCCCAGGTTTTCACTTCGGGTGGAATCCACCGGCGGGTGCGTGAGTTTACTGGGTGAATGGGTTTAGGGAAGTTGGGTTTAGTAACTATTCGTTGGCGTACCGACGAACTGGATAAGCTTAAGAAGTCTGCTATGTCATCAACAGTCCATAAGCGGTCGAAGTCAGAGCTCATTTTTGGCGGGCTCCATAGGGTTATTTGGGGAGTCTTCGGATTGGGCCATTTGATTAAGCCGTGTTTCCATTAAGAACATAAGCAGGACTGCAATTTTTTGTGCAGCGTCTTCTTCAATATAGAGGTTTTTAGTGGTACGCACAGATAATAGTAACCCAGATAGTAGTCCGATAGCTAGGTAAAGTAATTCAATCATCATTTAATATAATTCTCCGCAAATCCGCCATCACAATCCAGCGGAAGGTTAGGTGCCCAACTGGGTGGGGTGGTCATAATCTGACGCATGGTTGCGTAGGTTTGTTCGGCTTCACTCTCTTTGGCAATGGCAATTACCTCATCATGGGTGGATGAGACGGTGCGTATGCCTTGCCGTTCGATCTCTAGCAATTGATCCATAACGACGATTCGGGCTAATGCTTGTACGATGTTTTGTTGCAGTTTTGCACCGTACATGTAATGGCGAGTCCCTCCATATAAGAAGGAGCAACCTTCATCGGTCATTTCCAGGTTATGGTAGAGCAGGCCCATCCCGTTAGGCAGGTTGACAATGCTGTTGCCTAATATAATGGGGCCGACGGTTACATCGGGCAGAGTTTT
>Ga0196901_1001464_pt1 | contig 11910 bp, 13 predicted proteins | sample CB_VirMetaG_FD_169099 | JGI IMG/M metagenome (GOLD analysis project Ga0196901, IMG submission 169099) | Freshwater to marine saline gradient viral communities from Chesapeake Bay - CB_1504_1 Viral MetaG (v3) (version 3) | ecosystem: Environmental > Aquatic > Marine > Coastal | place: USA... | reverse complement strand
CAACCGCATCCCCTGCACCTGCTACTACTTCAAACGCATACACCGTCGCCCCTCAAAACCTGTCCATCGGCAGAACCAGCTATCGTTCACTGCCTGCAAACATGCTGTCCCGTCTAAGCCTTGCGTCGTTGAAGGACATCCTGAAAAGGTACGAAGAGGAAGGCGAAGAAGTTCCGCGTTACGCGGACGGCGGCCCTGTAGCGGGCGTCATGCGCGCCGACGATCCTAGCCAGACCCCCGGTGGGCTGATCCCGTCTAGCGCTTCCTCCTCTAAAAACCCCGCCGACTTCCCGGCAGCAAAGGCGCCTCCGGGCTATCGCATGGCGGACAGGAGCTTGGAAGAGCTGGGCTTTGTTCCACAAGAATGTGGGCCAATGGGGTGTGTGGGTCTTCAAGTTGTCACGGATTATGCGAACCCAAAGACCGGCGAATACGTCACGTTGGGGACTCCTTTTGCAGGACAACTTCCGGAAGGTTGGGTAAAAGTTAACCCGACTTCCTACGATGCGGAAGGAAATGTAATTGGCGGAGGAACCCCAAAGCGCATCTATGGCGAAGTGGATCGCATTGCCCCTGTAATGCCTACCCCTGCTCCGACGCAGCCGGGCTCTCCGTATGAAGTACGCCCTCATTCCATGCAGATGGGACAAACTCGCACGAGTTATATCCCGGATAGTGTTATGCGCAACCTCAGCGGACGAAGCATGGAAGGTCTGTATCAGCAGTATGGGCAGGATCAATCGCCGGAAAACGCGCGGATGATGCCTGCAAACGACCTTCTCGAGTTCCTCCGCAAAAATCGCATGGTCTAAGCCATGAGCTTTCTTCGTAGTCTTCCATTTATCCCATGGCAAACCCCTGAGTTTTCTGTTGAAGATCAGGCAAGGCTGGACGATTACAACAAGCAGATTGACGCGTATTCCAAGGCGGTAGACGACTACAACGCGTACATTGAAAAGTGGAATGCCGGTCCTCGTGAATCGGACCCCACTATGAAACCCCCGGCTGAACTTCCGTTCACGCAGGCGACGTTGGACACGTTCTCTGAAGACGCGTCGAAGCGCGCGCAGGATGTAGCGGCACAGCGTGAGCTTGCGCTTGCCGTTGCTGCCAATCCGGAAGCCTACAATCTTTCTGGCTTTGGCTTCGCGGACGGTGGTTCGGTATCCCGCCAAGCGTTCAACAAGATGTTTCCCCAGAAGTTCGTGGTCGGTGGTGCGGCATTAGCGGCACAGAACGCGGCGGCCTTGGCAGCTCCTCCTGCCGCAGCGGGCCAAGAGCAGATGGACCCGTCTGTAGCTCAACGTATTTGGGATTACATGACAGGCGAGACCGCGGCCCGTGAAGCGGAAACCGAGGCGTATCTTTCGCAGCCGATTGATAATGCGCCGACGCAGCGGCTAGACCCTGCTGCTTATGCGGCTGCGTTGCGTGATGTGCAACGGCCCACGGTCCAAGAATCACGGATCAGTGGTGGCACCATTGCTCCGGACGCTGACGAGCGTGAGAAAACGCGTCGCCAGATTGAGGCTTTAAGTAGGCCGGGTGGTTTTGCTCCGGCTACGGCGCTACCGCCGACTCCGGGTTTTCAGCCTCCTGTTATTGACGCTTCTCCGGCGGGATTCCCGGAAGCCCCTCCGATGCCCACAGCGCTACCGGGCGCAGAGCCGCAGCAAGAGAACATTGACGATTTCATCATGCGGATCTTGGACGCGGCTCCTGCAAAGACGCAGTTAGAAGCTGGTCAGCGCGAGAGGGAACTTTCTGCAGAAGACAAGACGCCGGAAGAGATTGAAGAGACGATTTGGAAAGAGCTGGGTGTCTGGCGGTATGGCGACATGTGGCTTGAAGAGTTGCCGGGTACGGCGGCGTTTAAGGATCCATCGGAATGGTCACGCCGTAACGCGGACCTTGGTCAACGGATCTTGGAGACTACGACGTTAACCTTTGACGAGTCTGGCAATGAAGACATGCCAGTTAACGCGTACATCCGTGATAAAGAAACAAACAGCATTCTGAGCATTGGTACTGGAAAGACTAAGGAAGAGGCTTCGACGGAAGCGTTTGGTCAGGTAATGCGTGAGCAGCCTGAATATGACGCGGGTCCGTTGGCCTATCAGCAAGGACGTAAGGCAGCGCAGTATCCATTGAAGGACGTGGTTACTGGATATGAAGACTTGTTCAGTCGTTATCCAGAGGTTGCGCGTCAGTATGTGAACCTGCATCCGCAGACAGTGATTCCGGGTACTGAAAGTACGCGTGGTCGATTTACGGGCGTTGCGTATGAAGCCATGCGTGGGGAACGTCCGAACTTTGCTCCGGTGCAGATCGGCAAGGTGGTTACGGAAGACGGCGGCACGGCAGAGATCGTAACGCCGCAGAGTTTTGCTGCGTACAGCATTGCAAGTGAGCCAGATAAGATGTTGCCGAGCGCGGATGTACTGGAACATGAGGTCCAGCACAGCGTGTTCCGTGAGCTGGGATTACCGTCAGGTTATTCTGGAAAGGCGGCGGAGCAGTTGCTGACCTTTTATGTCCGCCCGCGGATCATGGAACTTCGTGATGGTGCTGAACCGAAGTACGAAGGCGAGATGGAAGATTTGATGAAGACCGCGAACATCGCGACGGATTATCAGACGTCTTTGCAGGAGTTGGTGGGACTTCCTAACCCACATGCGGTGTATTTGGCGACGCAGGGCGAGCTTCCTGCACGTCTTGCACAGTTCCGTTTGGGCATGACAGCGGAGCAGAAGGCTGCGGAATCTCCGGGCGCCACGTTGCGTGGTCAGGATTACCGTGCGGAGATGATGAAGCAGCATGGGTTTGAGACGGGTCCGGCTGCTTTGCTGCCGTTTGAGAAGTTGGTTCCGCAGCGTGTGATTGAAGAAGCCAATCTTGAGCTTGAAGATCGCATGAAGAACTGGGGCCGTACAGACGAGTTCATCGCCGAGAATGCGACGGCTAGAAACGCGCTAGACGCGTTTACTCCAAAGGCTATTGAGTATGCCGAAAGAGATTCCCGCAGGAAATCTCGTGAAGTAGTTGTCGAAATGAACATTGACGACTTTCTCAACTTGGCAAGAAAAGGTAGAGATAAAGATAAAGAAGAGGCACTAAAGGACGTTGACCAGTTTGACCAGATCCCGCACTTGAGCACGGAAGGTGAACAGGTTGTCGGACATGAAGGACGGCATCGCGCACGTCGCATGAAAGAGCTGGGCTATACGACAATGCCTGTCCGTATCATCGACGAGAAGGTTCGTTGGGGCGAGAACCCAGACGTCCGGTTTGATACGCTAAAGGCCGAGTCGGGGGACTTCTCGATTGAGCATCCTGTAAAACCGGGCGAGTACGGCGCGTATTGGAACCAGCCTGTAAAAACGACTGCTGCCGAACGGGCCACAGAACAGGGATTTACGCAAGACGTGTTCCACGGCATGCACGGCGAAGTGGAAGGCGACGTTTTTGACCCCAATATGTTGGACATAGGTCTCCATGTTGGTACCGCAGAGCAGGCATATAACCGTCTAAGAGATCTGTACGACCCCCATTCAAAGGGAAGCCGTTACAAGAATAAGGTCAAAGAAGGCGCTAATATCCTGCCATTGAAAGCACGCATGGAAAATGCGCTAGAGATGGAAGATGTAGGGGATTGGCGAGACAGCGCCATGGTTTTGAGAGCCCTGTGGGATAACGACCTTATCCAGCGGGAAGACCTTGTAGACATGTATGAAGATGCCAAAGCGCTCAAGCCCGAGTTCTCGGATATGGAGAACTGGCTAGAATCTCCAGAAAACAGGTCTTTGCTCGACGACATCAACTACATGTTGCGAGAAAACTATGGATACGACACCGTTAAGTATAAGAACAAGGTAGAAGGTGAGCGAGGAGCGGAACATGAATACTCCTATATCCTCCTCGATCCAGAGCGCGATGTGCGTTCAAGATTTGCTGAGTTCAGTCGAGGAAAAGCGCGAGAACCCGGCTTGGGCATGGCCAACGGCGGCGAAGTAACCAAGTTTGCTCGTTCCACGCTTTCCAAAAAGAAATAACCCCTGCATAATGAGACGACTATGCCAGTAGATAAAGCAGTCAACCAAGCCCCGGCACTCGAGCTGATCGTAAACGACATCGAGGAACCGGAGGTCGAAATCCTGTTGGAAGACGACGGCAGCGCCGTGGTCGAGATCGGTGAGTCGGAAAACGACGTCGATTTCTATGCCAACCTTGCAGAAGTCGTGGACCCCGATGAAGCGGGTGTCATTGCCATGGACTTGCTGGACTTGTTCGAGCAAGACAAGGCGTCTCGCGAGGATTGGGAAAGCCAGTACACCAAGGGCCTTGATCTGTTGGGCTTGAAGATGGAAGAACGCACCCGCCCATTCCGTGGCGCGTCAGGTGCAGTCCATCCAATGCTGACCGAATCCATTGTCCAGTTCCAGTCGCAGGCGTTTAAGGAACTGATGCCAGCGGGCGGTCCTGTCCGCACGCAGGTTGTGGGCAAAGAAACGCTGGACAAGGCGCAACAAGCCGCCCGTGTTCAGGATTTCATGAACTACCAGATTACCACCGTCATGTCGGAGTTCACTCCGGAGATGGATCAGGCCTTGTTCTACCTTGGCTACGGCGGTTCGGTGTTCAAGAAGGTCTATCACGACCAGACTTTGGGCCGGATGGTGTCCAAATTAGTCTTGGCCGACGATTTTTACATCCCGTACACCGGTTCTAGCGTACTTTCCCAGTGCCCGCGCATGACGCATCGCATTGCGATGTACGAAAACGAGTTCAAAAAGCGCGTTTGGGCGGGTGAATACCTTGATTATTACGTTCCAGAGGCCGATCCGAGCCTTGGAATCAGTAATATTCAGGACGGAATCGACCGCGTTGTCGGTCTGAACCCGCCAGCGAACACCGATGAGGTGTTTTTGCTGGAATTCCACGTCGATTTGGACCTTCCGGGCTTTGAAGATCGCGATGAAGACGGTAATTACACCGGAATCAAGCGTCCGTACGTTGTAACGGTCGAAGAAAGCACCGGAAAAGTGGTCGGAATCCGTCGTAACTGGCGTGAAGACGACAAACTGAAGAACCGAATCGAATATTTCGTCCATTACGTGCTGGTGGAAGGCCCCGGCGCGTATGGTTTGGGTTTTGTACACCTGATTGGCGGTCTTTCTAAGGCGGCAACCGCGTCTCTGCGCCAATTGTTGGATGCAGGCACGCTCGCGAACCTCCCTGCAGGCTTCAAAGCCAAGGGTGCGCGTATTGCGGCGGATGATGACCCGATCCAGCCGGGCGAATGGCGTGATATTGACGCGGGCGGCGCTGCACTGAAGGAATCTTTGCTGCCGATGCCGTACAAGGAGCCTTCGCAGACCTTATTTGCGTTGTTGGGCTTCACCGTAGACGCCGGTCGCCGTCTGGCGAGCATTGCCGACATGCAGGTGGGCGATTCCAACCAGCAAGCGGCTGTTGGCACCACCATTGCGCTGCTGGAACGCGGTTCGATGGTCATGTCGGCCATTCACAAGCGTCTGCACTACTCGCAGAAGCTGGAATTCCAGATGCTGGCGCATGGTTTTGCGCTGTACCTGCCGGATGAGTACCCGTACGACGTACCGGGCGCAAGTCGCAAGATCAAGAAGCAGGATTTTGACAACATGGTGGCGGTGCTGCCGGTTGCGGATCCGAACATCTTCTCTACTGCACAACGTATTACCCTTGCACAGACTCAGCTGCAGATGGCACAGAGTGCCCCGCAGATGCACAACCTGTACGAAGCGTACTACCGTGTCTATGCCGCATTGAACGTCCGTGACATCGACGGGATCCTGCGTCCGCAGAACTCCCAGATGCCGAAGGACCCGGCACAGGAAAATGCCGACGTACTGGACATGATGGAGCTGAAGGCTTTTGCAGGTCAGCAGCACGATGCGCACATTGCATCGCACCTGATCATGGGCCTTTCTCCGATGCTGCAGGGCCTTCCACAGGCTGCGATGACGTTGCAGAAACATGTACTGCATCACGTACGTTTGAAGGCCGAAGAGGACGTGGAAGCCGAATTGTTCAAGTCTTATGGCACCGACCCAGACCGCATGGTCTCTGCTATCCAGAAGGAAGGCATGGTTGCGCTTAAGGTCGCACAGTACATGCAGGAAGTCCGTGACCTGCAGAACCAGTTGACCGGTGGCGGAGAAGCGGATCCGGTAGTCGCGCTGAAGCAGCAGGAACTTGAGCTTCGTGCCCAGAACGACCAGATGCAGAACCAGATCGACATGCAGAAGCTGTCTTTGGATCAGCAGAAGGTGCAGGCGAACCTGAAGGCAAATGACGCACGCCTAGACTCGCAAGAAGCGATCGCGATGGAACGTGCAAACGTAGCGCGTGAGCGTGCTGGCTTGCTAGACCAGCATGAAGCGCGTCGTCAGCAGGCCGCGATGCAGAAACATCAAGAGCAGCTGAACATGGAGCGTGAGCGCATGATCATGTCTGCACAGCCGAATCAAGGGCCGCCAAATGCCGCTTAAAAAGGGTTCCAGCAAGAAAACCATCTCCGCCAACATCAAGGCGGAGATGAAACGTGGCAAACCGCAGAAACAAGCGATCGCAATAGCCTTGTCAAAGGCGGGAAAATCGCGTAAAAAGAAGACTAAGAAGTAAGTAACCACTTACTGGCCTTCTGGTAGGGCCCAAAACTACCTGCTTTTCATGGACTGAGACCATGCTAGAAACGACAGAAAAGATACTTAAAGACATTCGGCAGCTCCGAGATGACACGGCTGATCTCATCATCAGTGGTCAAATCAAGGATATGGAACACTACAAGTTCCTGATGGGCCGTCTCGATGGGTACAAGATGGTTGAGTCCGCGATTCGCGACGTTTTGTCAAAGGGAATTGAGGATGAAGATTTTTAACCCAGAGGAGGCCTAATGGAAGCAGTAGCTGAAATGACGGCTCTGGAGAAGAAGTGGGCAGAGGAAAAGGCCGAAAAAGGTCCTGTTCTCGACGATGCCTTCGACGCTGACGGAAACGTCAATCCAGAGCAACTTACCGAATCGGTCATGGACCGAATCCCGACCCCTACAGGATGGCGTTTAGCGATCCTTCCTTATCGAGGCGCCCAGAAGACAAAGGGCGGCATCATCCTTGCTGAAGAAACCAAACAACGTACGCAGCTGGCCACTACGGTCGGTTATGTGCTGAAGATGGGCGATTTGGCGTACAAGGACGAGTCCAAATTTCCATATGGGCCGTGGTGCCAAGAGGGGGACTGGATCATCTTCGGTCGCTATGCGGGTTCCCGCATTCAGATCGACGGAGGTGAGATCCGTATCTTGAACGACGACGAAATCATCGGACGGGTGAACAATCCGGAAGATGTTTTGCACATGATGTGAGGAGGCCACGATGGCTACAGCAGCAGAAGAGAAGCTTGAATACGATGTAGGGGAGAATGAGGAAGAGGCCACCATTGAGCTGGAATCTTCCGAAGAAGCGGTTGAAGCCGCAGCCCCTGAAAAGGACGAAAAGGACGAAAAGTCCGACGAATTGGACCAGTACAGCGAGAGCGTGCAGAAGCGCATCAATAAGCTGACCGCCCGTTTGCGTGAACACCAGCGTCGCGAAGAGGCTGCATTGCAGTACGCCAAGAGCATGCAGCAGAAGTCCGCCGAGCTGGAGAATCGTTTCCGTGAAACAGATTCTGCCCGTATGGGAGAAGCCAAAAACCGCGTGGAAACGCAGGTTGTGGCGCTAAAGCAGATTATTAAGAAAGCCCGTGAAGAGGGTGATTTTGATACTGAAACGGAAGCACATGAGCGCTTGACCTCTGTTCTATGGGAACAGCAGAAGCTGCGTGATGCGGAATCCGCGTACAAAGCGCAGCAAGAAATGGCCAAGCGCCAGCAGGCTGCCCCACAGACTCAGGCACAACCGCAGCGTCGCGCTCCGGACCCGCGTGCCGAAGAGTGGGCGGAACGAAACCAGTGGTTTGGGAAAGACACCGTCATGACCCATGCCGCTTGGGGAATTCATGCAGAACTCGTCCAGAATGAGGGGTTTGACCCGCAGTCAGACGAGTACTATCATGAACTTGATCGTCGAATCAAAGCGAACTTCCCAAATAAGTTCGGTAATGAGGAAACGACCACTAACAGGGCTACCAATAAACCCGTGCAGACGGTAGCTCCTGCGACCCGGTCCTCCGGTGTCACCAATACTGCACGCCGCTCTGTCCGGTTGAGTGCCAGTCAGGTTGCGATTGCCAAAAAACTCGGCGTACCTCTTGAAGAGTACGCAAAATACGTGAAGGAGTGAGATCATGAGTGATACGAATATGAATGTACCGAAGCTGAATCGTAGCTCTCGTGACGCTGATACGCGCGAAACAAAAGCGCGCCGTAAACCATGGGCTCCACCTTCACGCTTGGATGCACCTCCGGCTCCTCCGGGGTACAAGCATCGTTGGATCCGCGCAGAAGTTGGCGGTCAAGAAGACCGTATCAACATGGCTGGGAAGCTTCGTGAAGGTTACGAACTTGTTCGTGCCGATGAGCATCCTGATTTCGTGGCTCCGACAGTAGACGATGGTCGTCACGCTGGTGTTATCAGTGTGGGTGGTCTGGTTCTAGCTCGTATTCCTGAAGAAACGGCGGATGAACGTAATGATTATTATCGTTCGCGCACCCGAGACCAGCTGCAGTCGGTCGACAACGAGTTGATGAAATCAAATGCTCATTCCAGCATGCGAATTCAAAGCCCGTCCCGTCGCTCGAATGTTTCTTTCGGCGGTCCTAAGACCCAGTCTGAAGACTAAGCCAAAGAGGCCGTTTTATGGCTTTTGCTTTTTAACTTGATGGAGACTTACCATGGCTAACGTAGATAACCCGCGTGGGTTTACTCCGGTTCGTCACCTCACCGGCGGTACCATTCGTATGAATGAGTACCCGATTGCAACCGATTCTGCTACTGCAATCTTCAGCGGCGACGTTGTTGAATTGCTGGCAACCGGTTACATCGACGTGGGTGACGATGATTCTGCATCCTTCTTGGGCGTATTCGGCGGCTGCCGTTACACCAATGAACAGGGTGAAATTGTATACAGCAAGTACTGGCCTGCTGCTCAGACTACTCTGGGTGACGGCGACGCAGTTGCTTTCGTATATGACGATCCGAACATCGTGTTCGCTGCACAGTGCTCAGGTACCCCGGCCTCTACTCTGGTAGGTGCGTTCGTGGATCTGGACAACACCGACGCAGGTAGCACCGCTACCGGTCGTTCTGCACAGCAGATCGATGAAGACGCCTCTACTGATGACTTCTTCCGTGTAATTGCCCTCTCTAAGAAGCCGGGCAACGCATGGGGCGAGTTTGCAGAGGTTGAAGTAACTATCAGCAAGCATGCACTTGGTGCACAAGCTGGCGCTGCAATCTAAGGAGCTGAACAATGGCTATTAATCGCGCACAACTCGTAAAAGAGCTGGAGCCGGGTCTGAACGCCTTGTTCGGTCTGGAATACAGCAACTACGAAAACGAGCACTCAGAAATCTTCTCTGTTGAGAACTCTGACCGTGCTTTTGAAGAAGAAGTCATGTTGTCTGGTTTCGGCGAAGCCGCAACCAAGGGTGAAGGCGCAAGCGTCACCTATGACGACGCACAGGAAGTCTACACTTCGCGTTACAGCCACGAAACGATCGCTCTGGCGTTCGCTCTGACTGAAGAAGCGATTGAAGACAACTTGTACGACAAGCTGGCTTCCCGTTACACCAAGGCTCTGGCACGCTCCATGGCGGTCACCAAGCAGATCAAGGCAGCTTCTGTCCTGAACAATGCGTTCAGCTCTAGCTACCTCGGCGGTGACGGCAAGGAACTGTGTGCTACCGACCACCCGACCCTGTCTGGTGCGAGCCTGCGCAACGAACTGTCAACCGCAGCTGACCTCAGCGAAACCTCGCTGGAACAGGCGCTGATTGACATCGCTGCGTTCACCGACGAGCGTGGTCTGAAGATCGCTGTTCGCGGCATGAAGCTGATCATTCCGAAGGAACTTCAGTTCACCGCTGACCGCATCATGAAGTCTACTCTTCGTGTTGGTACCGCTGATAACGACATCAACGCTGTCCGTAACATGGGTATGGTTCCGCAGGGTTACTCTGTAAACCACTACCTGACCGACTCCGACGCATGGTTCCTCAAGACCGACGCGCCGAACGGTCTGAAGATGTTCCAGCGTGTTGCTATCAAGACCGGCATGGAAGGTGACTTCGAGACTGGTAACGTACGTTACAAGGCTCGTGAGCGTTACAGCTTCGGCTGGTCTGATCCGCGTGGTGTCTTCGGCTCACCGGGTGCTGCGTAAAATCCTTGATTTTCAAGGTAAAAGCCCCCGCAAGGGGGCTTTTTTATGCTTGACGGAATGCTTGGACCGACGTATGCTCCCCACATGCCTTACACCAATGAAACCGCAGGTATTTACCAAATCCGTAACACTCGGACAGGGGAGTATTATGTAGGTAGCACAAAACGCATGCGTAAACGCACTGCGGAACACATGCGCCTGCTTCGTTTGGGGCAGCACCCAAACCCAAATCTACAGACGGCGTATGACGCGGAGCCGCATTGTTTTAAGCCTTTTCTTGAGGTCGTATGCGAAGATGTCAGTGATTTAGAGTGGCTCGAAGAAGAGTTTCTCACAGGAAATGCGTGGTTTGGAGAAGCCTGCAAGTTGTACAACATTTCGGTCACGGCTAAAACGCCCATGAAGTATCGGAAGCACTCTGAGGCTACAAAAAACAAGATTAGCTTGACTAAAAAAGGCTGCACAGCACATGTTACAGCAGAATACAAGGCTAAGTTGTCTGCTCTTCGTCAGCAGAAGGCTTTAGCTGATCCAAAGTACCTTGCCAAGATTAAGTTCTTGGTTGAAAATGACCACATGACCTACGCAGCGCGAGGACGTGAGGTTGGTTTAGACACTAGCTCTGCTAGGAAACTTGCGCTGAAATATAGTCATCTCAAAGGAGAAATTTAACATGGCTACTACCCATCTTTCCGGTCCGCTTGAAGTAACAGGCGGTTTCGTAGGCGACGTAACTGGCGACGTAACTGGCAATGTTGCCGGTGTTCTTACCCCGACTTCCACTGTAACTGGTTCTCTTCCGGCAGCTGCTTCTAGCACCGGCAAGATCTATGTCATTTCTGACAATGGCGTAGGCGACGACGAGTTCGCACTGGTTGTTAGTGACGGTTCTAGCTGGTTGAAAATCACCACTACCGCATTGACCTAATCGGCCATTGGCCTTTATTTGTAGCCCTTCGGGGTCTTTGAAAGAGGAATTGAAATGGCAGCAGATACAGTAACCACGCAGGTTCTGGTCGATGGTCCGAAAACCTCGGTCCTGAAGTTCACCAACGTCAGCGGCGGTGACGGCGAATCCGCCGTGGTCAAAGTGGACGTATCCACTCTGGCCGGCGCTCCGTCTAAGGTAAAAATCATGCAGGCATGGTTCGCGACCGATGGGATGTCAGTCGACGTCCTGTTTGACGCAACCGCGAATGTTCTGGCATTTACCGCTCCGGCAGGTCTTACTGACCATCTGGACTTCCGCTGCTTTGGTGGTATCCAGAACAATGCAGGCACGGGCGTAACTGGCGATATTCTGTTCACGACGCGTGGGCATACCGCTGGTGACACCTATTCAATCATTCTCGAAGTTAGCAAGAGCTAAGGAGTAGATCATGATGGGACGTGGCATGGGCAAGGCTAACCGTGGCGGTGGCGCTTGCATGGGCGTTAAAAAGATGAAGAAAGGCGGCTGTGTAAGTAAGTACCGCAAGGGCGGCATGGCCAAAAAGGGCTGCAAGAAGTAAGACATGGCTACTTCAGGAACAACAGCATTCGACCTGT
>Ga0196901_1001462_pt1 | contig 11925 bp, 18 predicted proteins | sample CB_VirMetaG_FD_169099 | JGI IMG/M metagenome (GOLD analysis project Ga0196901, IMG submission 169099) | Freshwater to marine saline gradient viral communities from Chesapeake Bay - CB_1504_1 Viral MetaG (v3) (version 3) | ecosystem: Environmental > Aquatic > Marine > Coastal | place: USA... | reverse complement strand
ACAGTTTAATGATAAGCTGATGAAATTACGAGGTGCATCTAAAAACACATTCCGGATATTGGAAAAGAATACCGGAGAGTTAGATGATCTAAAATTAGCAATAGAGGAAACTTTGTACAAATTATGGGATTAAATTAATTATTTTTATAATTTAAAAAAGAAATGAAAAAGACACTACAAGAATGCAAAAAGATGGTTGCAAAGGATGCTGGTTATCTGAATTGGGAAAATGCAATTGAAAACTTTTTTGGTACAGAATATTTCACCGACCTCGCCAACAAAATGTACTATGAGCAGAGTGAATGGATAAGTGTGGAGGATGCTTTGCCAACTATTAATGAAATAGTTCATGTTTGGCAGAATGAATTAACAAAAGGCAAGCTAATATCCAATGAAGAAGGAAAACAACTTTGGCATTATGAAAATGGGATTACTTTAACTTACGAAAAACCATCCCATTGGCAACCACTCCCTAATCCCCCACAGATATGAAAGCATCAACCATACTAAAGCTAATCGAAAGAGCCTTAAATCCTGATTTAAAGGAAGCACATATTAAGGCTTATGCAGAAGCAATGATAAAAGCAGATAGGCTAAGAATCAAAGAGCAGTTATACACAGAGGAATGGCAATACGTTGACCAAGCACCTATAATCTTAGACTGATGAAACTAACAAGAATACACATAAGTATGTTTTAATATTTTTAAGGATAGCAATAGCTATGAAAATCACAGTAACAAAAGTAATCAGAGAATTGCAACAAGAATACAGATAAGTATGTTTTATTATTTTAAGTGGTAGCAATAAGTATGAAAATAACAGTAGCAAAAGTAATCCGTGAATTGCAGGATGATTACGGATGGGAACACATTATACCTGCTGAAAAAGAACTCATTAAGCACGTTCTCAAAATCATTGACCAAAAACTAAAGTATCATAAAGGGATTTCAATAAAATGAACAAATACAAAAACATCAAAACAGTAATAAACGGGATAACCTTTGACAGTAAAAAGGAAGCTGGGTATTATGGCATTCTCAGGCTAAAGGAAAAGGCTAAGATTATAGATAGGTTTGAGATGCAGGTACGTTATGATCTTGTAGTGAACAATATAAAAGTTGGGTTTTATAAGGCTGATTTTGTCACCTATAAAAATGGTAAGGCTTTAGAGGTTATTGATGTAAAGTCTGAGATGACAAAGAAACTCCCGGTGTATAGATTGAAGAAAAAATTGATTAAGGCGATATACGGAATTGATATTGTGGAAATTTAATACCTTTGTTTAGCAGGCAATGAGCAGGCAAGGCGTAGGCATAGATAAATAGCAGTAGGCATAAAATATGAAAGTAAAAATATCAGCCATAAAGGCAAACAGTAAAAATCCGAGAGTAATTAAGGATGACAAATTTAAAAAGTTAGTTAAGTCTATTCAGGAATTTCCTGAGATGCTTGAAAAAAGACCATTGGTATGCTATACTGATGTTGATGGTAAATACGTTGTTTTAGGAGGTAACATGAGGCTGAAAGCATCGCAAGAGATAGGATTAAAAGAGTTGCCTATTGTTTTGGCTGATGATTGGACACAGGAGCAGAGAGATGAGTTTTTAATTAAGGATAATGTAGGTTTTGGTGAATGGGATTGGGATCAGTTGGCTAATGAATGGGATGCGGAGAAATTATATGATTGGGGTTTAGATGTGCCTAATTTTGATGGTGAAGTATTAGAAGCAGAGGAGGATGATTTCGATACTACTCAGCCATTAGAGGCGATTACTGTTTTAGGAGATTTATATGAGATTGGTGAGCATAGGTTATTATGTGGAGATAGTACGGATTCAGACCAAGTGGCAAAATTAATGAATAATAAAAAATGGGATTTAATGGCTACTTCCCCTCCATATAATCAAGGCAATAGTTGCGGCAATCTTTTACATACAAAAGGATTAGGAACGGGTAAAAAAGATGTTAAATTATATGAGGATAAAAATTCTGACAATAGGACAACAGAGGATTACTATAAATTTTGTATTGATATTTTAAATACATCAACAATATTTAAGAATGAAAATGAACATACTGTATGTTGGAATGTATCATATAATGCAAAAAGTAGAGATGATTACGGCAAAGTAATATTTTCAAATGATAATCCATTTAGAGTAAAAGAAACTATTATTTGGGATAAAACACATTCAATAAATTTGCCTCAAATAGGGATTTATTCAAGAAAATGCGAATTTGTTTTTGTTATGAGTACAACAGAAAAATATCATACAAGCCAAACATATAATGATTGTAGATGGAATTATTGGCAAATAAAAAGTGCAGGTAGTCAAATTACAGGAGAAGATGTAGAACATAGAGCTGCTTATCCTGTTGAATTTGCATCAAATATGATAAATGATTTTAGTTTGATAGGTGATACAATTTATGAGCCATTTACTGGGAGTGGTACAACAATGGTTGCATCCCATCAATTAAATCGTAAATGCTACGGAATGGAATTGGACACTAAATACTGCGATGTAATAGTAAATAGAATGATAGCATTAGATTCAAGTATTGAAATTAAGTTAAACGGTAAGCCATTTGAAAAAGCACACTAAATTATATTTAGCTTACTTTGGGTATGATGAAAGCGATTTTATTTCATGCGAAGTATGCGGATATAAGGCGGTTGATATTCATCATATAGAATGTAGAGGTATGGGAGGTAGTAAAGAGGCTGATAAAATTGAGAATTTACAAGCATTATGCAGGGAGTGCCATGTGAAATATGGAGATAAAAAGGATTTTAAAGAGTTTTTACAGGATATACATAATTCAAGGTTATGATAAAGAGTACGGAAGAATCATTGAGGAGGGGTGCAAATACTCAATTTAAAAAAGGTGTTTCAGGGAATCCAAAAGGTGGAATAAAGAAAATACCACAGTTAGATGTTTTATTGGCTGATGTATTAGGAGAGGAAAAGGATGGGATAGAAGCGGCAAAGGCTATACTAATGGCTCTCAGGTCAAAGGCAGTCAAAGGTGATGTCAGAGCAGCAGAGGTATTATTAGATCGTGCATATGGTAAAGCTACGCAAAGCATGGTTTTGGATGCGGATGTAAATTTCAGAGTACCTGCGCCAAATGTTTATAATACTGCGCCTCCATTATCACATAGCGAAAACGAAATAGATGTTTGATTGCAGCCCGGTATTTTATGAGAATTATGAGGCTAAAGAGAAGGTCCTAATCAATCAAGGAGGTACTGCATCATCTAAAACCTATTCAATCATGCAACTGTTATTTTACAAGGCAGTAAATGAGCAAAGGTCAGTCATAACAGTAGCAGGGGAATCATTACCTAACCTTCGTAAGGGTGCTTACCGGGATGCTGAAACAATCTTTAGCGACAACAAATTTCTGCAATCTCAACTAAAATTTTGGAATAAGACTGAACGGATAATCTATTTTAAAAATGGTTCTCTGATTGAGTTCGTTTCATTTGAAAATGAACAATCAGCTAAAAATGGAAAGAGAAATTATCTTTTTGTCAATGAGGCAAATGGTATTACATATCAGATTTATTGGCAGTTAGCTATTAGGACAAAGAATCAAATATTTATAGATTACAATCCTACTAATGAGTTCTGGGCGCATACTAAACTAATCGGTCAGCCTAACACAAGGCTTATAATCTCAGATCATAGGCATAACCCATTTTTAACGAATGAGGATCATCAAAGAATTGAGGATATTAAAAACATAGACGAGGAGTTATACAATGTCTATGCAAGAGGCTTAACCGGAAAGATTGAAGGAGTTATCTTTAGGAATTGGGCAGTTTGTGAATCTATACCAGAGGATGCAGAGTTAATCAGTTACGGGATTGACTTTGGATTTACGAATGATCCAACAGGAATCATTGAAGTTTATAAATCAGGCGGTGAATTATGGATAAATGAGATGTGTTATGAAACCCGGCTAACTAATATGGATATTTGCCAAAAGCTAAGAGATTTTAAGGTATCTCCAGAGCATGAGATTATAGCGGATAGTGCTGAGCCTAAATCCATTCAAGAAATTTATGCAGAAGGATTTAATATCCATCCTGCAATGAAAGGACCAGATAGTATTAAGCAGGGAATAGACATCCTAAAAAGATATAAGATAAATGTAACTGCAAACAGCCATAACTTAAAAAAGGAGTTTTATTCATATATTTGGAAAAAAGATAAAACGGGCAAAATGCTAAATGAGCCTATTGATGCGTATAACCATTTAATTGATCCTCTGAGATATGTGGCTCTCAATAAATTAGCATCTAAATTTGTACAGGAATATTCATTTGAATGGTAACTATGGGCATACTTCAAAAGTTCTTTAAGGCTGACATTGAGAAGGCAGCAGTAAATCAATTACAGGCTTTGATGCCAGGATTGCAACAACAGATTACCGCAAACCTTTATAACCAGAATATATTTGGTTGGATAGGTAATGATCAGGTAATAGTTGATTTTGAGGATAAGGTTAAATTTGTTGAACAAGGATTTCAAAAGAATGCCGATGTGTACACTTGTATTGATATTATATCTAAGAAGGTTGCTGAGTGCGCTTATGCGCTTTATGAAGTCAAAGAAGGCGTGACTAAAAAAGATTTAAAGATATATGAAAATATGTCAATGGCTGAGGGTGCAACTGCTAAGATGAGGACTTTGCAACTTAAAGAGCAAATGTTTAATCAAGTTGAATCAAATCCTATATTGGACTTATTAGCAAAGCCTAATCCATTACAGACTTATGAGGAGTGGATGACTGATCTCGCAGGGTTTTATCTATGTACCGGAGATGGCTATATTTTCGGGAATGGCAAGGATGAGATGTCTATTGATAAGCAAATCTGGTCGCAGTTGTATGCTTTGCCTTCCCAAATGGTTGAGATTATATCCGGAGGTATGTTTGAGCCGATTAAAGGATATGCCATCACTTCAATGTATATTGAGAACGTACCACTACCTGCAAATCAGGTAAGTCATTTTAAATCATTCAATCCAGACTTTACTTTGACAGGTGCGCAATTGTACGGACAGTCACCAATTAAAGCTATTTACCGGAACGTACTGAAAGAGAATGAAGGAGATAACGAATTACTAAAGCAAATCCGTAACGGTGGCGCAATGGGCTTTATATCACCTGATGGACAGGGTACTGCATTGACTAAGGATCAAATGAATCTATTGAAGGAAAAGATTGTTGATGCTAAGCGTGGTGAATCTTTAATGGATAGGATATTCCCATCATCAGGTCCTCTAAAATGGACTCAGATTGGATTGCCTTCAACTGATTTACAACTGATTGAATCATTAAACATAGATACCCGTAAAATATATACTGCATTTCATGTTCCTATTCAGTTCTCAGGATCAGAATCAGCATCTACGGATAATAATATGGGTTGGGCATCTAAGCAATTAATCTATAATGCTACTGCACCATTATCACGTAAAATTAGGGATGCTATAAATAAATTCGTTTGTGAGCCATACGCAAAAGCATACGGAAAGAAATACTACTTTGATTTTGATTTTAGTAGCTATCCAGAGATGCAGGAGGATATGCAAAAGCTGACTGAGTGGCTATCTAATTCATATTGGATTACTCCGGATGAGAAAAGGGTTGCTCAGGGTTATGATAAGTTAAGCAGTCCGGAAATGGATAAAGTTTACGTACCTGCAAACTTAGTACCTATTGAGGATTTATCTTTGGATCAGGCATATAACAATGCGACAATCAATGGCAAGTAGTGTAAAGTACCATAAGACGTATTTAAAATTGCATAGCGAGTATGAAACCTATGCCTATCCGTTAATTAAGAAAGCATTGGATGAGCAGATTAAATCTATCACTAATTTCACCAATGAAACCAACTTTGATGACTTACAAATTTACATTCAGTTCTTAGTCGATCAGAAACCTTTGTATGATGCTTTGGAAAAAGTCTATACTAAGGTAGGTGTATCATCTGCAACATTCTCATACGATTGGATTAGAAACTCAGTACCTAAAACTAAAAAGGATTTTATAATTGATTTCTTCAATCCTCAATGGTATATTGAGATGGTTGAGTATTTTAGGCTTATTGGAGGAAATAAAGTTCAAGGAATAGACCAAACAACCATAGATAAGATTAAGAATGTATTAGCCGATATATTAGGTCAAAATTTATCCCGTAGAGAACAAGCTAAATTATTTGAGGAAACATTAAATGATCCGGCATTTAATCGGGCAAGGTCTTTAGTTATTGCACGTACTGAATCAACAACCGCAGCAAATCATGGTATTAATTTAGGTGCGCAAAGTTCGGATTATGAAGTGGCAAAGTTTTGGATTAATACTAAGGATAAACGGACAAGGCGAAGTCATTTAGCAATGACAACTGAAAGGATAGCAATCAATCAGCCTTTTATAGTTGGAGGTATTCCAATGCAATATCCCGGTGATCCTTCCGCTACTGCTGCGGAAGTTGTAAATTGCAGATGTGTTATGGCTACTGAGGCTTTAGTGGACTCTGATGGTTTGCCTATATTAAAGCCAAGAACACCGCCATATTTGAAAGGCTGATTGATATTTAAAAAATTAATATATTTGTAAAGACATGAAAGGATTATTAGAGTATAAAAACTTCACTGCTGAGATTAAGGACATAGATGCAAAGTCTATGACTGTCACAGGCTATTGGTCCAAGTTTGGGAACGTGGATTATGATGATGACATTATAGCATCAGGTGCGGCATCTAAAACGATTGCTGAACGTGGTCCGATGGGATCGAATGAGATATTCTTTTTAAATCAGCATAATTGGTCACAACCACACGGGAAACCAAATGTATTAGAGGCTCAGGAGAAAGGGATATATTTTGAATCTAAGATTGCGCCGACATCATACGGCAAGGATGCAATAGTTTTATATCAGGAGGGCATAGTTGTTCAGCACTCAATAGGGTTTTCAACTGTTAAGGCAGACTATGACCAAAAGACAGGAGTACGTACAATAAAAGAGATTAAGTTATATGAGGGTTCTAATGTTACATTAGGTGCAAATCCGGAAACACCATTTACAGGATTTAAGTCTTTAACAATGGCAGAGATTAACGATCAGATTAGTAAAATGATTAAATTGCTAAAGGATGGCAGTTTAACAGATGAGGGTTTTGGTAGATTGGAAATAGCATTAAAACAATTCCAATTAGAAGCCTTTAATTTAGGCAAAAATTCACTTGAAAGTAAAGAGCCGATAGCAATCACTCCTGCCACTGCCGAGCCGAATATATTAACAAGTTTAATTAACGTATTAGAAAAGTAAAAAATGGAAAATTTAGAACAAAAAGCGCAGGAGTTGTTAGATGCAAACAAAGCGAAAACCTTAGATGAGGCAAAGGCTATCATCGCAAACGCAATCAGCGAAGCTACTAAGGCAGTTGAGGCAAAGTTAGAAGATGCAGTAAAGGCATCAAATGTTAGAATTGATGAAATGGACAAAGCATTGCTTGAAGCCAAATCAGAAGCTAACAGATTTAAATTGGAAGCTAAAGAGAAAGCGCCAGTATCGTTTAATCAGGCATTCTCAACTGCAATGGATGAGAACTCTGATAATATTGAGAAGTTCCGCAGAAAAGAAATTAAGCAATTTGCAATGGAATTAAAGACAGTTGGCGATATGTCACTATCTAATATCACAGACCTTGCTGCTGCCAATGTTCAAATGTTGCCGGGTATCATTCCTGCTGCGCCACGTAAATTACACATCCGTTCATTACTTCCAACTGGAGTTATGTCAACAAGTGCAATCCACTACTTACAGGAAACTGGTTCTGAGGGTTCGGTTGCTGCATGGGAGGATAACTCAGGATCTAAATCTCAAATTGATTATGATTTGACTGAGCAGGTTGCACCAAGTGAGTTCATTGCAGGTTACCTACGTATTACTCGCAAGGCGTTGGATGATATCTCTGCAATGCGTTCATATCTTCAATCTCGCTTACTTGAGCAGTATTTAGATGCAGAAGATAATCAATTGCTAAACGGATCAGGAATATCTCCTAATTTGGGCGGATTGATTACTAATGCTGAGGCATATACAGGATTCAGAACTATCCAGGTTGAGAAGTTAGTTGATTCAATCGCACAGATTGATGGAAACAATCACTCTGCGAATGGTATTCTTTTAAGTCCTGAGCAGTATTATGCTTTATTGCTTAACAGATCCACAACTAATGAGTACACATTGCCAGGATTAGGAGTTGTAAGTTCTATGAATGGACAAATGTATATCTCAGGTATTCCGGTATTCAAATCTACTGCAATGGCTGATAATAAGTACCTGGTTGGAGATTGGGCAAAAGGTGCGCAATTATATGTACGTGAGAATCCAATAGTTAGATTCTTTGAGGAAGATGGAACAAACGTAAGAGAGAACAAGATTACAGTACGAGTTGAGGGTAGAATTGCATTGCCAATTTACTACACCGATGCTTTTGTAACTGGTTCTATGGATGCAAATCCAAGCTAATTGGTTAATAGGTTATAAGAAGGGGAAGCCTGTCATTAATTTGGCAGGTTTTTTTTTGTTGTTTGCATTATAAAAATAATTACCTTTGTTTATGTTCAAAGCCAAATTCATAGGGCAAGTCGGATTATACAAGCATCAGGAATATGAGATACGCATTGGCGTGATTAATGGATGGATTCACGTTAGAAGAAAGTGCGGTGCAGGTCGTGTAAACTACCCATCAATATTAGATTTTTTAAAGGACTGGGATAACATTAGAAAAGTATGAGAATATTTCATTTAGGATTATGTGTTGGTCCTCCTCCATTTGATTCTATGCGTAAAGCGTTTGTAGCAAATTCAACTGCATATATTGAATTGAGTACCGGAGATAAGGAAGTAAACTCCAAAGCGGTTGCAATGGCTAAGGCGTTCCGACCTGATTTGATATTTATGCAGATCCAATCAGCAAATATTATCAGTTTGAATACTGTTCAGGAATTAAAAAAGACAGGCGCATTTATAGTAAATTGGAATGGTGATATAAGGGCAACAACTCCGCAATGGATGGATGACATGGCTCAGTATGTTGATAGGACATTATTTACTAATCTCAGGGATGCAAGGAACATCAGTAATGGCGGATATTTAGAGATTGGATATGATCCTGAGATTTACAGTCCGGAAGGGGAGGCATTGCAATTACCTGAAATTGGATTTTTCGGTAACAACTATGGCGCATCTATGTTCCCACTGTCCAGGATGCGGATTGAAATGCACAATCTTTTAAATAGACAGTTTAGAGGCAAGTATGGCGTTTATGGCAATAATTGGATGAACGCATCAGGCAACTTTAATTCAAGTCAGGCAGAGGAGGCAAAGGCTTACAGAGGCATAAAGATAGGTATTAACCTGAGCCATTTTGATGAGCCTAAATATTCAAGTGATAGGATATTACGGATTATGGGATCCGGTTGTTTCTGCCTTGCAAAGCATTATGAGTTTATTCCTTTTGCTGATGGCGTACATTTGAGGACCTGGAGAACATTCCCGGAACTAATCGAATTAGTTAATTACTATTTAACTCATGAGGATGAACGCAAACAAATAGCAAAACAAGGTCAGGAATTTGTGAGAGAAAATTATACATTTGATAACATGGTTAAAAATTTAATTGATATATATGAGCAAGTATAAAGTGTTGGGATTTATGACTATCCATTATGCAGGGGATTATTTAAAAGAATCTCTTTTGTCAGTTGTGGATCATGTAGATAAAATGGTAATTGCATACAGTAAGCGACCATCTCAGGGGCATGGAACTGATTTGGCTTGTCCTGATTCTGAGGAATATATTTTTAATACTTGCAAGGATGTTTTAGGTGATAAAATGATATGGGATAGGGCAGAGAGGTATGGCGCTGAGAATGAGCATAGGAATGTCAGGTTTAGATATTCAGGAGGGTTTGATTTAATATTGACAGTTGATTCTGATGAAGTTTATAAATCGGATGAACTGGATGCCTCCTTTGATTATGCCTATTGGGGAGTTGACAGGTTGTATGGGATTGATGGATATGTAAACTTTTGGCGTTCATTTAACCATGCTTGCTATGATGGATTTAGACCTATCCGGTTGGAAAATTTGCACCGCAAAAACAATACGCAGGATCTTAATTTAAAACAGACTATTTATCACTTTAGCACCTGTCAGCCTGAGCCTATTATGAGATACAAATACAAGGTTTTTGGTCATGCAAATGAGATTAAAAATAACTGGTTAGATGGAACATTTTATGGATGGACACCTGATAACGATGTAAGCGATTTGCATTGTGTTTCTTATAACTTATGGAATGCAATGCCATTTGATAAAAATACTCTGCCCGAGAGCCTTAAAATACATAAGAACTTTAATAAGGATTTAATATAATGGATGTTGAATACGCAAAAGAGATAAGGAAGCAGGTTAATATCTTAAACGAGTTAATTAAGGAAGCTGAGGCGAATGGATTAGACATTATGATATGGCAGTATGGTAAAAGTGTTGATCATGAGTTAAATGTAAAGATTACTAAGACAGTTGAATTATGAAGGTTGCAGCAGTAATCATAGATGACAGGGAATTGGTTGCTCAAAAGGCTATAAATGATCATGTAGATTTTTTACCTGATGACTGGATAGTGGTACATCAGAAACCTCCCTATGCTGGAGGTATTTATTACATTAAAACCCCAATGGTTTATAATAACATATTGACTAATCCTAATTTTTGGCGTGGGTGTATGTATGACAGGGTTTTGATATTTCAGCACGATTCAGGATTATTAAAGTCAGGCATTGAGGAGTTTTTGGAATGGGATTTTATAGGATCCTGGATTAAGAATATACCTGGTTGCATGAATGGAGGTCTGAGCATTAGAAACCCAAAGGTGATGTATGAGATTTGCATTAAGCATCCGTATAAAGGAATGGCAGTACATGGCAATGAGGATATTTACTTCTGCAACAAGATGAGGGAATTAGGTTATAAGATGCCGGACAAAGAAACCTGCAATAAGTTTGCAGTAGAAACAGAATTTGAGTTTGGGTCCGTTGGTTACCATGCCATAGATAAGTATCACAGGAATTATAAAGAAATATTAAATCAGTATGCGAACATTTAGATTTTTAGCAAGTGTAATTATTGGCTCAGTATGTTTATTAGGTTTTTGTTTTATGGTTTTGGCGGTTATTGGATTAATTAAATATATATGGTAATTAAAGGCGATCATTCTTATGGTAATATTATCAGGAGGGGTGAAATGAACACTATACGAATTGGCAAATACTGCTCAATAGGTGATAACGTAATTTTCGATGGCGGATGGGATCATGACATCAATAAAATTAGTACTTATCCTTTTCATACATGGGGATTAACCGAAAACAATAATGTTTGCTCAGGTGATATAAATATAGGAAACGATGTTTGGATAGGTGCTGATTGTATCATCCGTTCAGGTGTTACCATTGGTGATGGGGCGGTTATTGGTGCAAGGTCTATAATATCGAAGGATGTTGAGCCTTATTCTTTAGTGGTTGGATATGGTAGAGTAATTCGTAAAAGATTTACGGATGAACAGATTACTGGATTGCTTAAACTTAAATGGTGGGATATGGCAGATGATAAGGTTAGGCAGATTGCACCTATTTTGCACAGTAGAGATTTTGAAAAGCTATTTAATTTATGATTAATCTATATACATCCTTTTATCAGGACAAGGATTTAAAAAGGCAAAAGGAACTATTATTTTGCTTAAATCAGAATATTAAAAATCCTCTAATTGATAAGATTTATTTGATTATTGAAGGTGAGGTAATTGTTCCTGAATCTGATAAGATTGTTTT
>Ga0196901_1001459_pt1 | contig 11945 bp, 4 predicted proteins | sample CB_VirMetaG_FD_169099 | JGI IMG/M metagenome (GOLD analysis project Ga0196901, IMG submission 169099) | Freshwater to marine saline gradient viral communities from Chesapeake Bay - CB_1504_1 Viral MetaG (v3) (version 3) | ecosystem: Environmental > Aquatic > Marine > Coastal | place: USA... | reverse complement strand
TGTTCCATTTGGTCTATGGGCAGTAACATAAATGTTGAAATCTTCTGATACAAAACCTTCTGATAGTTGTACCTTTTTAGATATGTATTTAGCAGATTTTTCAGAAGTATTACCGACTTTATATTGATAAACAAATGACATGCCAGTTTCCAAATCAACGAAAGGAGTAGAAGTTAATAGTCCGTTATTGGACATGTTCATCACAATTTTTGCACTTATATTTGTTGCATCTGGATTTGATTTACTTCTAAGTAAAGCACCTCTTTCATTGAATCTTTCACTTTCTCCAAATTGTAATTCTTTTGCATATGGAATGTCAGTTGGATATGCTGGATCAATAAACAAACCACTCATGTTGACTGTTGAATATGTGTCTGTAATTTTGTTCAACATTGTCTGCATATAACTAATTCTAAAATCATTCAAACCAGTAATTGTTGCTCTTGCACCAGAATATATACCGTAAACAACATCACCGACTTCAAATGCAAAGTTTTCTCTTGCTGATGAATTTTCAAGAATTATATTGTCTGGTTCTCTATAATTGAAGTATGCTACCGAACCAACAACGGCAGGTTTTGCAGATACAGTTGCTGAAAAACTAGGTGTATTCGCAAAAGTCAACTGTGTAGTTGTGGCAGATGCAATTTTCAATAGATTTTCTGTACCAGAACCATTCATAACATAAATGTATTCGCCAGCATTGAATGAACCCAAATTAGTTCCTGTTCCTATATTTGACCCTGCAACCAAAGTGACGGTATATGTGTCAGTTCCTTTTATGGCATATACATTTTCATTCAATCTAAACTTACCAATAGCATTTGTGACGCCTAAAAATTCAGTTGGTTCTGTTTCAAATACTGCGGAACCAGTTGAAGCATTGAAATTGTATCTATATAGATTAAATTTGATGTCTTCATCTTGGTATGACTGCCATGCTCTATTGTTGGTTGATGTGAATAGAACCCCATCACCCCAATCTTGTACAACAGAACTTCCAGTTATTAGATCAGTGCCGCCAATTTTTGATGTGTATATCAAATAGTCTGGATCGTTACCATCTGGCATAACGACAACACAATATTCTTTTTCCACATTTAGTCTTACTGGTGCATCAAATACGATATTTGTTGCAGAAGAACCGTTTTCTGATACTATAACATCTGTTGGTGCCAAGTGAATTTTTGAAAATGGTAGAATTTCTTTAGCAGGATAACCATTGCTAACTTCACGCAACATAACAGTAACTCCATTGGTAGAACTTTTGCGCTTGAAGTATAGATCAATTGAACTTGCATATATACATTCTCCACCACCAGACATGTTATTTTTGATAAAGAAAGTTTGTGCTAGTGGATCGAAGTTTTGACCACTATCATCTCGTTCCCTTAGAATTATTGGGGCAACTTCTCTTGTTGTGACTGTTCTTGTGGTGACAACTTCATCTATATCTATTTCTGGTATTCTTGTAGCAACAGTCAATCCTGTTTTTTGAATATCAAAATTATATGCGCGATATGTTAATGTGCCTCTTGAAATTGAAGCAGAATTTATGTTATCAAAACTATCAACATCTGCAACATACATAATTCTATCACCAACAAAGAATGTATTTTCTGGCAATAAGAATACTGCACGAACAGTTCCATTTACATCACTTGAAACAATATCACCATATTCACCACTTCTTGAAACTCTATTCAATTCACCTGTGCTAGATGCAGGTGCGACAAACTCATTAATATCAATTTCATCGAAGAAGAAATAATGTCTTGTATTTGGACGCAAACTATGCATGACAATTTCGATTTCTCTGGAACGCATATATGGTTGGAATTGAACGTTTGTTACAAAATCACCCAAAGATTGTTCGTTTGAAGTTTCAAGAACTTGTAGTGTTCTTGTCACATCTTGGAAAACGTCTGTTGTCACATTTGTTGATGATGATCTATTTTTTGAAAATAGTCCAGTTCCAAATAGACCACCAGTTCTCCAACTATCAGTTGTTGTGCTTGTGCTAGAACTAATCAAAGATGAACTAGTGCTTGTCAACGGGATAAATTCGTTTATTCCATCTACCAAATCCGAAAATGGTGTGAACAAATCCAAGTCCAATTGAACAGGGTCTGTATTAACATCATATGCACCATCATATTCTGGTGTCAGGAAACCAGTTCCTTTAAAGAAGAAGAAGTTGCTGATACAGTTTCTTGAATTTGTCGCATACGGTTGTGATATAATTCTTGCAGCAGGATCGTTTTCGGAAAGATTTGGTGCAAGTGTTACAACTTTATTGTTGAAAACTTGAACAGAATCTGACTCTGCGGCGTTGAAAATCAAATTAAATGGTATTGTCTTAACGGCAGGTGCCAAACTTTTTTCTGTGAAATCTACGGATGCGTTAAATTCAGGGTCTTTGACATTTGCTATGGACAAGTCATTGAATGGATCAACTACGATACCATTTTTAAATCTATTCAATCCATTTTCATCTTGTATCAACAAATTTTGTGCGGAAGATTCTAGAGAAGAAACAGACGCATAATATGTCAATCTTGAAATGGTTTTCGCAAGATCATTTATCTCTTTCATAGTATAATTTTCAATGCCTTTTGGTTTGATCTTTACACCATAACTCATTTTGTTTCGTATTGACGCTTCTTCTTGCGTTAATATCGGATAACCTGGGATATAAATTTCTGCGATTACTGTTTTGTCTCTATCAACAGTTGGGGCAGAAGAAAGACCAGAAGTTCCTTTGACTAGATTAAAGTTTCCATACGAATCTACCACAAGTGCATCTGTTCTGTTTAGAAAATATTCAAAATCTGCGCTACCAGAAGCAAAACATTCTGGAACTGCATAATTGATGCTTGTGTTGAATATTTGTTCTGAATATTCAGGCAAATCAATTGGTGTTGATGGAGGTATTGAAGTTGCGCCAGCAAGGTTTGTAGAATATGATGCTATAGCAGTTCTATATGGACGGAAGTCAATACAGTTGCGCATATCCATTATTTTGCCAGTAGCAGATTCGAAATATGGTATTTTGTCTAGTGATATATTTGGATAACTATTAACTGTGAAGAAGTTATAGTTTTCTGAAAAGTCTACTTTAAACACTTTTAACTTAACTGTCAACAATTCACCTTCTGTAGGTTCTTTTCTCCCATTGATGAATGACACATATGAGTGATCGTAAAAATTGTCTTTTTGGTTATTGTTTAGACGGAAACTATCAGTGTAATCAACAGAATCCGAACCAGTTATAGACAATATATCATACACGTCTGGCAAACCAAGTGTAAATTTATTCGCAGATTGTGTGTAATATACCTTTACAAATACATCAAAAGTCTGTTTAACTTTCGCAGAATCAGGTGTTATTTGAGCATTATAATATACTGTTGCAGTTGTGTCCGCATCATTAACTTCCAAGAATAAATTTCCTTGTTCTGTTATTGCAGAAGTTTGTATTTCCAATTGCTCAAAGTTTTGATTTATGACAAGAACATTATTTAAAGTATAACTATTAAATGTTTCAGAAGGTTCCGGCAATACAGTCAATTCACTAGAAGAATTGACTGCAACATTGCTTTGTTGTCTTCTTATATTAAAGGTGAAATCATTCACAGATTTGATAGAAAACATCCCTGTATCGAAAATCAATTTCGAGTCTGCACTATTGCGCACTCTTGGTTCTATTTCTATAAGACCAGTATTTCCTGTCCCGTCCTTAACATACACAACATCAGAGAAATTATTATTACCGTCCATTCTAATAGCAAATAGATATATTCTATCGCCATTATAATTTTTGATAACTGCATTACCGATTTCTGTTTCTGATTGGTCAAGCAATCTCACTATAGAAAAGTTTTCTATGTTAACAACACCAGTTGCTGCCAATACATTACAATACCCGCCATATTCAAATGTTATCGGTTGGTTGTTTTGTATTTTTGTTTGATCACTTGTAATTTCATCAATTAAGAATGATCTTTCTGCTTTGTTTTCTACTCTATATCCTTTTGAATATATTACACCAGAACCGACAGTCAAATTCACACCGTTACTTCTTCTTTTCACGCCGAATTTGAATGGGTTTGTTATATAATCACCATTTGTTTCATATGTTCTTTTTGCCATTTCTGTTGCAATAGAATTGAACTGTGAAACGTCACGAATTTGAATGGCATTACCATTTTCATATCTTCTTAGAGCGAAGAAGGTAGCATCTGCATCTGCAATAGATGTGTCCAAAGCAATAAGTCTTGGTGATAGTTTAAGTCTGTCTGCTCCAGGTGCGTTTTCATTTGGCGAACCGTTAGCATTATCGAACAAGGAAGTGTCTTGCTGTGAAGTGATGATTTCTTCATCAATAACAAACCCAACTGCACGTTGATTTGGTTCTCTTATTTCACTTGTTAAGTCAACATATTTTGAAACAACTATAGTCTGTTCGTCTGAATATAGAAAATGTCCTTTTTGGAAAGTTATACCTTCTGATACAGAAAGACCGTATGACGAACCAACTGGATTTGAGAATGTAGCAACAGTTGTTGAACCGACTACACCATTGTCTGCTATTGTTTCAACGCTATTACCATTAACAAGTTCTGTTATAATAACTTTTTCTCTTATAGAAAGAGACTCACCGGAAACAAATGATTTGACGCCACTATTTGACGTAGAAGTGTAATTAATGAAGAATGTGTTAAGGTCTGGCGCTCTTGATTGATATCCATCACTCGCAGTAACGACATATGCCTTTAGACCATCGTTATTTTCAAGTTCATAATAATATTGGTAAATAGTATCAGTGTTCGTGTCTTCTTCTGTTCTTTGGAGATATAAAGAAGGACTTATGCCATCCGCAACTTTCACATATCTCAAATTAGATAGTTCTGTGAAGTTACAACCTTTGATTATTGACCCTTCTTTATATATATTATCGCCAAATTGTTCAATTTGGTTTTGCAGTGTTGTCTGCAATTGGGTAAGTTCTCTTGCTTGAACAGCATATCTTGGTTTGAACAAAACTCTATAATATTTTTTTGAAATATCATAGTCGTCAAAATATGGGTCGATATTCAATGATGTGTTAATAGGCATGTGATTTTATATCCTTAAAAGTCAACTAGAATTTTAATTTGTTCTATGGTAGTCTGTTTTCTCTCTATTGGTGAAAAGTCTGACATGTATAGAACGTCTCCGCTTTTTTGTGTGTAAATGGAATAATTTATACTATTTATACCGAAATCACCAGCGTTATTTGTCTTTAAAACTAGATTTTCATCAAAAGTTACATTATATGGTCCATTATAATTAATTATGTAAATTCTATCACTCAATACTTCATGTATAATACCTTCCACACCATTTGTTTGATAAACAGCATCACCAGCATTTAATCCAGTAGTGTTTGACATTAGCAATTCTATTCTATTATCAAAAGTATTTGGTAGACCAGTTACAATTGGGTTCTTAACCAAAGCAACCTTCGAATATGTGAATGTATCTGGAATTGTGCTTGTCCCACCACTTGCGATATATGCAGAAAAACACACATTAGAAACTCTCAATTCTTCTATTATATTTGCACCATGACCATTTGTTGGTGATATTATTGGTCTGAGTTCGCATCTAACATTTCCAGTTTCTGTTGTGAAACTGATTGGATCAATCACCGTTGCAATCGCATTTTTATAACCACTACCGCGTTCAAGAATTTTCACTGAGATTATTTTTGTTTCTGTCACGTCAAAAACTGCTATCCCTTCTGCACCAGAACCATCACCTTGTATGTTGATATATGGTAGAATTTGACAATCGTCATCTATTTCTATAGGAAAGTCATTGGGGTCATAACCTTCCACAACAACGAAAAATTGATCTGATGTATCTTTACCAGAGTCCAAAATTTTGTATTGTCTAGCACCTATTTGTGGAGAACCATCTCCTTTTTCCACATATAAACTTCTTCCAGTGTAGAAACTAGGAACGCCCTGTATTTGAGTGTTCACTGTCATTGTTATTACCCCACTTGTTGGCGTATATAGCACATTGCCTGATATTTTTTCATATCCTACGTTATTGTCTATGTTTTCTACTAAAATAACTTCTATACCGTCAACCGCATTTTGTTCTATAAACTGATCCCTAACTACAGGTAAATACCCTCTAGTGCCGAATTTCTTTGCTATCGAATTTGGTATGGTAGAAACGTGTTTCCAAATATAACCATCTGAAAGTTCGTAGTTTCCATTATCAAGGTAAATAGAATTATTGAAAGATGGTTTTTCTGTTGATATAGAACTATTGTTGTTATACAAACATTTAAACACGTAATAATTACCGCCTTCTAATGTATCTGGTTCTACAATCACATAGAAATTATATGTCCTTATATCTACTGTATTGTCATCGTATTGAGTATATACAGTTCCGTTTGTCCACACGTTATTTCGTATCATGTAAGAAAATTCATCATCTAAAATTTTCTTGCCAAAAATAGTTTTTTCTAAAATGATATTTTTTGAATAGTTGTTGTTTGTAGATTGGTATTCATTATTGTAATCAGAACCGAATAAGTAATAATCATTGTTGGCAAAATCATTGTAAAATGCTTTTGCCAAGTTTTCTGTAAATTTGTTAGTTTTTATTGACATTTAATGACCTATTCTTAAATCGTTGATACAATATATTGAGAACCATCTTCTGACGTAATAACAGAAGTTTCAGATTCATTCGACAGGATATATTCAGTTATTGTTATTTCAGACAGCGTTGAATAAATTTCTATACTGTTATTTATACGGGATAAATTTGAGAATGTTGAAAACATTTTTGTTCCTACTGGATGTGCAATGTCTTTTAGACTTTCCAAATAAATTTCTTCATTCAAACTTGAAGAAATTTCGTATGAATAATCTTGGTAGTAAAAACTATCCTGCAACACCTTACCATCTTCCGTATTTAAGTGTGATGTATAAGTCTGCCAACTTCCTTCTGTTTTACCTTCTGATCTTGCTTTTATAATTCCTTGTGCAGAAATTTCAATCAATGACGTATCGTAATTCGATTGATACGCATCTATGTTATTCTGATCATCCCCATTTTTTATGGCATTATCAAGTAGTTCTTTATATCTAGCAGATTTTGTTGTGTTGTTCATATCTGCGATATCATTATGTTCATATCCGATACCACTATCTATGACATCAACAGAAAGTATTTTGCCAGGTAAAAATACAGAAGAACCTGTTATTTCTGCATTAAGACCCAAAGGAAGAGATGCATTTGTTCTGGATAAAGAAACTATTTCAATTTCTGTTGTAGTGCCTTGTTTGTAGAATGTATTTTCTTTAATGAAAGGTTCAAATGATAATTGCTTTGCTTGAATTGTATTACCTTGCCTTGCAACAACTTTACCTTTAACCATTCTTTGAATAGTTTGCCCAGCAAAAGTCAAAACTTCTTTATTTTGTAAAATTATATCACCTACCAAAAGATTTATATTTGACACGTTTGTGCTGTATGAAATAATTTGATCTTTATAGTTGAATTTGCTCAAAAAATTCTCTCTTGCTAAAACAAAAACATTGTTTTCATAATTCTGCCCAGGATCAATACCAGACAAAGTATCTATATATCCAACACTAAGATTTTGAGGAACAAATGCAGAATTTAAAGGTGTTGTAATGTTAGCAGAACCACCTGTCATTGCTGCTTGCGCGGGTGGCACAGTAGAGAAATTAACAGAATTTAGTGGTACATCTGCGAAATCTTCAATAAGATCGACTATTATTTCTATTTCTTCCGTGTCTCGTATTGATCCAACAGATGCAGATGCAGTAGAATTTACGCTTAGAACAAACAAAGAATCTTTTGTTATATTTTCTTCTCTTTGTATTGTGTAAAATTCCCCTTCAACAAATGCTTCTTGGTCATCGTCAAGTAGAAGACCTACTGATTGTTTATCCTGCCCAACAACAGTGGCGAAATGAGTGTTTGCCCCCACATCTTGTGCCACCCTTTCATATACAATAAAATCAAGATTTGTGTTATCCAAGAAAATAGATTGGTTTGATAGTAATATAGTAGTGCCATCAACAGTATACCCATACTCACCATTTTGCAATGTAAATTGTATTTCACCTGAAAGATTTTCAGCGACACTAGATACTCTTGCGGTAGCACCTCTACCTGTTTCAGATGTGATAGTAACTATATCACCAACTTGATTGTCTTGTGTTGCTTCAAATGTCCCTACCGAACCCAATCGTTCTAAAGAACCGTAAACTCTACCATATTCTTTTCTTATTGGTTCTATGGTGAATATAACATCACCTCCTGCAAATGTGCCTTTTGCATTACTTATGAAAATAACAGGCAACAGTGATTTGTTTACTTTAACAAAATAAACTTTATCCACAAAAGCATATGTATTTGACACAGAACCATATATTTTCTTGTTAACTATGTCTGAAAATATAGTAACATCATCTACAGGGTATAGTTGCAAATATTTACCAACCTTCCACGAAGAAGTCGAAGGTTTTAGCATTTCATATGATGGGTAATATATTTCAACTTCTTCGTCATAAAACATTTTGAAGAAAAGTTCTATACCCTCTTTGGAACCTTTTCTACGATAAAGTTCCATGACATTTTTTACTATAAAACGAATATTGGTTTGATCAAAAGGCAATCCTTTTAAATATTTGTTTCTGTAAAAAATAAGCATGTTCAACAGTGTGGTATCAATATCCCTATATTCAAACATATTTCTAACATTATAAATGCTTTGGTTTGTTTGTGTCTCTAAGAATTCATAATACGCTTCCACTATGGTAATCAATTCCCTTGCTTCTTCTCTATAGATAGCAGGGAATTGATTTTCTATGAATATAGATGGTTTTTTTGCTATTTCTGTCATCTTTTACCTATGATAGTTACTGCAACATCATCTTCACGAATTCTCAAAACACGGTTATTGGGTGAAGTGATATTTCGATCAATAGTGTTTGTATAAATTTTTATTGCAGTACCAGAATAACTTTCCACGATAAAATCTGACAATTTTACAACTCCACTACTATAGTCTACAATTCCAATTGAAGGGTTTATTATCTGTGTATTTGCTATATCAGAACTTATGAGTTGGATATTTCCAATACCATCATCTTGCATAAAACATGATGTGCCATTATAAACAAAATAACTGCTTGATATCGCAGGTTTGTAATCAGAAAAACCTTTATTTTCTACGAATGGGTATGGTTTTATCAAAGCAGAACCAAAATCAAATTTAGGGTTTTCTACTATTGACAATGCAGGGTTGTATTCTATAAATGGTTCTGCATAAACCGTATTACTCAAAATAAAATCTTCTGTGTTGTCCACAAGATTTGTCAATCTTGATATTCTGAAAGTTGATGCGAACTTTTCTAAATTGTCTATGTTGTATTGTGAAACAACATCAAGAACATCTCTCTTTATTTCACTATCAGATTTAGTTCTAGAATTTTCATCTATGTAAATGGTCAATAGCATGTTGATATACATATAATCAGCATCAACAAATACTGGTTGTATCGCCAAAGGAGTTTTGTCAGAAAGATAATTTATAATATCACTCTTGTTATTTTCTGAAATACCACCATCAACGTTTACCGAAATTGCTACTTTACCATATTGTGGGGGATCAAGATCACCAGCATCATAAACAGAAACATCCAGAATATTATTAAATCTTTGTTTCAACAAAGTTTCGTAATCTCGTCTTGTGACTGCACGTTCTTGTATCTGAACTGATCTTGGTGCATAAAATTTTGTATCTGAAAGTGTTTCTTTTTCGCCACCACCGTAAGAAGATTGAGTTACAGAAACATAAACATCTGATCTGAAATCAGTAGAGAACGAACCAATACCGTTAGCAGAAGAACCCGAAGTTATTCTATAAAACACACGAACTTCTTCATTGAAAGAAGGTGTTTTACCATAAACATCCCTGCCAAAATAAACCTCATATGTCCCATTATAACCTGCTTGAAGATAAAAAACTGCTTCATCACGTTCGACACCAAATATTCCAGTCCTGTATACATATTCTTCTTGTATAGTAGGTTCTGATGGGTTTACTAAAACTCTTATACTTGAAGTGTCGATATTTTCATTTGTCAATGATATTCTTTGGTCAATTGACTGTAGAAAAAATGCTTCATCCGCCAATTCGCCTTCATATATTTCCACACAATCACAAAAATAATTCCCATTAGAAAGTCTATTTGCTATATAAGATTTTGTTGTGTAAAAATTAAATACCTCACCTCTATTGACTCTTGATCTAAATTTAGTATTTCTTGGTATCAATATTGTATTTGCAGTTTCTGTAGGTGCATTAATTGTAACGGACACTACTGCCATGGATGATTTTGCTGATCTTGGTAAATAGTTCAATTCTTTTGCATGAGATAAAACTGAATTTTCTAAAGTAGCACTATCCAAAAACATTTCGGACAATGCCATATTTGTATAAAAATTGTTCTGATACGTATTATAAGAAAGAACATCCAACAATACAGACATGTTGGAACCATCAAAGTCATAGTCTCTGAAACGATCTTGACCTTTTAAATAATCTTTAAGTTGCTTTTTGACAGCGAAAAAGTCTAATTCTGTTATAGGTTTTCTTGCCATTTATCTTATTCTTTCCAAAAATACTGTTAGGTTTACAGGGGTTTCCAAATTTCTGACATAAAAAACTATATTCACAACAACTTTATTATCATCATATGTAGAAGATACTTCAACATCAATTAAATTTGCCCTAGGTTCATGGTTATTTATAGTATCTTTTATTGCCTCTTGTAGAACTTTTAAAGTCGCTGGCGTATTGTTTTCAAATAATGTTTTTCTTATGTCACCACCCAATCGTGGTTGAAATAGTCTTTCTCCACGATCTGTTAATATCAAAGTCTTGATAGATTCTTTAACTGCTTCTTCGTCTCTTTTAACGGCAAGGTCTTTTGTAATTGGATTTATATCCAAATCTTTTCTTATATCTGAATAAAGACTTATCTTTTTTCTAAGTGGTGATACTATTGGTATTGCTGGCATATTTTTTCCTTATCTTTTAACCCAACGGGAATATGGTCCCGAGTCAATATGTGTGAAATAATCTCTATAATATACACCTATTCCACCAAAACCTTCTGCTAATGCCAATCTTGTAAATTCATCGGAAATTACATTAACATCAAATGCTTGTCCAGACAAGTGCATACTATTTTTAACAGCACCTTTTGTTTTTGCATTGTATGCTTGACTTCTATATGCACTATTAATATTGAAACGCTTTCCCCATTTTTTTCTAAGTCTCAACAACATAACTTTTTCAAGTGTTTCTGCTCCAATATAACCCACAGAACCCATCCCACTTGAATATGTCCACAAAGCATTTTTACCACCTTTAACTTCTTCCCATGTTGGTAATGAATCTATTTCTTCTTGTGTTATAGGTTTGATATTTGCCGCTCTACCTCTTATTGCATATCCATCTCTTATTGCCGCACCACCACTACTTATTGCCGCACCACTACTTATTGCCGCACCTCTACTTGAATAACTGTCAGCAATATTTTGCGATTTTTGTCTTCCATCATTTAATTCTTGTGGTTGAAAACGCAAAGCGCCAGCAGCAAGCGCCCTTGATGTTGCTGCATTTCCAGAAGAAGTAAGAATTTTATATGAAGATGTGAAGTTATTTTGAATATCATCTAACGGTTTTGTTATACCATCAAAAAGATTTTCTATTTGTCCCATGAATTCACAGAAACGTAACAACATATACATCACTTCTTCAATATCAATTTTTTCAAACAAATTCGCAGAAAAATTTATCAATGACTTTACTAAAGTTTTCATATTTGTTATAT
>Ga0196901_1001458_pt1 | contig 11946 bp, 15 predicted proteins | sample CB_VirMetaG_FD_169099 | JGI IMG/M metagenome (GOLD analysis project Ga0196901, IMG submission 169099) | Freshwater to marine saline gradient viral communities from Chesapeake Bay - CB_1504_1 Viral MetaG (v3) (version 3) | ecosystem: Environmental > Aquatic > Marine > Coastal | place: USA... | reverse complement strand
CCTCTCTCCAAAACAGTCCGAGACGATGCTGGACAGTCCTTTTAAGCTCCGACCTAATCCGAGTCAATGACAACTGCGACCAAAAAGAAACAGGCGCTACGAGGGGCAACGAAACCGAGGCTTCAGAGTGTGCCTCTCAAGGGTAAAAACAAACTCGATGATGTAAAGCAGCTCTGTGAGATTATTAAGATGCCTTTGCTCCCGTGGCAGGAACATGTGTTGAAGGACATGCTTACCATCGACAGTAAGGGCAAGTGGATTCGCAAGACAAATCTACTTTTGATTGCTCGGCAGAATGGTAAGACTCATTTAGCGCGTATGTTGATTCTGGCTCACTTAATCAAGTGGGAAACCAATGTATTGATCATGTCATCTAATAGAAGTATGGCTCTGGATACATTCAGACAAGTCACAGACATCCTAGAAAATAATGATCATTTAAAGGGCTTTGTTAAGCAGATACGCTATGCAAACGGCACTGAGTCTATTGAGATGCTCAACGGCACACGATTAGATGTTGTAGCAGCTACCAGAGACGGTTCTCGTGGTCGATCTGTCAACGGATTGCTATTTATCGATGAAGTTCGAGAGATTAGCGAAGAGGGGTTTCGAGCTGCGACTCCCGTGACCAGAGCCCACGCAAATTCACATACTCTGCTGTGTTCTAACGCTGGAGATGCCTTTAGCACAGTGTTAAATGATCTAAGAGAGCGAGCAATCTCGTATCCGCCTAAGTCTTTCGGATTCTATGAGTATTCTGCGCCACAGTATTGCAAGATCGATGATCGCGATGCATGGGCAATGGCTAATCCATCATTAGGTTACACAATTACAGAAGAAGCCTTAGAAGAAGCGATTGCAACATCGCCTATTGAAAATACACGCACTGAAACCCTATGCCAGTGGATTGACAGCCTTTCAAGTCCGTGGCCTCATGGCGTGTTAGAAGAAACATCGGATAGCACACTAGAAATGACTGCTGGGGCTTATACTGTATTCGGTTTCGATGTCAGTCCGTCTCGGCGCAACGGTTCACTAGTCGCAGGACAAATTCTGCCAGATGGACGGATTGGCATCGGAATCTTGGAGACTTACAGCTCTCAGGTTGCTATTGACGAATTAAAAATGGCTGCAAGTATAAAAGGATGGGCTGACATCTACAAACCTAGAGTTGTGTGCTTTGATAAATACGCTACACAGACTATCGCCGATCGCTTAATGAATAGTGGTGTCGTCTGCGAGGATGTCAGTGGGCAGCAGTTCTACAAGGCCTGTGGTGACTTATTAGAAGGCTTAGTTAATCATCGTGTGGTTCATAATGGTCAGGCCGAGTTAATCCAACAGATGAATAACTGCGCAGCTAAGGTTAACGACTCGGCATGGCGTATTATTAAACGCAAGTCGGCTGGAGACATTTCTGCACCTATTGGCCTTGCGATGGTAGTATCTAAGTTAATGATCCCTCAACCTAAGCCACAGATTTATACTTAGACACGCCGACAGAGTTTGTCTAATTACTTGACAAATGGTACCCTTTATGTCTATGGGTATCTTTAGTAGATCAGAAGCGCCAAAGAAAACTAACTCGCTTCTGGCTCAATACGCGCCAAGCATTATGGGCGAAAATCTTAACTCGCTGTATAACTACATCCTACCACGCGTTCAACGCAACGAGGCGATGTCTGTACCTTCGATAGCTCGATGCAGAAACTTGCTTTCATCTGTAGTTGCCGATCTTCCAATGAATCTTTATCGCAATTCAACAGGTGAAGAATTGGGAAACCCAGTCTGGGTTGATCAACCAGCATTAAACCAACCGCGATCAGTAACAATGGCATGGACTGTAGATTCTTTGCTCATGTACGGCGTGGCTTACTGGCAAGTAACAGAAGTTTATGCTGAAGATGGCCGACCATCACGCTTTCAATGGATTCCAAATGTCAAGGTAACATTTAACACTGACCTTTATGGCATGACAATTACAGAATACTTTGTAGATGCAGTTGCAGTACCAATGTCAGGTTTAGGATCACTCGTTACATTTCAAGCATTTGATGAAGGTATCTTAGAACGCGGATCAGAAACAATTAGAGCTGCAATCGATCTACGCAAAGCAGCAGTTGTAGCAGCACAAACTCCAATGCCTTCTGGAGTGCTTCGCAATAACGGTGCTGACCTAGATCCTAAAGAAGTTGCTGGATTATTAGCTGCATGGAAGAACGCAAGACAAAATCGTGCTACTGCTTACTTGACTTCTACACTTGAGTATCAACCAACATCATTCTCACCTAAAGACATGATGTACGATTCTGCCCAGCAATTCCTCAGTACGGAAATTGCCAGATTGTGCAACATCCCTGCCTACCTATTATCAGCAGAGATGAATAACTCAATGACCTATGCAAATGTGTTAGATGAGCGCAAGCAATTTTTCTCATTTAGTGTTGCACCTTATGTAAATGCGATTTCTCACAGACTAAGCATGGATGACATTACAGCCAGAGGAAACTCTGTTCGCTTTGATGTTGATTCATCTTTCCTTAAAGTAGATCCAATGGAAAGACTGCTAGTGCTTGAGAAGATGATTTCTATCGGTCTGATCACAGTTGAACAGGCTATGGAGATGGAAGATTTAACACCTAACGGAAGTGAAGGAATCGATGACTAACATCCTTACATTTTCTGCTGAGATCACTGCCAATGTTGAAGAAAGAACAATCTCTGGCAAGATCGCTCCAGCAGGAACAGGCGAAGTAGGAAACACATCTGCTGGAAAAGTTTTATTTGAGCGTAATGCGATTCAACTTCCAGAAGATCCTAAGACTGTCAAATTATTAAACCAACACGACATGAAGCAACCTTTAGGAAAGGCAACCAGTTTTACTCAAGATGAAACGGGAGTTTATGCAAGCTTCAAGATTAGTCGTAGCAACAGAGGCACAGAAGCACTAATCCTTGCAGAAGAAGGATTGCAATCTGGTCTATCTGTAGGCGTAGAAGTTATTAAATCAAAGATGAAGGCTGGCGTGATGCATGTGTCTGCCGCCCGTCTTTTTGAAGTTTCATTAGTTACAGAGCCAGCCTTTAAGTCTGCTCAAGTAATTGATGTCGCTGCTGAGGATACTCCAGAGGCAGTAGAAGAAATCCAACCAACAGAAAGCGAGACAGCTGTGGAGAATACTCCAGAGACAGTTGCAGCACCAGTAGAGGCAGCAGCGGTTGAAGCTGCGCGCCCTGTTGTTACAGCAACTACACATGTGCGTGAGCGCATTGCACCAATCACATCTGCACAATACTTAGAAGCAAGCATGAAGGCAGCACTAGGCGATGACGAGTCACGCCGTATTGTACGAAGTGCAGATGATTCGACTTCTACAAACACAGGTTTGACACTTCCACGTCACCTAGAAACATTTATCACAGATACATTTACGGGTCGCCCTGCATTTGAAGCAGCCACGAGAGCAGCACTGATTGATTCAGGTATGTCATTTACAGTGCCACGCTTGTACACAAACGCATCTTCAGCTGACGTTGCACCAACAGTTGCAGACACAAACGAAGGCGCAGCACCATCTGAGACAGGCATGACATCTGCTTACGACACAGTAACAGTTGAGAAGTTCTCAGGATTACAGCGCGTATCATTCGAGCTAGTTGATCGTTCATCACCTGCGTTCATGGAACTCATGATGGTAGAACTACGCAAGGCATACGAGAAGGCAACAGACTCAGCACTTCTAGCAGCATTTATTGCTAACGGAACAGCAGCAGCAACTACAGCAGCAACAGCAGCTGGATTGCAGTCATTCATCTCTGTAGAAGGCGCAGCAGCATACAAGGGTACAGGTGGAGACTTCGCTAACAAGCTCGTTGCAAGCACCGACCAATGGGCAGCAATCACAGGATACGCTGACACAACAGGTCGCGCACTTTACTCAGCACAAGGCCCAACACAGAACGCATCAGGTTCAGCAGTCGCTTCATCTGTTCGCGGAAATGTTCTTGGAACAGACTTGATCGTTGATCACAACATTGCAGCATCAGGAATCGTTGATAACTCAGCGTTCTTGGTTGCACCATCATCTGTGTACTGCTGGGAATCACCACAGACACAACTTCGCGTTAATGTTCTAACATCAGGCGAAATCGAAATAAACCTTTACGGATACTTGGCAATCTACTTGGCTAAGTCAGGTAAGGGTGTTCGCAAGTTCAACCTAACCTAATAGGTAACTAAGTCGCTCTCAGGGGTAGTTGCCCTCTACCCCTGAGAGTCTTTAGAAAGGATCATCATGGCACTTACAACCGTAGCTGAACTCCGTAGTACTCTCGGTGTCGGTACGCTGTACCCTGATGCAACCTTGCAGGAAGTGTGTGACGCTACAGATGCAGTCCTACTTCCTATGCTATGGGCTAACACTAACTTTGCTGTTTCTCACTCTAATCAGGGAACAGTTGGCACTTTGTACTTTGATACTACAGTCCAAGACATTTACTATGTTGGACAAACTGTGAACATCACAGGCGCAGGGGCGCACTTCAATGGCAATAAAACAATTACTGGCGTTGGCGATTACTTAATTACTGTAACTACAAACCATGTAACAGATTCAACTAAGCATCCTTTCAATCCTTTTGCTACTGTCACAGCATCTACTTATCAAGACTGGGCAGAAGATAAAGCTGTACAAAACGCTGCACTAATGATCAGCGTTGAAATCTGGCAAGCGAGAACCGCTACCCTTTCAGGTTCTAACGCAGTCGATTTCCAGCCCTCACCTTACCGAATGAGCGCACAGCTACTCGCTAAGGTCAGAGGATTGATCGCACACGCACTATCACCAACATCGATGGTGGGATAATGCCAGTTGCAGTCACAACCCTTCGCACAACATTAGCCACAGCGTTAGTCGATAATGCTAAGTGGCAGACATTTGCCTTTCCGCCTGCCACAGTTCTTGCTAACTCTGTCATCGTGTCTCCAGATGATCCCTATTTGACACCTAGCAATAACCAGCACATCACTATCAGCCCAATGGCTAACTTCAAGATTATTATTACTGTGCCTTTGTTTGACAATGAGGGAAACCTAAACGGAATAGAAGATGCAGTCTGTGGCGTGTTTGCAAAGCTCGCTGCCTCATCTTTGACCTATAATGTAAGCGCAATAAGCGCACCTAGTATTCTCAACGCTGCTTCGGGTGACCTACTCAGCTGCGAGATGTCAATAAACATCCTTACGAGTTGGAGTTAAAATGTCCGAGTGGGAAAAAGAGAACCAAGCCTTCCTGAAGAAAATCGGGCAGGTAGCACCAGCAACACCTAAGCCAGCACCTACAAAGAAAGACGAGGAATAATCTCATGGCTGTATTTCTAAATAACAAGGTCGGCGTGAAGATTAACACTGTTGATCTTTCTGACCATGTCACAGCAGTAACAATTAACCGAGTATTTGATGAACTAGAAGTAACTGCAATGGGTGACTCATCTCACAAGTTCGTAAAGGGCTTAGAGTCATCAACAGTAACTATCGACTTCCTAAATGACACAGCATCAGCAAATGTATTGGCAACACTACAAGCTGCATGGGGAACCACAGTAACAGCTGTATTCCTACAGGAAAAAGACACAGCAGTATCAGCAACTAACCCTCTATACACTGTATCTTTGCTAGTCAATAACACAACAGACATCAACGGTGCTGTTGGAGACATTGGCACACAGAGCATCACATTTACTGCAAACTCAACAGTTGCAGTAGCCACAACAGGCACATTCTAAACAATTAAACAAAGGGGCTAAACATGGCAAGACTAAAGATCGTTCGTGTAGATGGAAGCGTACTAGAAGGCGAGATTACTCCAGCAGTGGAGTACGCGTTTGAGATGTACGCTAAAAAGGGTTTCCACAAGGCTTTCCGCGATGAGGAAAAGCAAAGCGATGTCTATTGGTTGGCATGGGAAGTCACACGCAGGTCAGGTGAAACTGTTAAGCCATTTGGGATGGACTTCATTGAGACACTGAAAAGTGTTGAGGTGCTTGACTCCGACCCTTTAGCTTAAAGCGCGATCTCCCGTTCACCTATCTTATTGCTAGGCTAAGCATAAGGTTAGGGATCGCGCCACAACATTTATTAGAGTTGGACAAAGTAATGCTAGATGCTTTACTTCAAGGCTTAACTGACGAAGCGAAGGAGATTAAAGATGGCAACAGAGTTAAAAGGCGCCATTGAACTTCGCAAGGCTTTAAGAGAGTTCGCTCCAGACTTGGCTAAAGAAACACAGAAAGAAATTGCAGGATTACTCAAGCCAATCACTGCAAAGGCTAGAGGATTTATTCCTTCAACAGCGCCGTTATCTGGATGGGGTATGCCGAGTAAAGGATCATGGGAAAGACTTCAATGGTCATCATCTGATGCTAAGCGTGGTATTAGTTATAGAACAACACCATCTACGCCAAACAGATCAGGTTTTCGCTCCCTAGCTCGCATCGTCAACGCATCTGCCGCTGGCTCTATGTATGAGACTGCTGGGCGAAAGAATCCTCAAGGCAGACCACAGGCTCCTGCTTATGAAGTTAAATTACGCTCTCATGCTAATTATGGAAAGACTATTCGATCAGGAAACAAAGATCAATCTAACAGTAACAACCCTAACGCTGGACAACAATTTATTAACGCCTTAAATAACACAGGCAGAATCGTTGATGCTTACAAGCGTGAGGAAGGGCAAGCAGGTCGCGCCTCTCGCAAAATGAGAGGTCGCGCAATCTTTAGAGCTTGGAAAGAAGACGGCGGCAAGACTAACGCAGCTGTCATTAAAGCCATTGAAACCTCAGCGGCAAAACTTGATGCCCGCGCTAAGGTGAAGGGGTAATCATGGCAGATGTAAGAATTGACATAGCCACGCAGTTCACTGGCAAGAAAGCATTTAAGCAAGCCGAGACTGCAACAGAGAAACTTAACAAAGGTGTCAAAAACCTTGCCAGAAATTTAGGCTTTGCTTTTGGTACTGCTGCTGTTGTGGCTTATGGTAAAGCATCTGTTAAAGCTGCCCTAGAGTCACAGGCAGAGCAGGAAAGACTTAACAACATCCTGAAAGTCACAACTGGGGCTACTCAGTCTCAGATCGATGTACTTAACGAGCAAGCCACAGCCTTAGAGCGTATTGGTGTTGTCACAGGTGGAAACATCAAGATGACTCAATCTCAGTTGGCAACATTTGATCTACAGATTTCTACAATCAAGACTTTAACTCCAGCCATCCTAGATTATGTAACTGCTGAAAAGGGTGCTACTGCATCTGCCTCTGACTTTAAGTCTATGACTAACGGCTTAGCTCAAGCCCTCAACGGTAACTTTGCATCTCTTACTAGAACTGGCTTTGTGCTAGATGAAGTTACAAAGAACACAATTAAGAGTGGAACCGAGACTGAGCGCGCAGCAGCTTTGGTCAAAGTCCTCAACTCTACTTACAAAGATTTTAACGCTAACCTTAGACTTACCGATGCTGGACAAATGCAGGTGCTGGCTAACACTGCTAAAGAAGTCCAAACCAACATAGGTACTGGCATCATTGATGCGCTTAAACTACTGAGTACAGATACAACTGTGGAAACCCTCGCTAACAACATGAGAAACACATCTATTTATTTACAGGATGTTATTGTTGGTGTTGGAGTGTTAGCACAAAAACTAAAAAACATACCTTTATTAGGTGACTTTAATGTAGGCATGATTCCTATTGTCGGTTCTTACATTGAAATACTTAGAGCCGCTGGCAGGGAAAGACGAGAGGTTACCGTCTTTAACAAGAATGAGCATAAGGCTAAAGAGCAAATTCTTAAGATAGACTCAAAGGCAGATAAACTTAGCAAGACTCAGTTATCCACTGCAAAGAAACTTGCAGCAACACAAAAGCAGATAGCAGCTGAAAAGAAGAAGCAAGAAGTTTTAGACAAGGCTGCGCTAGTCCTTGCTCAAGGCCAGAAAGTCTTTGATGAAGAAGGTATCCAGTTAGCTGCTGCCGCACAGGGCAAGTTGACAGAGGAAGAACGAGTCCGTGTTGCCCTTAAGAAGGACATCTACGACTTAGAAGCAGCGATCAATGAAGAAAACATTACTGCCGCTGCTCGTCTATCTAACAGCATGGTTGCCAATGCCCAGAAGTTAGCAGCCCTTCGCACTGACATGATTGGTCTTAACGACATTGAGAATCCATTTACAATGTGGCTAGAGACTCTCAAGCAGATGGCTATAGAACTTTCTAAATTAGCTAACATCAAGCCACCTACTGCATTGCCTATGGGAGCAGCACCAGCAGAGCCTTTGTATAAATACAACTCACTAAGTCAACAGCTTGTGCCAGGAACTACCGAAAGATCCCCTATGGGTTACGGTGGTGGACAGTTTGACATGAACTTGATCCCTACAACTCCTTTGTACGGATACAACTCAATGAGCCAACAGACAAGTGCTGGCGGTGACACAATAGTCAATCTAACTGTTACTGGCTCAGTCACAACAGAGCGCGATCTAGTCGCAGCAATTACACAGGGGCTATACGCACAACAGGCTTCAGGTACTCCAGTAACTTATAGCACGGTGTACTAATGGCATTACCAGCAACGCCGATCGTTAAGATCAACTTAACTGGTGGAGCATCATTCGGTGATCCATTTATCCTAGATACCTCAGAGCTTGACTTTGCCATCCTTGCAGATCCCGGCACTGTCATCATCGATGTATCTACTCAAGTGGCCAAGATCGATACACGCAAAGGGCGCAACTTATTTCAGGATAAGTATCAGTCAGGATCAGCAACAGTTCGCATTACAGATGAGAACGGTGACTGGAATCCACAGAATACTTCCAGCCCTTATTATCCTAATCTCGTACCTCTACGCTCTATTATTATTGAGGCAGACTATCTAGGCACTGTCTATCCAATTTTCAAGGGTTACATTACTGAGTATCTTTATCAATACCCGAAAGATCAAGAGATTGGCTATGTCGATCTAATCTGCTCAGATGCCTTTAGATTGATGTTTAACTCCAATGTGACCACCGTCACAGGATCAGCAGCAGGGCAAGGCACTGGCACACGCATCGATAAGATCCTAGACACTATCGGCTGGCCTTCATCTTCTCGTTCAATTATGACTGGCAATACTCTCTGTCAAGCAGATCCAGCAACTACACGCTCTGCCCTTGCAGCTATTGAAACTGCTACCTTTACAGAGCAGGGAGCCTTCTACTTTGACAAGGCTGGCAACGCAGTATTTAAGGATCGTGATTTTGTTTATGAGTCACCTGCCCTGCCACCTACAGTCTTTTCTAATGCCACAGGATCATCCGACATTCCTTATGCTGGCATTACCTTTGCACTAGATGATAAGACAATCGTAAATCAGGCTACAGTCACACGCATAGGCGGCACAGCCCAGACTGCCTCAGATGCAGACTCTATTGCTAAGTTCTTCCTGCACAGCATTACAGCCAATGACATGCTCATGCAGACAGATGCCGAGGCTTTAGACCTTGCCTCTAACTTCGTGGCATCGCGTAAGGAAACAGAGCTTAGAATTGAGACTATTACCCTTGATCTAGTAACTCTAGGCTATGGGGCAGGGGTTACAGCTGCACTGGATCTTGATTACTTTGACCCTATGCAGATCACCAATGTGAATGTGGCAGGTACTACTATTGTCAAGACTCTCCAATGTCAAGGCATAGCACACAGCATTACGCCTAACACATGGCGAACTACTCTAACAACACAGGAAAATGTTTTGGATGGCTTCATCCTTGACTCGACATTATACGGTATCCTTGACACATCCGTATTGGCATACTAGGAGAATAAATGACTTATCCATTCGTAGCAGGCGATGTACTGACAGCAGCAGACATGAACTATCTGCCTTCATACACACTCAACGCACAGACTGGCACAACCTACACAGTCGTGACCAATGACCAATACAGCAAGCTGATCACTCAGTCCAACGCCTCTGCAAGTACCATTAGCATCCCTACAAACGCCACTACAGCCTTTCCAATCGGTACTGTGATAAATGTGATCAACATTGGCGCAGGTATCTGCACAATCAACGCAGTGACCTCTGGCACTACTACAATCCTTTCGGCTGGAGCAGTTGCAGCAGCACCTACCCTTGCACAATACAAAGCCGCATCATGCATTAAAACTGGCACAGATACTTGGTATGTAATCGGTGGCGTTGCATAATGTTTGGAGTCTCACTAGGAATAATGGATGGCGCAGGTGGCGCAGCAGGTGGATCTTATGAGTCTATCGCTACGGCTACACCTAGCGGTACAAGTACAGTTACTTTTAGTGGTATTCCTAGTACCTACAAGCATCTTCAATTACGCATGAGTGTAAGAACATCGGGCAGTGGACAGCCGATTTACATAAGGATGAACAATGTATCCACATCAACTTACCGTACTCACTTTTTAGCAGGAGATGGTTCAAGTGCATTTGCTGGGGCAAATCAAGATACTGGTTGGCTAACTGAATACTATAATGGCGCTGACCCAACTAATCCTTTTGTTGCCATTTGCGATTTACAAGATTATGCCTCAACCACAAAGAATAAAGTAATACGCAGCTTTTCTGGTATAGATGAAAATGGTAGTGGTCAGGTTTGGTTAAGTTCTGGATTATTAGTAGATACATCTGCAATTACTCGTTTAGACTGTTTAATTCTTTCTGCTCAGACCTACGCCTCTGGAACCACCATTTCACTTTACGGAATTAAGGGGTAACATGCCAGCCACATACGAGCCAATAGCGACTCAAACATTAGCGAGCACAGCAACATTGATTACATTTAGTTCTATCCCTGCCACCTATACAGATTTAAGATTAGTTGTAAATTACTTTTCGTCTAATTCACAAACTTATCTTAATTTAAGAATTAACAGTAACTCCAATGTTGGTGGGATTTATTCAGATACTTACATGCGAGGTATAGGAAGTGCTGCACAATCTAGTAGACAAACAAGTGTTACTGAATTTGCACCATTAGGTTATTACGGAGCAACTAGTACAGTGCCAGCGGTTAGCACATTAGATTTCTTTTCTTATGCTGGTTCAACAAATAAAACATTACTTTGGAGTGAAGCAAATGACCTAAATGGAACAGGTCAAGTTTATGCAGTTGTAGGTTTATGGTCATCAACAGCCGTAATCAATTCATTGTACTTAAGGGCAGGAAACTGGCCTTTTGGAATTGGTACAACCGTTACTTTGTATGGGATAAAAAATGCCTAGTTCAACCTACACTTTAATTAAAAGCGACACTCTTACATCATCTGCTGCTTCTTATACTTTTACTGCAATTCCTAGCACTTACACAGATTTGGTTGTAAGATTTACAGGTCGCTTAGATGGCGGCGCTGGTGGCGGTGTTAGTGTTATTAGATTAAATTCTTCTGCTTTGTCAATGTCTGTCACTTACATTTATACCAATTATTCATACACATTAACTTCATCAATGGATTCAGCTTCTACAACGGCTGCCGTTGGTTACATAAATGATGGCGGTTCTACATCTAACACTTTTTCAAATTCTGAAATTTACATTCCAAACTATTCAGTTGCTGGAGTAAAAAAGCAGGTTTCTACTATTGGCGGCATGGAATACGACGCTTCGGCGTTCAATTATGGTTTTTGGTCTGCGCTTCAAGTTATTGACACAGCAGCAATTACAAGCATTGAATTAGACAGTGTTACAGGTGGTTCTAACTTTGTTTCAGGCTCATCATTTTATCTATACGGCATTTCTAAATCATAAGGAGCAATAATGGCAAATCCAACACGCATCGAAGTGAACTGCACTACAGGTGAGGTTCTTGAGATAGAACTAACCGATGAAGAAGTGGCACAACGCGAAGCAGATGCAGCAGCACACGCAGCT
>Ga0196901_1001449_pt1 | contig 11992 bp, 20 predicted proteins | sample CB_VirMetaG_FD_169099 | JGI IMG/M metagenome (GOLD analysis project Ga0196901, IMG submission 169099) | Freshwater to marine saline gradient viral communities from Chesapeake Bay - CB_1504_1 Viral MetaG (v3) (version 3) | ecosystem: Environmental > Aquatic > Marine > Coastal | place: USA... | reverse complement strand
CTTAGAAAAAGTTGCAAACTTTATGAATAAGTTTGATTCTTATTTTGAAGATCAAGAATATCACATATATGATGCTAGAGTACTGAGACCAATATCATTTGAAATAATAAAGGAAAAGAATGAGTGATGCATTTACATTAGGACTTAAGTTTCAAATCCTAGTTGAAGAACTAGGTGGCGAGATAACAGATAAAGGTTTGTATCTCAAAGGAAAAGGTAATCAATTTACTTTTAAAATAAAAGATAAATTTTTTACTGTTGACTTATGGGATGAAAGTATTGCGGAGGACTTTAATCCATGACATTTGCTTGGCACCACCCAAATTTTTATAAAAAGTTAAAAGATAACTTGACAAATAATATAAATTATGATAAGGGAATAGACAATGAAAAAATACAAAATCAGACTAACAGGACTAGGAATAGAGGCAGTAGCAGTAATTCCATTCAAACAGGAACCGACTTACGAAGAAATAGAAAATGAAGTAGCATTCTATCTTAATGAAAACTTAATGAAGGTAGAGCCTAATGATTTTTTTAGAACAGATAGATACTCTATTACCTATGAAGAACTTACAGTATAGGAGTAGCATTGAATATATCACAACAAGTAGAAGTAATACAAGGACTACAAGTACCAGAAGAAACTAAACAAAGAATGGATTGTCCATTCTGCCATAACACAAATACATTATTGATAGATACAACTGATGATAAAATTAGTTGGTATTGTTTTCATGCCTCATGTTCTGCTAAGGGTAGGCATCAAGGCGATAAGACTATACGATATGTAAATAAAACATTTTCCAAACAAGAAACTTCAGGCGAGCCTAAAAAATTTTTAGTGCCAGATAGTTTTAAATCTCCATACTCAAATGAAAAAGCAATGAAGTATCTCCAAAAAAATAATTGTTGGGATTCATTCTCTATGAACAGAGCAGATATTAAATATGATGTAGCACAAGAAAGAGTTGTGTTTATGATTAAGAATAAATACTCAGATGAATATGTTGGTGCAGTAGGTAGAGCATTAGATAAATCTGTATATCCTAAATGGTTTATGTATGGTAGTAAAAGTGTTCCATTTATTTGTGGTCAATGTGATGATGCAGTTATAGTTGAGGATTGTCCATCTGCCTGTGCAGTATCTGGAGTCTTGACAGGTATAGCTATCATGGGAACATCATTAGCTAATACACATCTTGCACATATCATGCAGTTTAAAACTATTTATGTAGCACTTGACCGAGACGCTACAACTAAATCATTTGCTATTGTAAAAGAATTAAGAGGAAAAGGATTTGATAATGTTAAGGTTAAACACTTGACAGAAGACTTAAAATATTATAATAGCGAACAGATAAGAAATATATTTTATGGAGAACAAAATGACAGATAGACCACACCCAGACAATCCTAACTCAGAAGACTTTGATGCAGGAAAATATGTAAAGATGAACAGCGTTGAAGAAGAAAATAAAAAACTAAAAGTTGAAATAGAAAGACTTAAAAGTTTATTGCATGGCTCTAGTTTAGATTTAAAACAAGCAGAAGAAGTCAGATTAAAATTAGCAAAAGAAATTAATAGATTATCTGAGATAGTTGATTACTTAAATGATAGAATAAGAAAATTTAATAATGGCATATGAAAGGAAACACGATGGAAAAACAGCTAATTAAAATGATGCTCAATAAAAAGTTTTATAATGAGTATAAGGGAGTTATATCTCGTAGTATATTTGAGGGTGAACTTGGTTCATTCTTTGAGTCACTACAGAAAGCACATAAAGATTATGATGGCGATTTAAAAGTTGATGATGTATACACTTTGCATGTAGGTAAATTTAATCCTGCATTAACTAGAACTGCTAAAGAAAAGTTTGAAGAACTTGTAACTGAAATAAAACAAGTCACAGACCCAACACCTGCTATAGCAAAAGATATAGCAAACATAATGGTGGATAGAGAAACTGCTCAGAAAATTGCTATTGAAGCTACAGAAATATTTAATGGTAAGCCTGCAAACTTTAGTGAGATTTCAAAAATAATTGAAGGTCATAAAAAAAATTTGCCAGATGAAGATATAAAACCTGTAACAAATGATATAGGAAAAGTCATTGAGCAGTTGTCAGTAACTACTAAATGGAAATTTAATATACCTGTACTATCAGAAAAAGTTGGTGGAATCGGCCCAGGCAATTTAATGATTGCATTTGCTAGACCAGAGACAGGTAAGACTGCTTTCTGGGTTAGTTTAGTTTCAGCACCAGATGGTTTTGCATGGCAAGGTGCAAACATTCATGCGTTTATAAATGAAGAGCCTGCAGTAAGAACTCAAATGAGAACTATATCTTGTTCAACTGGATATACTAGAGACGATATACCAGACAATATGAAAGAAGTACATTTTACATGGTCAAAAGTAAGAGACAATATAAAATTATTTGATGTAGTTGATTGGACATTAGATGACATAGATGCTCATTGTGAAAAGTATAAACCAGATGTTGTAGTAATTGACCAACTAGATAAAGTACATTTAGATGGTAAGTTTTCTAGGTCAGATGAAAAGCTACGAGCAATTTATACAGGTGCAAGAGAGTTAGCTAAGCGTAGAAACTGTGCTGTCATAGCAATATCTCAAGCATCTGCTGAGGCACATAATAGAAATAGTATATCGTTTGATATGATGGAAAATTCTAAAACTGGAAAAGCTGCTGAAGCTGATTTAATTATTGGTATAGGTAGAAATCAAAGTTTAGATGAAGCAAACACAAATAGAACTTTGTGTATAAGTAAAAATAAAATAACAGGCTATCATGGTGAACCTAGCTGTGTTATTAGAAGGGATATAAGTAGGTACGAAGGATGATTACAGTAGTAGATGTAGAAACAACTTTTCAAAAAAATAAAAACAATGGGTTTGACCCATCACCATTCCATGCTAACAATAAATTAGTTAGTGTTGGATTAGATTCTAAATATGGTTTGGAATATTATTTTACACACCATTCAGAAAAAGTTAGTAGAGGTGGTGTAGCTAGAATACAAGAAGTACTAGATGAAACTACATTATTGATAGGTCATAATTTAAAATTTGATTTGATGTGGTTATTAGAGTCTGGATTTAAATACACAGGTAAAGTATATGATACTATGATTGGAGAATATATTTTAAACAGAGGTATTAGAAAATCTTTAACACTTCAGATGTGTTGTCAGCGTAGAAAAATAGGTATGAAAGATGATCGAATAAAAGATTTCATGGACAGAGGTGTATCTTTTGATAACATACCTGCTGATTTAGTAGAGGAGTATGGTCGTAATGATGTTGCTATTACGAGAAGACTATTTGATTCTCAGATGGCAGACTTTAGATTACCTGCTAATAAAGATTTAATTAAAACTGCTAAGACTATGGGTGAGTTTCTTGTTGTATTAAGTGATATGGAACGCAATGGTATTTATGTAGACTTAAATGTATTAGAAAAAGTTAATGCAGAATACAAAGCAGAAAAAGAATATCTAAGTCAGAAGATAAATAAAATTGTATATAATAAAATGGGTGATACTGAAATTACTTTATCAAGTCCAGAACAATTATCTTGGTTAATCTATTCTAGAAAACCTGTAGACAAAAAAGAATGGTCAAAGATATTTAATATAGGTGTTGATAAAGCTACAGGTAAAAATAAACGAAGACCACAAATGTCTAGAATACAGTTTAGAAAAATTGTACAAGCTAATACTGTACCTGTATATAAAACTACAGCTAGTAAATGCACTGACTGTAATGGTAAAGGTGTAATAAAGAAAATAAAAAAAGATGGAACACCATTTAAAAAATATCCTAAGTGCACTGAATGTAAAGGTAGTGGATTTGTTTATCATAACATGGCTAAACTTGCAGGGTTTAATCAGATACCTAAAAGTGTTTATGATGTATCTGAGTCTGGTTTTAGATCAGATAAGATTACTTTAAATAAATTAGCAGCTGAATCTGAAGGAGAGTTAAAAGATTTTTTAGATTCTATTGTTAGATACAATGCAGTAGATACTTATCTATCTACATTTATTGATGGTATGAAAGAGCATACAGATGATCATGGAATGTTACACCCAAAATTTATGCAAGCTGTAACAGCAACAGGAAGATTATCAAGTCGTGATCCTAACTTTCAAAACCAACCTAGAGGAACTACATTTCCAATTAGGCAAGTAGTTAAATCTAGATTTAAAAATGGTAAGATACTTGAAATAGATTTTGCACAACTTGAATTTAGAACTGCTGTATTTATGGCACAAGATAAACAAGGTATGGAAGATATAAAAAATAATGTTGATGTACATAAATATACTGCAGATATTATTGGTGTATCAAGACAAGATGCAAAAGCACATACCTTTAAACCATTATATGGTGGAGTATCTGGTACTGAAAATGAAAAGAAATATTATAGTAAGTTTCTTGAAAAGTATAAAGGTATTAAAGAATGGCATGAGCATTTACAAAATGAAGCAATAAGATTTAAAAGAATTAAAATACCTACAGGTAGAGAATATTCTTTTCCATATGCTGAGAGAATGCCTTGGGGTGGTTCTAGTTATGGTACTCAAATTAAAAATTATCCTGTGCAAGGATTTGCTACAGCAGATATAGTACCACTTGCTTGCATTAATATTTATAAACTAATGAAAGAAAACAAAGTTAAAAGTTTATTAGTAAATACTGTACATGATTCTATTGTAGCTGATGTGTATCCTGGTGAAGAAAATATTATGTGTAAAATATTTAAGCAAGGTACTAGTGGAGTTATAGATTCTCTTAAAGAATATTATGACATTGATTTCAATGTTCCACTTGACACAGAGACTAAAATAGGATATAACTGGTTAGATATGAAGGAGGTAATTATAACATGACAACAACAAATCTAATTATTAGAGTAAGGAAGTTCTCAAATGCAGAGCCTTACTTTTCTATACAATCTATAATAGCTGATTCCCAAGAGGCATCAGATGTTACAGATAAGTACAACCAAATAGCACAAATAGATCCACAACAAAGTGATGTTATCTATAAGTGCATACCAATAACCCTATAGGAGGAATATGGTAGAAGCCCTAGATACTCTAGATGAATTTGATGATAGCGAGTATACTGCATATCAAAAGTATCAAGCATTTAGAGATAGTTATACAGGTACACAAAGTATTCTGTATTTAAATAAAGACTTTGAAGACTACTCTGCATGGAAACAATATGCAGAATATGAGGGTCTTAAAGTTATACAAACCGATGGAGATACTTATATATGTTAGAAGTTGTATTGACTATTTGCTTTGTAGTAGTAGTTGGTATGTGGGTAATAGACCTTGTATATCCCCCATATAAAAAAAATAAAAAAGATAAAAATTAATGCTTGACTTTTTATCTAAAATATGTTATACGCAAATCAATTTATAAGGAGGTTCAATGACAAAAAATGAACTAGCAAATATAAGTTCGATGACTGACGAACAAATAATGAAAGCAATCGGTCAAGATGATGGTACGAGTACTAGTGATGGTATTCCTAGACTATCAATAAATAGAAACCCAGAAGATGACAATGGGAATAAACTTCCTGTTGGGGAATTTTCTGTGTTCGATACAACTGCAGGTAAAGTTGCATATGGAAAACCTGTAACCTTTAGACCATTTCTAAGTGGTATGCAGTATATGAACTATAGCCCAGATAAAGGTGAGTATGTAAATAGATCAATCATATTCTCATCACATAAAGACGAGGCTATAGATATGTTAGGTGGTGTCAATTGTGGTAAAGTACCATACAAAGAAAGAGACCAACTAACACCAGAGCAACAAGTTGAACAAAGAACTATTAGATGTTATAGATTAGTCTATGGTCTAGTAAGTTTTGGTGGGAAACTTGCTGATGGTTCAGTACACAATGTAGATGAACTGCCTGCGTTGTATAGAGTATCTGGTACAGCGTTCTTGCCTGTCAGTAATGCTATCAAAAGTTTAAAAGATAGTGGTAAGTTAATGTTTAAATGCACATTAAAACTTGATACTGAGAGACAGAAAAGAGGTGGTAATACTTTCTATGTACCTGTCATCACTCCTAACTCAAATACTCAAATAGAGTTTACTTCTAAAGACAATGATATTTTAACTGTCTTTAAAGATGCAATCGACAAAGAGAATCAAGAGGTAATCTCAGCATATAAAAAAGCTAGAGATAAATCACCTAACGACTCTGATGCTGAATCAGCAAAGATTGTTAATGAGTTAGATGATCAACTTCCAGAAGATGTATTATCAGCATAATGAATAATATACTAGATAAAGTAAAAATATATCTGGATAAAGTATCTACTAGTCCTGTTGAAATCTCTGAGGATTTGTTAAATGAGTTTGGCGAGGCATGTAAAAGTGCCTTGCGAAAACAGTTCTCAGAGAAACGACAGGATAAGTTTGAGCCTAGAATGTCTAACATTGGCAGACCATTATGCCAATTACAAATGGAAGCTAAGGGTATCAAGGGTGATGGGCAACCATACAATAACAAAATGAGAAATACATTTGGTGACTTGATAGAAGCCTTAGCTATATTTGTTTTAAAATCTGCAGGAGTTAAAATTGATAGTGAACAAAAACAAGTTGAGTATAAATTTGACAAAGAAAATATCTCTGGAAAATTGGATGTTGAGATTGATAACAAAGTTTGGGATATTAAAAGTGCATCTCCATATTCCTTTGAGCACAAGTTCGGAGAGAAGGGAGGGTTTAGTGAAGTAGTTAATAATGATTCCTTTGGTTATGCCTCACAGGGTTTCCTCTACGCTGAAAGCGAGAAGAAACCTTTTGGTGGTTGGATAGCTATTAATAAATCTACAGGAGAGTGGGCAGTATGTGAAACGCCACAGATTCAAGATGAATACAAAGATAGATTTATTAAACAGGCTACTGACAACTACAAAGCATTAAAAGATAAAGTACCTTTTAAAAAATGCTTTGATGATGTAGAAGAAACATTTAGAGGTAAACCTACAGGCAATAGAGTTTTGGATAGAGTATGTTCTTTCTGTCCATACAAGGTACCTTGTTGGGGTAACAATTTAAAACATTTACCACAACAACAATCTAAGGGAAAGAATCCTAAGTGGGTATGGTATACCCAAGTGAATAATCCTAAACAGGAAGATTCACAGGGAGATAGTGGGGAGTAGTTTGAGGGGTCTGCTCCCCACTAGTATGTATGCATTTATACTTTGTTTTATATAAAAAAAAGAAAGATGAAGACTATAAAATATTTACAAATGTTTTATTTGATGCTGAAGATAAAGCAGAACTCTTTGGTAAAAAGAGTATGAAGAGAGGCTACGAACATAAAGTAGTAGAATATAATAAAGAAAACGTAGACAGGTATTGGTATAAACATGGCAAAGAAAACTAAAAAAGAAGATTTTAATAATGCAATCAAGGTATTAATTACGCCTTGGGAAAGAGGATTTACTTGTGGTATTGTAATGGAAAGCAAAGCAAAGATGACCACAGAACAATATGAATTATGTTCTACAATAGCTAGAGGCATGATAAAGGCAGCAACTCAAGACCCCCAAACTATTTTTGTTTATGGGCTCAAAGGTTTTGCTGATGATAAACGAGACCCCAATAAAGAAAATCTTACAATCAATTCTGTTGCAGAGTTTGATGAAGAAGATAATGTGATTGACTTTATTGAATACTTAAAACAAAAACGTGAAAAGGAGTTAAACTAATGGCAACGCACTTAGTTATAGGTGACCCTCATTGCACACCTAAAGTAAGCAATGATAGATTTCTGTGGGCAGGTAGACTAGCCGCAGATATAAAAGCTACCCATGTAATATGTATGGGTGACTTTTGTAGTATGGATTCTCTATCAACATATGATAGAGGTAAGAAATCTTTTGAAGGCAGAAGATACCAACAAGATATGGATCATTCGCATCATGCTTTATCTTTATTTAATAAAGGTCTAGGCAAACATAAACCTAGAAAGATTATGTTGCATGGGAATCATGAAGATAGAATAGATAGATTTGTAGAAGAGAATCCAGAGTTAGAAGGTACTATGAAAATATCTGATCTGCAATTTAAAAAATATGGTTGGCAAGAAATACCATACAAACAATTTAAAGTTGTAGATGGTATATATTATGCACATCATTTCCCATCGGGTATTATGGGTTCAGCTATATCTGGTGAAAATATTGGTAGAACACTCTTGACAAAGCATAAAGTTTCTGCTACAGTAGGCCATAGTCATTTATTAGATTATGCTGTATCTACTTTACCAAGTGGTAAAAAGATTCATGGGCTATCTGCAGGATGTTATTTAAATCATTCTGAACACTTTGCTAGAGATACTCAACACATGTGGTGGAGAGGTGTGATAGTTAAGAGAGAAGTAAAAGATGGTGATTATAATCTAGAGGCTATAGATATTAAAACTATTAGGAGAGAATATGGCAAACGTTAAAAAGGAAATAAAGTATAATGGTAATACTTATGTTCTTGGCAATGATATTAATACCATTGCTGATACACATGATAATGTAAATTCACCTAATCATTACAAGCAAGGTAAGAAAGAAACTATTGATGTTATCCGAGATTGTATGACAGATGATGAGTATCATGGTTATTTAAAAGGTAATGTATTAAAGTATGTTGCTAGATATAAATTTAAAGGTGAGCCTTTACAAGATTTAGAAAAGGCTAACTGGTATTTGAATAGACTAATACAGGAGGTTAAATAATGTCTGCAATGAAACAAGCACAGATTGAAGTTATTGATTTAGTATGTGGATGCTTACAACTAAATAAAACTTTATCACAAACTATTAATGAACTTAAAGAACTACAAGGATTAAAGATGAATCATAATCCTTATCTTAGTGATGAAGAGTTTATTGAAAATGCTTTCTATGAATATAGAGGTTACTGATGGATACTAAACTATTACTTATAGATGCATTAAGAAAGAGGTATGAAGCCGAAATAGCTGATGCTTATGCAAGTGCATTGGTATACTTTAATGCATCTGTGGGTATTGGTGAGCACCCACAATTTATAAATGAATTAGATAAATTAATAACTAAAATATCTAGTGCAGAAGAAAACTTAGATACCCTCAATAAATATTTTACTGATAAATAGGGAGGGAATATGAGTAAAGAAACAAACAAACCTAGTCCTAAGACTTATCTTATAACATCTGAACAGTTAATGGATATTATGAGATACTTAATGACTAGACCATATGGTGAAGTAGTTAAACTAATGAATGTGTTATCAGCCTTGAGTCCACTAGATCCAAGAATTGGTGCAGATTTTATAAAAGCAAGCGAGGAAAAGAATGAAAGAAGAAAAGGATAAGATAAAAGAGCCAGACGATATATCAAAGTATACTGGTATATTATTTGAATTGAAGATTGGTTTAAATAAAAACAATGCTGTTGTTATAGACTATGGTGGAAAGCCTGTTACTAAAATTAGAGAGGCACTTAAAGGTTATCCGTTTCATGCTAATCTTTGTGCATCAATAATTAATCATGCTAACACTATTGGTAAAAAACTACAAGAAGATGTTAAACAGATTATACAAAAAATTTAGATATTACTTTTGGCATAACTGTGTTATGGATAAACTAGAAGGTTATGCTAGTACATTAAGTAACTGGTTTTGGACTAAGCGATGGAGTGATCCGTCACTTTATCGTAAGGCCCAAAAAAAAAGGAACCCAAGATAACTTAGGTTCCGAGTCGTGTTGCCTTGCTGTGGGGGAGTCTTTATGGCTCCCCTTTTTTATGCAAATAACCTATCTGTTTGCTGTTTAGCTTTACTTAGTTTGATAGGTTTGCTTAATATATCTTTCTGTAATTTTTTAGGTAGTTTCATTTTAATTAATTGCTCTTCTTGTAATTTTTCATCTGGTGGAGGCTTAGTATCTTTTATATATTTTTTATAGAGTTCTAAACTATCACCTTGTAATTCTGGTGAATAATTTACAGCATCTTCTTTTGCAACTATAGGTAATTCCCAAGAAATTGCACCTTCTTCATCTACATTACTAGTTGGTGCTTTCCATACATATACTTTATTATTTTTTATTTGATCCCACAAACTTAATCCAGTAGCTGCACTTCCTGGTTCTCTATTTTCAACTAATTGTGTTATATAATTTTCAATATAATCAGCACCTTGCCCTCTCCCTGCGTTACTATACAAAGTAGCATGTCCTGGAATATCAGTATCTTTAGTTCTATCCCATAGTTCTTGTAGTGTTATTTCTTGTAATGTAAATTGATAATCTAATGCTCTTTGAAGAGTTTGATCAAAGTAGTTATCTTCTTCTTCTTTAGTTGCTATGTTAGAAGTTATATCAATTCTTTCAAGACTAGCACCATATTTATCTGCAATTTTTTTTAATTGGTCATAAACTATAGTATCATAAAATTTTTTAAGACCTTGCTTTTCTTTTTCCTGCATGGCAGGATAACGATTATATTGTATCTCACCATTAGTAATAGCTATGCTATCCCTACCATCAACAGTAGCCTTTTTAATCATTTCATTTAAAACTAATTCAACCCATTTCTTGGATTCTTTTATGGGAAAGTCTGGCACTTTACCATATGCTCTTTGTAAAAATTCATTTGCTGATGAATATCTAGCATCTTCTTCATACTTTTCAGGCTGCCATCTAGCAAACTCTGTATTATCAGATTTTCTAAAAATATATTTAACATCTGGATCCATAGGCCCTATTTCTGGGCCATCACCAGGTGCTAATTCCTCACCACCTTTTTGTTTAAATTCTATTGATTTATGAAATTGATAATGTGGTGATTCACCTTGCTCTCCTGGCTCCATATCTTTTTTATCATATATCCTATAAGATATATTATTTTTTTTAAAATAATCTACTAATTTATCTCCTGGAATAATATCATAGTCACTAACAAATCCTTTTTTTCTACCTTTTTGTAACCAATCAGATTGTATTTCATCAACTATTAGGGTGTTATTAAATGTTTTTGCTAGTTTTAAATCTTTAAGATATTTTTCATCAGAAAAATCAGCATACTGTGATTGATCTTTATTATATTCAGCTACTCTTTTAGCCATATCCATTTCTTTTTTTATTTTATCTGGATCTCCATAACCAACTTGTGTTCTAGCATGTGCAAAATTATTAGTTCCATACTCTATATCAAAATGTTCTGATTTAAATAGTGGTGTAATCTCAGCATCATATGGTCTACTTGTTACAGCATCTACTAATAAATTTTTTCTACCAAATTGAAATACTATATTTTCTTGTGTACCTTCTTTTGGAGAACCTATAGTATAATTTTCATACATATTATTCATGTCATCTTCAGGGATAGAACGGACTGTAATACCAGATGTTATATCTTTTTTTTCTACAAAATCTAATAACTCTTGTTTAGTTATAGACTCATTACCTTGTAAAAACTTATCTAATCCTAAAAATTTAAGTTCTTCTTTATCACCCTGTATAAAACTTTTCCATTTATTTTTGGTAAGTTTATTTGGTTTAGCATCTTTAATAGATTTAACAACACGGGAATAAAACTCTGGTTGATCACCCATGAGTGCCTGTGCTGTTTGCTTTTCTGTTTCTGTCAGTGGCCCAAATTCTGCTTTGGGTTCTAATGCTTTTTGTGTTTGAGATTTAATATCTTCTTGTTTGGATAAGTTTTTTGAGATTTGTAATGCAGCTTCGGTAGCTACTTCGGTACCAAGGTTTGGCCCTTTATCTTCTGGAGGTTCTTGTTGTGGTTGGTTAGATTTCTGTTGGTCTTGTACCATTGGTACATTAGTGTCATCATCATCACTACCACTAGACATATAATTAGGATTAACCATTGGCATAGCCTCTGGTTTAATCATAGTAGTATTTTTATTTAAAC
>Ga0196901_1001447_pt1 | contig 11993 bp, 18 predicted proteins | sample CB_VirMetaG_FD_169099 | JGI IMG/M metagenome (GOLD analysis project Ga0196901, IMG submission 169099) | Freshwater to marine saline gradient viral communities from Chesapeake Bay - CB_1504_1 Viral MetaG (v3) (version 3) | ecosystem: Environmental > Aquatic > Marine > Coastal | place: USA... | reverse complement strand
GTAAGGAGTGCCGCAGTCTTTGGACTGTACCGTCAGGCTATAAGCTTGTTGGTTGTGACTTGAGTGGTATTGAGTTGCGCTGTTTAGCACACTACATGCAGGACGATGAGTGGACAGACGAGCTATTAAACGGAGACATACACACCAAGAACCAACTAGCCGCAGGATTACCCGAGCGCAACATGGCAAAGACTATGATCTACGCTACGCTCTATGGCGCAGGGGCTGCAAAGATAGGATCAATTGTTGGAGGAGGATACGAAGAAGGTGAACAGATACTTGAGAACTTCTATGCGAACACGCCAAAGCTTAGAAAGCTCCAGACGTTGGTGGGACAGCTTGCAACAGAAGGAACAATCAAAGGTCTTGACGGCAGGAGATTGCACATCAGATCAGAAAGAGCCGCACTCAACACGCTCTTACAAAGCTGTGGAGCAATCATAGCTAAGCAGTGGTGTGTTACTATGCACCAGAAGATTCGCAGATCTGCCTTGCAGGGGTTTGTAAAGCAGGTAGCGTTTGTACATGACGAGATACAGATGGAGGTGAAAGAACATGTAGCAGAACACGTGGCAAAGATTATGGAAGAGTCAGCCACTGAAGCAGGGAAGCTTCTAGGATTCAGAGTGCGCGTAGACGCTGAGTCTAAAATTGGTAATAGTTGGTATGATACGCATTGACAAAAGCTTTAATTTCCTGTATAATATACAGCGTATATTGAAGTTAATACATTAACCTTTGAGGATAATACTTATGAACAAAGTACCCGTAGATTTAAACAACGTTACTCTTTACTGGGCATCGTTGAATGAGCCAAACACAATGTCAGGCAAGTATCAGGTTGACCTGTGTCAGTTGAGTGATGATCAAGTAGCAAAGCTTGAAGACATTGGTGTTAATGTACGCACCAAAGGGGATGACCGTGGCTATTTCATCACAGCTAAGTCAGCTAAGTTTCCAATCACAGCCTACACCAAAGACGGTGGTGTCTTTGAAGGTATGGTAGCGAATGGATCAAAAGCTAATGTCAAAGCAGAAGCTTATGAGTGGACACACGCACCCACTAAGCGTAGTGGTTGGGCTGTAGGGATTAAGATTGGTGGTCTTCAGATCACTGACTTGATCGAGTACTCTCCTCAGGCTGTAGCGATGACCGAGGAAGCCTTGTGAAACTCCTGATTGATGGCGATATCCTCACCTACAGGGTGGGGTTCGCCTACGATGATGAACCCTTTGGACTCGCTCGGCATAGGCTGGGCGAGACCATCGAGACCATCTGTCAGGAGTTAGGTAGCGAAGACTTTGAGCTGTTCATTACAGGCAAGACCAACTTCAGGAATGACTACGCAGTCACAGAACCCTACAAGGGAAACAGAACAGGCAAGCGCCCTGTACACTATGATGAACTGCGAGAGTACATGCTGGAGATTGGAGGTAAACTTGTAGAGGGTCAGGAAGCTGATGATGCTATTGCAATACGTGCGACAGAGCTTGGTAAAGATAAGTGTTTCATTGTCAGTATTGACAAAGACTTTGATCAAGTCGAAGGGTGGCACTACAACTTTGTCAAGAAGCAACAGTACTACATCAGTGCTACGCAGGGTATGCTCAACTTCTACATGCAGTTTCTTACTGGTGACCGCATTGACAACATCATTGGAGTCAAGGGAATCGGAGCAGTTAAAGCCAAGAAGTTATTGGAAGACAAGACAGAGCGAGAGATGTTTGAAGTCTGTGTTGAGAAACTGGGTAGTGAAGAGAGAGCTGTAGAGAACGGTATCTTATTGTGGCTCAGGCGGTATGAGGGTCAGATCTGGACGCCACCAACTAAGGAAGAGGTCAATGAAGAAGCGAACGAGCAAGAACATACCGAAGGGGTTTGACAGTTGGCTAGAGTTTGATCTATCTAAAGAGTTGCGGCAGTGTCAGTATCACACAGAACGTATACCGTACATACAACGCAGAACTTATGAGCCTGACTTTGTATACTACGATGAGGAAGAGGAGATCTTAACTTACATCGAAGTCAAAGGTAGGTTCAGAGATAGGAACGAGGCTAAAAAATATGTGGACATTAGAGACTCTCTTGTTCGGACTGTTGATCTTGAGTGCGCTTACGAACTTGTATTTGTATTCCAAAACCCTAGAACTGCAATGCCGTTTGCAAGAAAACGAGCAGACGGTACTAAGTTTACGATGGCAGAATGGGCAGATAAAAACGGTTTCACGTACTACACCCCAGAGAGTTTACCAAGTAAGTGGAGACACAAGTAATGACAAAGCACCTAATCATACCCGACACACAGGTTAAACCTGATAGTAACTATGATCACCTACGGTGGGCAGGACAGTACGCTGCACAGAAGAAGCCTGACGTGATCATTCACTTAGGCGATCATTGGGACATGCCGAGCCTGTCAAGCTACGATGTAGGTAAGAAGAGCTTTGAAGGTAGACGCTACACCAGAGATGTAGAGGCAGGTATTGATGCTATGCTTGCATTCTTAGAACCTATCAGAGCAGAGCGTGAGCGCCTTCGTATCAACAAGAAGAAGCTATGGACTCCTAAGATGGTGTTCTTGTTGGGCAACCACGAGCAACGCATTGAGAGAGCTGTAGAGGCTGATGCTAAACTAGAAGGACTGATGAGCTACGATGACCTGATGTTGCCTGAGATGGGCTGGACAGTTGTCCCCTTCCTACAACCAAAGGTGATTGATGGTGTCGTGTACTGTCACTACTTCTGTTCAGGTGTTATGGGTAGACCTGTAACGAATGCAAAGCTACTATTGCAGAAGAAGATGATGAGCTGTGTGCAAGGCCATGTGCAAGACCGTGACATTGCTTATGCAAGACGCGCTGATGGTAAGAACATTACTGGATTGTTTGCAGGTATCTACTATCAGCATGACGAGGAGTATCTGAATCCACAAACCAATGGTAGTTGGTCAGGTATCTGGATGTTGAATGAGGTAGAGGATGGAAGTTTCGATGAGCTACCTGTCTCGATTAATTATCTCCGTAAAAAGTATGGTAAGGATGTGTCATGACATTCAAAGATCTGTGTGATAAACTCAAGACGTTACCTGAGATAGATCTACTAGAAGTACTGGAGATAAGCTCCGAAGATTTGGTGTATCGCTTTGAGGACTTCATTGAAGCTAAGCGAGACTACCTTGAAGATGAATTAGAAGTAGAGGATATATACAACGATGACGAGATTGAATGATGCAACACCAGAGCAGTGGGATGCAGTAACTAAACCTAAGCACTACAACACAGGCGGTATCGAAGCCATTGATTATATCAAGCAACAGTTGGGTGATGGGTTTATTGAGTACTGTGAGGGTAACACTCTGAAGTATCTTCACAGGTGGCGCTACAAGGAGCATCCAGTTCAGGATCTGAAGAAGGCTAAGTGGTATCTAGACAGAATGATTGAAGCAGTTGATGAGGTGGAATATGGAATATGAATTAGTAGGGCAACATTACGCATGTGACGGCGTGTATCTTAGTAAAGTAATAGTCCGAGGCTCATATGAAACCTGTGAGGAATCTTTAATGCACCACCAATGCCTTGGAGTCTACCTCGACATGGAGATTGTAGAGGCTGACGACGAAGACTATGAGTATTACGAGGACGAATAAGATGGAATTTAATCAGTATCAAAAGCTAGCACAGGAGACAGCAATCTACACAGATCCTATGTATCCTGTAACGTCATTGATGATTGAATCTGCTGAGGCCGCTGACTTGTTTGTCAAGCCTCTCCTACGGGGTGACGCTGTAGACATTGACCGTACTAAGGTGATATCAGAGTTGGGTGATGTGCTTTGGAATCTAGCTAACATGGCAGCTGATCAAGGCATCAAGCTAGAGGACATTGCCATCTTCAACATTGAAAAGCTGAAGTCTCGTATGGCGCGTGGCGTTATACAAGGTAGTGGTGGTGATCGCTAATGACCGATAAAGTATACAAAGTTATATATTTATAGCTATATGTATACATTTACACAGAAAAGTATACATTCATATACACATTGTGCAGAAAAGTATGGATATATCTACACATTTACGCAGAAAAGCTACATTTATGATGTATAACTGTATAGCAATCTCCGCATTTAGCGCGGCTGATTCGGAATGAGGGCGCGTATAATTCGGAAAGGGAGAGTGAGTGATGATTAAAAAATACACATTTCGAGACGATCATGGAGCTGGAAATTTTGAGATTTCGTTGGCGCTGGACACTGATCACATGCCGATTTGTTTTGATACGTTTATGGACTGGGTTTTCGCTCAGATTGATCCGAAATATCGGCACATTTCATTGAAGCTAATTCACGAAGAAGAATTTACAAGGGAGAGTGAGTAATGGACGACATAATAGAATACTGCTTTTATGAATCTGGACTAACATCACAAGGATGCTGGGATGATCTTGACGACTATGCTAAAGAGTCGATTGAGCGTTTTGCTAGACTGCTTGTGCAAGAATGCCTTGCCGAAAAGAAAGAGCGTGAAATTGCACTGCAAGAATTGGCAGATCAAGCACAAGAGTTGGAGCTAGAGTGATGAACGTAGTTGAGCGTTTTGTTACTAGACTAAAAAGCATTGGTATCACAGTCGAATTAGTCGGCAACGCACCGTGGATATACTTACATAAAGTCAATGGAGTCAAAGTAACAGAACACTACATGGGCAATCACGGCTTCACTGCATTCTGGTATCCTATACGAGACAATCAAGACTTTATATTTACTGATCGAAAAGAAGTATTTAATTTAATACGGAGGTATGCGAGTGATGAAGAATAGATATGGCGATGAATACCATTGGGAAAGAATAAACGATAATGAATACAAATTTGTAATGGAAGGTAAGTCATTAGATTACTGTCGTTGGGGTGGCAAAGAAGGTCAGCGAGGGATTGATCCGAATGACCTTGGCATGTTTGATCCGAGTGGTGGTCCGTATGTTGATATTGGGCGTCTAATTGAAGTTGGTACAGTCACGCATATTCGTAAAACAAATGAAGGTTTTATTGTAAAGGTGAAGTGATGAAGATTGAGCTTGACATTAATGATGAGTGGATTTATAGGGTTGTGTGTCTTTGGGCAAAAGATACTTTAGATATGATTGAAAAGTTTGACTTAAAACATCCAGACGATGTTAAGTACAACGAGAAATTAGTTAGAGCGCTGAAGGTGGTGTTGGATTATATGGGAGAGAATGATGAAGAGACGTAAAGTAGTGTGGTATTCGGTTGTCTCGGTAACGTTGGTGACCGTTGGAGCTTATGGTTTAATCAATGGAGTATGGGTATGAAAGTAATTAACGGAGACTTTGGCAAGAAGGACGCTGAAGACGTTCCCCTAATTGAGAAGCTTGCTATGGTCTCTGCTGATTTGGTGAATGACATAACTGATAAAGGTAATTTCATACTGATTGTAGAGACACCTGATGGGATGGCTCAAATAGCAACAGACATGACAGCAATTGAAGTAAACTTTTTAATTGATATAATGAAGCAACAAATACTAACTGGAAACTTCGAAAGAGGAGCTATACATTGATGGATTCATATCAGCAGTACATACACAAGTCACGTTATGCACGTTACATTCCAGAGGAACAGAGACGAGAGAATTGGGATGAGACTGTAAAGCGTTACTGTGATTACTTTAAAGACCGTGGTCAGCTCAAGGGACAGGACTACCATGACGTGTACAACGCCATCCTAAACCTTGAAGTCATGCCGTCAATGAGAGCATTGATGACAGCAGGTAAGGCACTTGACCGTGACAACGTAGCAGGATTTAACTGTAGCTACCTGCCTATTGATCATCCACGAGCATTCGATGAGATGATGTATATACTTATGTGTGGTACTGGTGTTGGCTTTTCTGTAGAGCGTCAGTACGTAACTAAACTACCAACAGTCTCGGAGGACTTTCATGAAACAGAAACAACAATCACAGTCATCGACAGCAAAATCGGATGGGCAAAAGCCTACCGAGAGCTTATCTCTCTGCTCTACAGCGGACAGCTTCCTTCGTGGGATGTTTCCAAAGTCAGACCAGCAGGAGCAACTCTTAAAACATTTGGAGGAAGAGCTAGTGGGCCTGAACCACTCGTTGAACTCTTCAAATTTACGGTCGAGATTTTTAAGAAAGCAGCAGGACGCAAGCTTAGCAGTATTGAATGTCATGATATCTGCTGTAAAATTGCTCAGATCGTGGTTGTCGGCGGGGTTAGACGAAGCGCCCTCATCTCCCTCAGCAACCTCACAGACGACAGACTCCGAAGAGCAAAGCACGGGCAGTGGTGGATCGAAGAACCGCAAAGGGGCTTAGCAAACAACAGCGCATGTTACACAGAGAAGCCAGACTTCGAGGCTTTCTTAAATGAATGGGTAAGTTTATATGAATCTAGATCAGGCGAACGAGGTATCTTTAGTCGAGTGGCAAGTCAGAAACAGGCTGCGAAAAACGGTAGACGAGATAGCGACTGGGACTTTGGCACAAATCCTTGCTCAGAGATTATCCTCAGACCCAACCAGTTTTGTAACCTGTCAGAAGTTGTTGTCAGGGCTGACGACACATACGACACTCTGCGAAGGAAAGTACGAATTGCGAGTATCCTTGGAACTCTCCAAGCTACCCTCACAGACTTTCGATACCTACGGAGAAAATGGAAGGAAAATACGGAAGAGGAAGCTCTTTTGGGAGTAAGTATGACAGGGATACTAGACCATCCTGTCATGTCAATGAAGTCTGATGGCGGTCTGTGGTTTGACAACGGTAAGCGTAGACCACTGTCAGAGATACTAGAGGATCTAAAGAATGAATCTATTGCAACCAATAAAGAATGGGCTAAGAAGTTGGGTATCAACCAAAGCTGTGCAATCACATGCGTTAAACCATCTGGTACAGTCTCACAGTTGGTGGACAGTGCTTCTGGTATTCACGGGAGATTTAGTCCTTTTTACATTAGGCGTGTTAGGGCTGATAGCCGTGACCCACTCTGTAGTGTACTAGAGGCCGCAGGAGTTCCTGTAGAGAACGATAACTTATCACCCACTACCAAGGTATTCTCCTTCGTTAAGAAAGCTCCAGAGGGCGCTGTGATCGCTGGAGACCAGACAGGGCTAGAGCAGCTTGAGTTGTGGACTATGTATCAGGAGCACTGGTGTGAGCATAAGCCGTCTATTACAGTGTACTATCGAGATGACGAGTACCTTGCTATTGGTAACTGGTTATATAATAATTTCGATAGTGTTAGTGGTGTTAGCTTTCTGCCTTACTCTGATCATACCTATGAGCAAGCACCATATGAGGCAATTACGGAAGAGCGATACAACGAGCTAGTGAAGGCAATACCAGAGACAGTGAGCTGGGATTTGAATGAAGCTAGTGACGTGACAGAAGGCTCTCAAGAGTTAGCGTGTGTAGGAGGCGCGTGTGAGATAGCCTGATAAAACTAAGGGGACTTAATTGTCCCCTTTATTTTAGAACCCTAAAGCTTTCTTTCTTTCTGCTATACGTTTCTTCTGTAGATCTTCGTTGTAGGCTTCAGATCCTCCCATTAGTTGGTTGTATACTAACTCACCACCAATAGGTATCTTACTCACTACAGTCTTCTCAAACTTTTCTATAGCTTTTTTCTTGTCTTCTATGGATTTTCCAGACAGCTGTGATTCTAAATCTTGTCCTGCAAAAGGTAAAGAGCCAGCAGCTAGACCGCCCTGCACAACAATATCAAAAGCAGGTGGAGTTAATTGGTTTCCAAAGAATCCAGAGATATCCCCACGCTCAAGATAACGCTCACGATCATAACGACTCATGAATAGGAGTGTCGTATATGCGTTAGCAAACTCATCACCAAACGTACCCTCATCAACATCCTTACCTAGCAGAGCATCACGAGCTGTCTGTACAGTAGCGTTAGCAAGACCAACTGTCATGCCGTGCCATATAGACTTCTGTATTCCCGCAGCTATTTTACCAGCCTTAAAGTCTTTTATTACTTCTTCTCTAAGAAGATCAAGCTGCTTTAGAGCATAAGACTTCAGAGTATATAGTATTCTTCCATTAGGATTCTCAAGATAACCTAAAGGCATTTCACTCTTAGTCACTGGCTGAATGCGCGACAGTTCTAAGAAGGCTAAGTACTCTGTGTCTGGTGTTCTTCTTCCCGCCTGTAGATCTCCTACAATCTTAGAAAGATCTCCCTCGAACACATCACCCCACTTCTCAGTGAACTCTCTCACACCTGCTTCTGTCTTAACTTTCTTAGCCCACTTGTTTACAGACGCATTCATAGCTACTTCTTTACCAAACCTGTCAAGTTTAGCAAAGCCAGTAAACTTAAAGGTTCTGTCTAGCCATTTACCTAAACCGTCTTTAGTTATGTCTGCTTGTATCTTATTGTAAAGACCAATGTCAGATACCTTGTATGCAGACTTACCAGTAAACTTCTGTATCATTGCTTCAATAGTAGGACGCATACCATTAAGGAACGCGACAGTCCCTACGTCACCTAGTTGAATCAAAGATGAGCTTAATTGTCCTAGAGTAGCAAGGTAAGAAAGATCTTTTATACCCGCTGCAATACTATTAGATTGAGGAGAATCAAACACAGCCTTAAGAAGCAGCTTCATATCAGCAACTTCCTGTGTTGACATCTTCTTGTCAAGTAGGTTCTTAGCTACATAATTAGACAGCGTACCATCAATATCAAACACACCGTCTTTTACAGTATAGCTTTCGTTACCGAAGAACCTACGCTTAGCAATCTCATCTAGAGCTTTGGTAGTGTAACGCGCTAGAGACTCGACAGGGTCTTCGTAGTAGTTAGCAAAGAACTCTCGCTCTTGTTGTTCAATAATACGAGCTGACTTTAAACGAGAGCCTTGTTCTGGAGATGTCCCTCTCATATATTTAGCCACTGTTGTAGCGATGTCGTCTTGAGACAACAAATCCCTATGAACAAGCCCTTGCTTTTTAGCAGTAGCATCTAGCATCCTGTCTAGAGCAGTACTTCCTTTGCTGCCTATGGCTTTCCTAAGCCCGTCTAGATCTTTAACATATCGAGGAAAGTAATTCTCAAGATACTTAACATCGAGACCTGTCTTCTCTAAGTTGTTATGTAGAGTGTCCAGTAGATTACGTACATTAGAAACGCTTTGGTCAAGACCGTTGTTTGCTTTACTAGCTATCTCTTTTGCTACGTCTAACTTGCCATTGAATAAAGCGGCTGCAAGGTCTGAAGCGTCTTCAGTGCTTAATGCTTTGATGCGTGTAGCCATGACACCGATGGTGTCGAAGGCATCAGCAGACAGCTTCAACTTCTGAAGTTCTGCTTTCTTCATAGCATTATAAACAGTACCATTCATCTCTCTTAGAGCAGAGGAGACAGGACGTATAATATAATCACGACCTCTACCTATTTTTCCTCTACGATTCTCAACATTACGAGCAAGTATCGCTGCTTGTTCAGGAGAGGGTACTTCAATCTTTCGAGTACCTGTCTTGTCTAGTGTAATTAAACCCTCAGAGTCAACACCGTTTTTCTTGAGTGCTCTGTCCATAGCTGTGATCCCATCAACACCTTCTTTGGTCATGATGACGGCCATGTCTTCTTCGATCTTAGTAATCTTTTCGTTGGCTCTTCTGTTGATTACAGCACTAACTGGTTTATTTTTGAGCTTAGCCTCTACCTTTGCTGTAGTAGATTCTACAAGCGGCTTGACATTTGTGCCGTAGGCTTTAGCAATCTTCTCTGCTGATGTCTTAGTCAGCTTAGCTCCAGCACCTGCTACTTTACCTGCGCCTATCAAAGCAGGAGGAGCAACTGCACCAATAGCAGTAGCAACCCCTATTCTACCTAAGTCAGCATCTTCACCTGTAGCGAGCTGTCTAGTAGCTTCTGTACCACCCCCTAACAAACCACCAGCAGCCATCATTGAAGGTATTTTTAAAGGAGCTATAGCTAATTCTTCAGGAGCTGTAGAGCCTATTAAAGTTCCTGCTAGCTGTCCGTAGTCTGCTTCAGCTACAGCTTTATAGACACCAGACAAATCCCCTTCAAGGAACTTATCCATCGCTGTCTTAGTTTCTTTAGCTTGCTGCTCTGCTTGTTGTGCTCTTAGTTGGTTGTACTGAACAACGTCTTGATACTCAGCATCAATCAGAGACTGACGGTAAGCAGAGAAGCGTTGCATCTTCTCTTTCAGGGTGTAGTCAATACCCTCCTCAAGATATTCTTCAGGAGTAATCCAATCCATTTCATCTACGGGATTGACTTCAGCACCGCCTAAACCTACATTAAGAGTAGTCTGAAGATTCTCGACAAGATCTGTTGCAGACTTACGAGCATAGTTAAACCGCTCTACAAAGGAAGGCTCTACAGGCTCAGCACTCTGTGTAGGAGGCGCTTCAGTAGTTTGTTGTTTAGCTAGTTGATAAGCTTTAGCAACTGTATCAAACTCAGGAGTACCTTTCTTTTCCTGATTTGCTACAATCCACTCAGCATACTGTTCGGCTGTAGCCATTAGCTCTATCCTTGTATAATTTTATCAGCTTCGCTTAAGACATCGTTACTATCTTGAGAAGTAGAATCTTTACTGTTAATGTAATCAATTAAACCTTGCTTAATTTCTTCAGGATTCTTACCTTCTTTTTTAAGCTTATCAGCTACGGTAGCTAATTCCATTTTATTATCTAAAGCTTGTGCTGGAGTTTTTCTATAATCACCAAAAAACAAAGGATCATAACCAGCAACATAACGAGAAATAACATCTTCTCCCTCACCTGCTAGTACTAGATTTTCTACGTACTTAACAGCTGTAGCTGAAGGCCAGTTACTTTCTACTTTCTTTTCACCTTTAAGCATCTCAGCTGTAACGGGCTTGTACTCGTTAGCTGTTGAATCCCAATAAACTTTAAGAGTATCTTTGCCTACTTTTTGATTAGCAACCTTAGCATACGAACCATCTTCAAGCTGTACAACAGTAGTTGTTTCTGTGATTGATGAATCTTTCTTAGCACGTATCTGATTTCTTAAAGAAGAAGCAGTAACAAACCCGTTCTCTAAATCTTGTAAGGAAGCTTGAGCTTCTTTCTTTGCCTCACCTTCTGGCATAGACTCAATCATTTTAGTGATATTGCTTATATCTTTTCTTCTTTTAGATTCGTCTTGCTGCCTTTTAAAATACTCTGTTCTTTGAGCAGAAGTAAGCTTAGTCCATTTGTCACTAGCAATAACCTTACCTGCTTGTTCTTTTATTTCAGGATCAAGATTAAGAGTTTCCATATAAGCAGCAGCACCTTCCATAGTTTGTGCTTGTGCTCGTTCTTGATCTATAACTGACTTAGCATAGTCTCTAATTTGAGCATCAGATAAGTTTGCTAGTTGTTCTTCTGTAAAGCCTTGATCTAATAGATTAGTTTTAATTGCTGATATTTGAGACTGCTTTGCTTTATTCTCTTCTGCTTGACCGAGCACCTGTAAAACCTGCTGTTCAGTAATGTCTCCACTACGGATCATAGAGGCATACGTCTCTTTCTGTGCAGGAGTCAAAGCTGTAGATGCTTCTACTTGAGACAGGATAAGCCCCTGAGTTTTTGCTTTAGCTTGTTCTTCCTGAGCCTGTTGAATAGCAGCAGGACTGCGTGTCTCAACACCAAACATACCACCTAAGCTCTTACCAAACTGCTGAAGCAACGGGTTAGTTACTCCAGCAGCTTGCATAAGATCACGCTGACGTGGATCAGCAGGTATTCCACCGCCCTGACCAAATGTTCGTAGTCCTGTCAGAAGACCACTTGAAAATCCTAATGCCATGTTAGTCTCCTATTAAAATCCGAACAGCTTTCCAAGATCTAAATCACCAAACAGACCTTCACCTTTCTTCTGGCCTCCCAGAAGTGCCGCAAGTCCTGCAATACCTTGAGCACCTAAGTTACCTCTGCCTAGCATTGCTTGTAAG
>Ga0196901_1001437_pt1 | contig 12058 bp, 13 predicted proteins | sample CB_VirMetaG_FD_169099 | JGI IMG/M metagenome (GOLD analysis project Ga0196901, IMG submission 169099) | Freshwater to marine saline gradient viral communities from Chesapeake Bay - CB_1504_1 Viral MetaG (v3) (version 3) | ecosystem: Environmental > Aquatic > Marine > Coastal | place: USA... | reverse complement strand
GTGTTATTGAGCAAATCGCTAACAAGTTTGGTGATACACATCCATTAACGCAGGCAGCAGAAGCTGTCAATGATGGACAACCATTTCCTATTTCTATCGAAGCTCCGGAAGGGTTAAGTTTTACAGCGTTCCGTGATTACTTCTGCGAACTATTACACCCAATTGCGCTACAGCGTGGTAATTTCTCTGGCAACGCAGGCGAGGCCGAAGAATTATTCTTAGGTGATTGTGGATATGCTTGTTGTGATATTAACTACGGCTCAAGCAAAACAGAAGGGTTAAGCGACAGTATTCTCGTTGCAGACGACGGGCGTAAAGTTAAAGTAAGCTCTAAGGGCGCAGGTGGCGCAGAAGCGTCTGTTAAAAACTTGTTAGATTCTGTTGAGGAATTAGAAGGCACAGGCAGCGAATTAATTAAAAAACATGCAGATACTGTTGATATCCTTCGCACAGTTAAAAAAGCAGGACAAGCAATGGCACCAACAAGTTTAGGTGTTCGTTTTGGTATCATTGATTCAGCCGATGCTTATCAAATTGCAGATTTACGTAAATTAGTAAGCGAAGGTATTGTTACACACAACAATATTCTCGATTCAGATTATTTGTCAGAAAACTTAAAAGAACTTTACGAAGAACGCGGCATTAGAGATCCGAGTAAAGTAAATCCATTCTATCATATCCTAGCAGCAGTAGCGCACAAAGTAGCAGAGTATGTAAATGATAATACTGATTTTTCAAAAGCAGCATCTGAGATTTTAAACAATGCCGCGCTGGTTCAAGTATATACTCGTGCTACAGAAGAAAATGGTAAATGGACCATTACAGCATTCGAAACTGTATATCCCAGCAAAGCGGTAACAGGTGTTTTATTCTCAGCACAAAAGGGCTACTATTCTACAGACATTAAAGGTAACTTTACATTTAAAATTCTTAAGGGTGGTGCTAGTCCGGCAGCATTTAAAGATGCCCCTCAGGACATTCCAGCAGAGCCCAAGCAGCCAAAAGAAAAGAGCGACGTTAAAGCCGCTCCTAAACAATCTAAAATTAAGACTGATCGCGAAACTTTAGGTCGTAGAAAACGCTAGTATTTTTGATACTCAGTGAATGACCATTGGTCCCATTGCGGATCCCAATCATAACGATATTCTCGAACTTTTCGTACTGTAGTAGTCGAAACATAATCTGAGCAACCACCGTATGGGTCGCAATGTCTAGATACTTGTTCGTCAAGCTCAACTTCTTCAACTGGATCAATCCAATCTGAACCTCGCCAGGCGCTTCTATCTTTAGTAACAACGTCAACTATAGCACCGGCTAAAACACTTAACCCTATACTGTCCAGAAAAGCATAGGCTGTATTGCTTGTCGCCAAACAAATAATTAACAATAGAATACGCATATTAACGCTCTAAATCCCGAAGCTCTTGATCAATATTATTAGCCGAAGACATAGTTGAGTACCCACGAGTGCTGGTTGCATATGCTAAATTTACATAAGCACGATAAGCACCACCTTCTTTGAATACAGCCTTGTTCACTACACGATAGTTAGTTACAGGTACATTCTTAAACTGTGTAACTGTTGCAAAACTACTTTGTGTCTGGCTTTCGCTCACATATTGTTTAAACTTACCCGAAGATCTTGCAGCAATTTTATTCGCCAACATTGATTGTGCCTGATGTGTAGCTTTAGTCACCGCATATTCCATATCGTTTGACATAGCTGTTGATACTGCGTACATAACATCATCTGTATCAGCTCCTGGGTCCAAATACCACACAGGAACCATTTCCTTTTCAACACTGGCTACTTTAACAACATCAATACCTCCAATGGTATCATCAGCATCAATTCGAGAAGTTGTTTTTCCGGTACTTGAGCAAGCGCCTAAAAAAGTAGCACATGCTATGACCACGATCATTTTCTTCATCTTTGTACTCCTGTACTGTGTAATGAATGCATATTTTAATTTATTTGAATGGTATTGTCAACCTACTTATAGTAATGCGGAAGATACATACCGAAAGGAATTTCAAACTTATCAAAAGTGTCTTTCCATGCTTGGAAATTTTCGCCATGCGCTGTTTGGTAACGTAGCCCTTTTTTGCGTCGCTTCGGGGCGTCAACTTCCCATTGCCATTGGTGAATCATTTCGTGAGCTAATACTGCAACAAAGAATTGTTCACACGGATACTTGTCCGAAAGTCCCATGTGGACCCGATAGTCATCAAGCAAATTTGCCCATCCCCACACGTTCCGCTGCTGACCAACAACAATGCAAGGACGCTTTAACCGATCCTTAAACAAGCTCTTGTTGAGTGCGTTATATGTATGTGTTACCTTCTGCTGAGTAGGACGATATTCGTTACGCCAATACTCGGCTCTGTTTGGGATTGGCTTTGCCATGATCTTCTGTAATACGCTCATGTACAAAGTATAGGATATCCGTATACTTTTGTCAACCAGAAAGTTTAGGAAATTTTAGGAAAAATTTGTGGTATTTTTACAACAATTGTGGATAACTTTTATTAAATTTACCAAGATTTTATTAAAATATTAATGTTCGACAAAGATTTTTTTAATATACGCATATAACGAATATAAATATTTCTACGTTTAAACGGAGAAAAATTATGGAAATTTTATTATGGATTTTAGGTGCTGTTATTGTATACGGTACTTATGTGATTTACCGCGATGCCAAAGGCGCTGGGCTCGACGTAAATAATGACGGTAAAGTAGATCTTAACGACGTTAAGGCTGCTGTAGAAATTACTGCTACTGCTGCTAAAGCAGACGTTGTTAAAGTAGAAACAGTAGCAAAGACCACTGCCAAAAAGGCGACTGCTGCTGCTAAGAAGGTTGCAGATGTTAATAAAGATGGCAAGGTAGATGCTGCGGATGCTAAGGCTGCGGTTAAAAAAGCAACTACTAAAAAGAAAGCAGCACCAAAGAAAAAGGCTGCAACTCCAAAGAAAAAAGCAGTTTCTAAAAAGAAAGCAACTGCTAAAAAGAAGTAATTTAAATTATTTCTTAAAAACAAAGCGGGCTATATGCCCGCTTTTTATATGAGTAAATCAACTACAGAATCAATTGTATCTTGTGTCAGATTATCTAAACCTAATAGGTTTTCTGCTAATTCTTTATTATAATTAACAAGAACAAATTGTGTATTTGGATTATCTTTTATAATAGTCTTGATATTGTGTCTATACGCCTTTTCAAAACGCTGCTCAAGTAGGTCAAGATCGTTGCTAACCGGTGATAAATCAAATCCTAACATTAAAACAATGTCGTGGTTAGCAACTAAATTCATTAAAATAATATCTTCTTTATTAGAAACTGCATTATCTTTAAACTCGCCTTCGAACATTCTAACACCAACCGGACGCCCTAAATCAATATAAAAACTTTTTGGAACATAAAAATGCGTAATAGCATGGAATGCACGATTGATCATTTGTTTGGCTTCTTTTAAATCGTAACAAATAGTGTTATCGCATTGATATTCACGCCATTTTGATAGTGGCCCCCAAACAGGAGCCACACTAGTCAGTACATCGTGTGCAACAAGACCAGTTGGTGTTTCCTGTGATAATGCCCAGCAAACTTTCATTAGGAAATACTCGCAGAAAGAGCTACCCAGTTAAACCCACCCACACACATCCACGCAAACACAGGATTTTTAGGACCAACGTTAATGTTAAACACTATATCACCTTTGCTGGCCGAATAACCTGGAACATCTGATCCGTGACTAATACGTTGTTTGCCAACCTGAAGTTGGTCAATTACAACCAAGCCATCGTCTTTAATTATAATGTTTCCTTTGCCATTGACCCCAATTTCTAAATGCTGTTTACGATTAGTGCCAATGAAACCAGTGCGTTCTTTACGTTTTCCAATGGCAATTTCAATTTCTTCATCCCACACACTTAATGCTGAACTTGGTTCTCGTGTATTAATACCTACACGTTTTTTAGCTACAAATGCTGTATCATTGAAGTCAGCTTCGCCACGCACAGAAATCTCATCTAGAAATCCCAACTGTTGAATATTAGAATGTGTAATACTCGAATTTAACTTGTTCTCACGCACCAATGGTTGTTGTTCAATTAGAACTTCTTTAAAATTAATTCCTGATTCAGATGCACGCAATAGAATACTTTCAACTAATGTTCCTTCAGCAGCCTGCAAAAATTTATTATATACTTGCTCTTGTATTGATGTTTTTAAACTATCCCACGCTTTTCCATTGGTATTAACGCCACCTTTGACTATCAAATCTCCATTGACAGTTGCTATGTTGGTTGATATACTATCAACCGCAGTAATGTTAGTTGCAGCTAATTCATTTTCAACTACTACAACTCCATCCATGACTGTTAATTCGGTTTGTTGCGCTTTATCACTAATTCCAGAAATAGTATTAACATATTCATTGAATAAATTTGTTACTTGATCTTTAATGCTATCCTGGATATTAATACTTTGCACTTCTTTATTCAACGAACGCACGAAGTTAGCAATAACTTGATTTTTAACTTCCTGTATCCATTCTGTTGACTTGAATAACATTTCCACGTGTTGCTGAATTGATGAATTTAATTCAGCATTAACTACACGTTGTATATCTTTTGGGTCAACTAAGTCTTTTAAGTTTGATATTGATCCGTTTTCAAATAATACTTTAACCGAGCTTTCAACAGTTTTTAATATCTGCTCCATTGCTTCGGAATTGCTAAACTTAGCAACTACACGTCTTTGTGCATAATTGATAATTTCTTGTTCAACAGAATTTAACCATTCTGTCTGGTCAAGTAAGTCAACGATATTTTCATTAACTGAACGGGTAATTTGCTCTCGAACTAATTCTTCTAGTTCAGCAGTATTAAGCATGATCTCTCCACAAATCTAACGTAACACAGTGAAACCCGCCGCCTAAAGTTCTTGAATGGCGTAGTGTGTGAGGAATTACTGTGATTCCACGCTTCTCAAGTTCTCGATGTAAATCAACTTGAGCAGCATCTACAATAATTGTATCCGGACTGATACTTAGTGTATTTACCGCGATCCATTTACTTGCATAGGGGTAATTTACAAAACCTTGCGATACAACATCATTGACCCAAATAATATCCCAGTCTACTAGAGCACGTGGTAACTGTTCAGGTTTAACACGATGTCCATTAACAATAGCAAGTCCTTCTCGCACCGGAGAAATAGTTGAATCGATATGTACACCCGCATAAAAATTTACAAGCTCAATATCAATCTCAGGAAATTGGACCCGCAACCATTCATATGCATCTCTGTTTCCTGATGCTGATTCTAACATAATCCACTTATCATTCAAACGAGAAATATTAGCAGCATCTAACACCATACCTCTTCCACGTGGCATACGCAAACGGCAAGGCATACAGTTAGGTAATATATCCTCGTATGCTTCACGTTCCATATCACGTGCTGGATACATCATTACAGGATCTACTACTGTATCGCCGGCGATCAACCAACGATCTCGCGGGCAATAGTTATACATACCGCCTAATGCAGGAAAATCCATATCACGCGGACGAAGCACTTCTACTCCGGCCTGTTCTAAAATATCGCACAACCCTTGAAGGTCTTCGTTTGCTTCATCTACTATCCATTGTTCTACAGGTCCGTTTGGTGGCGGCGTTTCCTTCCAGGGTGCGTCTGCCATTTCTTTTGAAAATACAGGATCGTGGCCGGGCCAGTTAGCATTGTTAGCAGTACCAACAACAATAGTTTTTAAAGAATCCCATTCGTTATATGAATGAATTTTCATAGTGTGACTAATCCAGTTAATTGTAGTGTATATCGATCTGTTCCACCGATATTAGCAGCGGTATGAGGGCATTTCTCGGTCCAAATAGCATAATCACCGGCTTTCCAATCTGTAATTGCTTTGCCGTCCATATCTAAATAATGTCCTTGTTGCCAATCTTCCATCATTACTAATGCACGAACAATGGTTTTACCTTTTGTATTATGAATCTTTTTAAACCTATTAAATGTGTCAACATGTTCTGGTAAAATTACACCCGGGGTCATTTTGTAAAAACTCCAGGATAGATGTTCAAAATTAAACACTTCTTGAAACTTCTTCATATTCATCCAGGGCGGTTCTGGGTTTTTCATGTCATACATTTCGCCAGTGAAATGCTCGTGCGTAAATCCCATTTTGCGCCAGCGTTCCGTGTCTTCGGGATTGTTAAATGGCTCGCGATGATAATTTAACCCACGATGCATTTTATCCCACCATGGATCAATATGACCCGCAACCCACATATATCCTTTACTGATTTCTGGTATTTCCATAATGTACTACTTTATATTCTTCGTTATTAACATCCATATCTCTCCATGGATCAACAATTACCGAACCTGCTGGGATATCTGTATAAAATCCATCCGTTAAATCATCATTTGAAAATTCTGTAACATAGCCATATGTAATCTGACGGTTGTGTGCTAGCAATAATACCACAGGTTCATCTAGTGTGTCAACGACATCAGTTTTGTTATCTGCCAGTGGGTCTAAATAAACAACAGGCAATCCTGCTTCTGCTATATAATGACCAACTAACGTTGAATATGATCCAATTGTATATTCTACATTTGGTTTGTACGCTTTACCATGAATAGCAATAGTGTTAATCCCTTCGCTTTCTGCCTGTGCTACAAGGAAGTTAGCCATGTTCTTCGCTTGAATTTCACGTGCGCCCATGATAGTCGAGAACATGTCGTACCCCAAGTCATATTCTTGTGCCAACCAACGTAGTGCAATATTATCACGTGGATGGCAAGCGCCAGCGTCACCCATGCCGGCTGTCATGTATTTTGGCGACTGTAAACGAATACGTGCATTAGCAAGTGCATCAGTAACGACATCAACATTCATATTGCCAATCTTCATAGCAAAATCCTGAATCATATTAGCAATACCAATCTTGGCACTAATATATGTATTGTAGAAAATTTTAATGCCTTCTGCTTCTTCCCAGGTGCCGCACTCGTAGCGTGGATTGTTCTCCATGAGAGGCTTGTAAATTTCAATGAGTTCTGCCACCCGCGGATCATTACCATGCTTACTGCCGATAATAACCATTTCTGGATTTACCATATCCCATTTCACCGAACCCATAGCAATTAAGTATGGATTATAGATAAGGGTATGGTTATCTAATAAGTTGTCAAATTCTCTTCTTGTGGTTCCAGGAAGCACCGTAGAAATTAATACAATATTTTTACTAGCATCTGCACACTCATTGATTTGGGTTAATACATTCTTGACATCGTCGTACCCAAAATCCTTGGGTTCAAGATGAGCCGACGGTACTGATCCGTCATAACACATTGAATGCGGAGTCGGAACAGCAATAAAAATCCAATCTGCTGCTTGTACGGTTTCTTCTACTGTATCATAAACTTTAACCGTATCACTCGTTCGTGGGTAAATATCATAACCACATGTGTTGTACTGTGTAGCGAAAACTTCAGCACAATCTAATCCTAACTTGCCTAAGCCAATAAATCCAATAGTAGGTTTCAAAATATGTTCTCCGTTAATAACTTTTATGACTATTTAAGGCACATATACGACTGGCCTAAAAAACCTTTTCTGATACGTTCATTTGAACAACACGGTGTATGCGACTTATCTGAGCTCAACGAAATCATCAATCCAACACCGGTCCCTTTTAGGTATCTTGGTATTTGCGATTTATATGATCAAGAACCTGTTTATCTCGACAGACTAACACAAATTTCACAACCTATACCACAATATAAATGTTTTAACAGTAATGATTCATTTAAACATTTATCAAGGCAAGATTATTTGTTTCAGACGACGTCTGGCGTTCACTGCCCAATTATATGTCATAGCGAATTAAATAGTTCTGATATAGACACTTTTACCAATAACCATTTTGCAGAAGTACATTACTGGTATCACGGATTAATATCGCGTGACTGGTTCCGACATTGGAAAAATTTTACAGAAACCAAGAACGAAAACTCAAAGAGATTTGGTCTATATGCTCGTGATTCTAGTCACGAGCGATCATACCGGTTAGACTTAATTAATAGTTTGCGACCTATAAGTCAAAATGTATATTTTAAAATTCAACCTTTACTTAAAGATCAAATTATTCAATCAAACTTAGATTCATTACTTGATCATTGGCCTCTAGCAGATGTTGTGTTTGGGTCAGATGCCAGTGCCAAAATTTGTTGGGATGATCATAATAAATTTGATATTCAAATTGTAGCAGAAACTGTGTTTGATGATACCAACAAGATACATTTAACAGAAAAAATATTCAAGCCAATGGTGATGTTTCAGCCTTTTATACTTTTTGCAAATGCTGGATGTCTTGGTTACCTACAAAATTATGGTTTTGAAACATTTGGATCTTTGTGGGACGAAAGTTATGGTTATATCAATGATGTTAATGAACGGTATGCAAAAACAATTGAAGTAATTGAATACATTAATACATTACCAAAAAACGAATATCGGGATTTATTGGAAAGGACCAAGCCTATCGTTGCCCATAATAGGAATCATTTCTTCAGCGATAAATTTGAGAGTGTACTTCTAGATGAATTACATAATAATTTTGATAAAGCATATAATATCCAGCAAGAAAAGTTTCACACTATGCCAGGTGGAACATATTTTTGGTATTTAGACTTAATCTTCAAGAAAACAAACGGTCATATTTCTCAAAGGTGTATTGACTCGTCAAGAGAAATTGTTAATTATATGAAAGATAAACACCCAGATGTGACTAGAGAAATTATCAGAAAGTACAATCATCTTTTTTAATCTACGCATATAAATAATAGTATAAGCAGGGGGTTGTATGGATTTTTTAGCAATAGTTGGCGAAGTTGGATTTCCAATTGCCGGAGCATTAGCAGCAGGATATTTTGTATTATTAACAGTTAAATTTATTTTAGCTGGTGTAACCGGCGACGTTAATGGTGTTAAAGGTATTATTCACGCATTGGATAATCGTGTCCAGACAATGAATAATGATTTAGTTAAAATTGATGCACTTATGAGTCATGTAATCGGAGTACGACCAAACGTTGATCGTATTGCTGCCAATGAAGGCAAGGAAGACGCACGTCGTGATTAAACATCGAGCGACACTTGCTTATCTAGAAGCACAAAATAAACTAGAAGCACCAATGCGTAGGTTATACGGTGGTATTGGGTTTACACTAGGTATTATGCTTGGTATTTTTATTGGAACTATGCTAGGAAGATGAACAAAGAATGTTGTGATTTTACAATACTACTAGCAACTGGTTTTATTGCTGGTTTAATAGTTGGATTTTTAACAGGAGTATTATATGCCTAACGATATCGTACAAGCGATCAACGAATATGGGTTTCCGGTCATTGCCGCCATGGGACTTGGATATTTTGTGTATTTTATATGGAAGTGGGTAACAGACGAAATTGACCCTGTTATCGGCGATACAAAGAAAACACTTATTGCACTAGTAGATCGTATCCGCATGTTAGATAACGACATGATTCGCTTAAACACCAAGTTAAGCATGGTGTTAGAATACTACGGTAAACATGGTCAGATCGAAGAAGAAGATGCCCAGGCGATTGTTGATCAATATGCTTCTATTAGTAAGCAGTTTGACCAAACTAAAGTACAAGAAAAGAACTTACACAGACAGGCAGAAAAGGCTGCTCCTAAGAAATAATTACTTCTCGTTAGCAATCCAAGCACCAGTCCAGTCGTCTGGCAACTTTTGTGTTTTCATGAACTCGCAACGTTCAATCCACATTTTATAATACTTGTCCATCTGCCCGTCAAACTCACCTTTGAGCGTTTCGCATAAAATAGCAGCTTTCTTAAATTGCTTACTACGATATAATTGGTGCATTTCGTCGTGCATTCCTTTGGCTAATTCGTATTCTGCTGCGCCGTGTGCATCAAATGTGCGTAATGCTGTATAGATGTTATCTGGAGTTGATTTTCCTTTTGGCTGTAAGTTGTCTAAGAACAGATAGAAGAAGTCGTCCTTAGTGCGTTTGTATGTTTCGTTACCTATAATACATAACACGCCATATGCTTTACAACGTGCTTCTAAACGTGCGGCCGTACTAACCATGTCACCTAAGATATCATAACTGTGTCTAGCACTTGAGCCCATTTCGCCAATAAAACCATCACCTGAGTTTACACCAAACCCCATTGCAGCAGGTGGTAAACCTTTTGCTTCTGCTTCTGCTGTATAAGCATCAACAGCATCTAACATCTGTAAGCCAGTTTCAACAATGTTGTATGCGTGATTACTGTCTTCAATAGGCGCACCTTGTATGTGCATACTTGCGTCACCAACATACTTAATAACCATACCGTTATGATTAAGAATAGGTTGTGTAATAGCATCCATATAGCCATTCATGTAATCACCTAAGCCTTTTACATCATCGCCGTAGTGTTCGCCAATTGGAGTAAAGCCGCGTAAGTCTGAGAACATAACTGAAACGTCTTTCTTAACACCCTTCTTGATTAAATCTGGATTTTCCTGTAGCAAACGCACAACCTCTGGAGAGCAATAGCCAGCAAACTGTTTCTTGATTGCTTGCTTTTCTAAGAACTCTCTAACAAACTTGATCCCGTATGTGTGTAATGCCACAAGGATAATAACTGCCAGAGGACCTGTGGCGTCTAACAAGAATAGTTCTGTGTTGAACATATACATCGACGCAGGAACAACAGCACCACCAAGCACAACAGTTAAGCCTAGACCTACCCAGGTCCAACGTGATACTAAGATTAATAATAGTCCTGCTAAAAATGCAGCAGGTATTTCAAATGTATCTGCCCAGTATGGACGTTGAATGTTTGTTTTATTAAACATTGTGCCTAGCATTGCTGAGTGTATTTCACCAGGAAACTTAGCACCTAATGCTGTTGGCACAGGGTTAGCAATGCCTGCCGCAGTCACATCAACAATAACAACAGCACCTCCAAAGTCCTCGGGCATATCTGTAACACTAACTTGTTTGCTACGCTGTGCCCAATCAATCCAAATACGTCCCATTTCATCTGTGGCAATAGGTCCGTGCCCACGTACTCTGAATTTATCAATACCGTTAGGTGCTAGTTTAACATCAAAACTAGGTTGCCCGGCGATAACACGAAGTGTTTCAAGAGCAATACCCGGATACACTAAATCACCAACCACAGCAAGTGCTGGCAATCTTCTATTAACACCATCAATTTCAGGTTCAGTTGAAACGATACCAGAACCTACTGCTACTTGTTCAAGTTCTGGAATGTTTGAAATAATACCCGGATAAGGGAATAACTGATCCACATACTGTGCATTGATTGTATTTGATGCCGGTTGCATTGGAACATTTTTATTTTTGGCAGAGGGGCGGCTTGCTAATATAACAGGAAATTCGGACATAACTCCTGCTAACTGTTCATCTCCGCCGAAACGATCAGCTTCTGGCATCATAATATTCCAAATAACTAATCCAGCGCCACGATCGTAAATGTCTTTGATAATGTCGCTATAAATGTTACGTGGGAAGGGATACTGACCGTATTTCTCTAGTGCGGCTTCGTCAATGTTTACTGTATAAATGTTGTTTTCTACAGGTTCACGAGCAGTAATTAAAGTGTCAAAGTAGTTAAGTTTTATACTTTCTAGAAAGACAGGTTTCTGCAAAAATGCACCTGTGAGAAGTACAAGTGTAATCAATGCCCACCATGGGCTCAGTAGTTTCTTCATACGGATATTTAGCGTCAAAAACGACGCATATAACCAAAACCAATAAAGCCGCCTTGGTCAGTGTTGTCTTTGCGTAGAATAAATCTTGTAACTGAATATTTGTCGTTAAAGTGATTAATGTTTACTTTTGCTTCTGTAAACAAGTCTGTTGCTACATTTGCTTCTGTGTATAATTGAGTTCTAGGGCCTAGCCAGCGGCTATGAGCGCCACCTACTTCGCCTACAACAAGTGTATCAATTTGA
>Ga0196901_1001434_pt1 | contig 12075 bp, 14 predicted proteins | sample CB_VirMetaG_FD_169099 | JGI IMG/M metagenome (GOLD analysis project Ga0196901, IMG submission 169099) | Freshwater to marine saline gradient viral communities from Chesapeake Bay - CB_1504_1 Viral MetaG (v3) (version 3) | ecosystem: Environmental > Aquatic > Marine > Coastal | place: USA... | reverse complement strand
CCGGGGAACACTACTCAGTAATACCCCTGAGACCTCTTAGGAAGCCCGAGGAGCCACGATCTCCAGCAAATGATCCCGTAGACTATCCCGATCCTCCAGAGGCTGCTTAGAACCCCATTTACACAGAAGCGTAATCAGGGGTTGACATGATGAATCTACTCAAGTATATTAACAAACACTTATTAACTATTTGGGAGACTTATCATGAAATCAATCGTAGCTTTTGTACTCGGTGCCACTCTGGTTGGCGTAACTTCTGGTGTTATTGCACAGGATGCAACAACTTACAATGAAGAGAATGGATATTGGGGAAGCCCGTGCCCGGTTGTCTACGGCATCAATAAGCCGTGTGATGAGGAAGTAATTACTTTCAACGAAGAGAATGGCTACTGGTCATAAAGAAGAAACCCCGGATCAAAAGTCCGGGGTTTTTCTTACCACTTAATATTTTTTCTAACTGTCTTCCCGGAATCTTCCCGAGTACCAAACATACTGCCAAGCTTTCCTGCCGATGCAGTCCAGTCCCCCTGAAGTAATAGGTTCATTAAGGATAGATCATCATAATCTGAACTCCAATCATAACCTTCATTTTGTGTTAACAATCCACCCTCAGGTGTAAAGGTAACATTAGTGTTTCCAAGGATATGACGAAGCTGCCAAGCAGGGGACATCTTATCTGTATAATCCGGATCTTCAGTATAGAAACCACTCATCATTCCGGGTTCAGATTTATCCTTACCCCACTTTGATAATTTAATTTCATCCACTGGACCTGAGAATTCACTGGCTTCCTCAGCACGTTTCCTGTATTCCAAGGCACGTCTAATAAACCAATCCCGCATTTCGGGGGTGATATATTCAATTGGAATACCAACATTTGAACCGGCCTGATTAACTAAATCAGCACGGTACATCCGCATGGCAGGTGAATTAATAAACAGACCATCCATGTTTAGAACATCGGGTATGGGGTACCTGCATTTACCATAGCTTCTTCAGGACGAATCTCCTGTACATCAGCATAGGGACTAATGCCACGCATATATTGACCAAGTAACAGGTCATTAATTGTGTCAAAACTTTGACTGGTAAATAGACCACCCAAGGTAGGATCAAATCTATTGGGTACCAAACTCATGTTCTGTGGAGGTACATAGTTAAATCCCGGCATAGCCTCACCCATCATACCTCTCTCAGCCTGCTCACCTGCCAGTACAGACGGGGAGAAAGCCATGAGAGGACCGCTGCGGCTAAGCAATGGGAGCAAACCAGAGAGGCTTGGACTACCCGGCATACGGCGTTGAGTGGAACCCTCAGGTGCAGGCAACCGGCGAGTAGCTTGAATACGGCGAGTAGCACCCTCCGGCTCAGGCATACCACCCTTGGGAATCATGGACTCAGTGGGTAATTTTACATTACTGAAAATACTACGCTGTGCCTGTGCCAGTGGGGGCAATACCTTAGCGGCCTCAGGTACTGGGGCTTGTTCCGTTGCGTCCCTACAAGCACCTGCACGATACTGCTGCTTATTAACAAACTTACCATTACAGTAGATCATGGCATTGGGATCATCGGCACGGTCACGGATATAGGTATCCGGGGTAGACGCTGCCGCTTGTGGCTGTCTACGGCTTGAGGTATAGGTCGGCTGCCAACCACCCGGCATAGACTCATCCTGTACTTGCTGATAATCCCAAGTACGTGTACCCCCCGCACCAAAGTACTGATCCAAAAAATTAGTAATAGCGTTCTGTGCCACAATCTATCTCCTAGTAACTAATTACATTCATAACTGGTTTAGTCATTGGGAATGCTGACTTAATTATATCATCAATCGTTTCATCAATTCCCTTATCAATTGTCTCAGATGTCAATGCACCAGCACGGAAGATGTCCCCCGCTGTTGGACCAAAGGCCTGACCTACACGGTACGGTACATTGCCATACTTGTCAGAGAATGCTGAAACAATATCAAACAGGAGACCGGCACCACCGGCAAACAATACACCGTTGGCAAGCCATTCTAAGGGTTCAGCATTTTCCTGATAATCCATACCAGTCAGTGATTCACGAAGCTGCAGCATAGCACCACCCAAGGTACCTGCCGATGTTAGGTAGGCAACCATTGGACGAGGATCACCCTTCTTCAATGGTTTAATAACATTGTTGTTCAGGAACCGGCTATGGTTATACATAAACGATTTAAACTTGAAGATTACTTTACCCAATGGGAACTGCCAAGCCTTGGGTAGGTTATGGTATTCATTGGTGTAGTTAACAATATTATTAAATTTATTTGCTACATAGGATAGCTGTTCATCGGACAACTTAGTTACATCCGGGTCCTTAATACCAATATTCTTCATATCCTGACGAAGTTTATTGATACGCATCTGCTTCAACTTACCCGGTGCTGCATCCTGCATTAGACGAGTGTACTTGGCATGGAGACCCTTGGCATGAACAATACCTGCAGATCCTGCAATCATACGGTTCATCTTTTCAACACCCATGAAACCAACTGCACGAAGGAATGCCGTAGGTTCATTCAATACACGAAGCGGTCCCTTAAGATCCATATCAATTACACGGGCATTCTCAAGACCCTCAGAGATGTAACGCTGAAGTTCAAGTTCAGAGAGAATACCGGATTCCTTGAGAATACGAACAGTATCCGCATCACGGAATAGGGCCTTCATTGGACCACGCAAGGAGTTAATACCAGCACGGGTAATACCTGAACCTGCCATAGCAGTGAAGCTGTTAATGAATGCCTGTGGTAAGTTTGGAATTGCAGCCATATACATCTTCCAAGTCTGATAGGCATTAACACCCTCAGCCAACCGTGCCTGTGCAGGTTGTTCAATCTTACTGCCCAATGCCGCTGAACCAAAAGGACTGGTCTCAGTCTTAGGAATACGAGCAGCAATACCATAGGCTTCATTAACTAGATTAGCTTCATTCTTCATTCCTTGGGAACGAAGTTGATCAACCAGTCTACTTACCTTCTCATCATTAGCACCAAAGTTTTCAGCAAAGGCTAGACGATTAGCAATATCATTCTGTGCCAGCTTCATGCGTGCTTCAAAGGGCATCATGAATTGATCCAACTCATCTTCAGAAAAACCCTTCAGCTTACGTTCATAATCTACGTGAGTGGATCTCCGAACCTCACGATCCTTATTACGCATAGCATCACGAATGAATTTAACTTCAACCAGTTTCTTGTCCTTCAGGTAATTCTTCTTACCAGTCAAGGATTCAATTAAATCATTGGCTGCCTTACGACCCTCATCACTACGGGCTGCCTTACTGTTAATAAAGTCTGCAAGTTGTTTGGCACCCTTCTCCTCACTCAAGTAACGAGTATTCCAGACACGGGGCAAGTAACTCTTATTCTGAATAAACTTACCCAGAGTTTCAGCAGAGATTACACCAGCCTTGTAGAGAGCATTGGCACGTTCAGTGTTTGCCCTGCGAAGATCATTAATAAACTTAGCTTCAATGTCATTCTTAGGTTTATTATTACGGACACGGGATGCCAATGCAGGATCATTCATGTCAATATCTTTTTTATATTTATCAAAGGTACTGGCATAACGGCCCTGATATTGTTCCTTCTTAATAATTGCATCATCAATATCATCTGCAATATTACCAAGATTAATCTTCTCAAGACGGGTACGCATACTGGAGACAACATCACCCAATGTACGTTGAAAACCTGATTCTTCTTTTACCTTAGTTACTGCAGCCGCAGCATCCGGTTTAACCTGCTTGCGTTCCTGTACCTTCTTATGTTTATTCAGAAGACTGGCAGCTTCTTCACGGGTTAGACCACCTGATACCAATAGATTTTCAGCAGCAGCTTCATCCTGACCGGCTTCCTCAAGAAGACGCATCATTTGAGTATTATCATAATCATTATTAACTTTGATCTTAGTCAATAACTTACCAAACTGTTGAGGGGCTGCGACCATAGCACCACCCAAGGTACCGCCCAAGGCTGCTCCCATCAGGGAAGCAGAACCTGTACGGCCCCAATCCCAATCTTCCTTAAGACCAAGTTGATATTCTTGGGACTGCTTAAATGAATCAAAGGCAGTGGTGTATACTGCACCCTCAGTAGCACCAATAGTTGCTGCACGTTTAATGGAAGGTTTAATGAAGAATTGTTTAAGGGCTTCCTTAAGACCAGCCTTACTGGATTCCTTAATACCCTCTCTACCCAGTAGACCAATACCAAAGGTACCCAACCCAACAAGGTTAGTTACATCGGTAGCCATAGCCCAACCAACTTCCAGTGTCTGTTCCCAGAGAGGAGCAGAGCCTTCCCCAGTAGCAGCAATTTGATCATAGGTTAGCATCTGCAGAGCAAAATCTTTTTTCTGCTGCTCATCCATAGCACCAATCTTAGCGGTATTCCAACCAAGATTAGATAGATTATTATTCATATATCTTTGATCATACATCCACTGATCAATTAATTCTTTATCAGTAGCATCCTTACCATAAGTACGACGTAGGGATTCCAATAACGGGAGATTATATTCCTGCTGATCCCAACGAAGTTCATCGGAAATACCTGATCCCTCAGCACCTTCAAAGGTACTATTATAGGTACCAGAATAATACTGATAAACATTCTTACGTTCCTGCCAATCCTTTGAGATAGCTGCACGTTCCTCATCTGTTTGAGCATTATCAAACGCAGCTTGAGATGCCGCTAATTCCTGCTGATAGCGTTCATTGGAATTAAGGTCAAACATTAATTACTCCGGACGAGTATAGGTTGGTGCCTTACCAGTGCTCTTAGTTACTGAACTACCAACACGGTTTTCAATATCTGAAATCACTCGATCTGTTGCTGATCCAAGATCCATATTAAACTTTTGATGCAATGCCCAAATAGCATTAATTACACGTTCTTCTGACATACCCTGAGGGAAATCTTTACCACTAAAATCCCAACCACTTACGTTAAAACCTGCATCATCCAACATCTTCCTAATAGTTTTTTCACTTGAATCATCCAATTTAGGAATGTCATAGGTTTTAACTGAAGCACCCTGTGCTTGAGCAGATTCAATCCTTTGACCAAGTTCAATTAACTTAGCACCACGATCATAATCACCCTGTTGAATCAGATATTGACCAATCTTGTAAAGGTTTGCTGGATTACGAAAACCACCATCCTTTTCCATTTCATCAATAGCCCGAGCAACAGCACGTTGTTCCTGAATACGTGGGTCCTCATTACCAAACATACCCATTAATTCACGGCCAGCCCCTGCACCTGCTGCATAACCCTGTGCAAGATTCATCTCCCAAGGACCAGCCTTAGCTAAACTAAGACCAGTTGCAAGATCTTCCTGTTGGAATTGTTGTCTCATATCTGCCATGTTTTACTCCATTAACCGAACAGGCCACCAATCGTCTGTAGACCGGCCATCCAAGGATTCATTTGAGAGGCACCATAATATTGAGAACCCTGCAGATAAGCCGGTGAACCAAATACTTGACCAGCATTAGCAAGAGTTGCAGCTTGCTGCGTACCAAGGCCAGCATATTGTACAGGAACATTCATAATGTTCATAGCTTGACCAATCTGTTGCTGTTGCTGTGATGCAATATCACCAAAGAGACCAGTACCAAGACCCAATTGAGCACCTGTCTGACTCATAATGTTAGCACCCAGACCCGTACCTGCAGCCAAAGCACCAGTACCACGACCATAGATGTCAGTCATAAGTCCAGTACCTGCCTGAATATCAGCTATCTGACGCTGACGCATTAGATCCTGCATAGTCTGTGCTTGAGCAAATGCTTCCCCACGGGCAGCACGCTGACTCTGTTCCTGTGCAGTGCCCAATGCCTCAGCACGCAATGCACCACCAGTGGAACCCAACATACCCTGACTCAGGAGGCGGTTTTCCAATGCAAGACGTTCACGTTCCTGACTCTTAAGTAGATCCGGGGCAATGAATTCTTCATAATATTGGCTTGCAGCAGTGGCTGGATCATAGGCAGTAATAGCCTGACCCTGTTGAACGGAACGTCCGAGGAGATCCGAAGCAATACCTGCCTGCATTGGAGTGTAACCAGCGGTAGCACCCATTGCTTCCCCATAGCGACCCAACTCAGATTCCATAAGCTGACGCTGTACTGCAGGTAATCCCTCAGTAGCAGAGAGACCTTCCCCAACACGACCCAGATATTCCTGACCCAATGCCTGTACCTGTGGATAGTAACCCGTCATCAATCCACCAGTCAGGGATGCTTGACCCAGTGCCTGTCCATAGAGTTGCTGCATCTCAGGACTCAGGCCCAAGGTAGCAGTACGAGTCATTTCATTAAATGCAACATTACCACCCGGTGCAACTACACTGAATGGCATACCAGCTTCATAGGCCTGACCTGCTGCTGCCTGCTGTGCAGACATAATATCCTGTGCCTGTTGCTGAGAGAGATAACCAAGACCAACCTGAGTGGCTAGGCGGCCCAATTGATTCCACTGGTCGGCAGAACCAAAGCCAGTAGTATCGGATAGCCATTCACCTGCAGACCATTTAGTTGGATCTGTACCAGTCGGAGCAACACCAGCATTGGCCAGTCCACCACCCAATGCCTGACTGAAGGTAGAGTCAATTTGTGACATTACCTGCGGACTTGCAAGGTTACTGAATGAAGTAGTTAGGGTATTACCAGTAGCAATGTTACGTGCAGTGGTTAGATTACCTGCCGTACCAAAGTCATAGTTGGATGGTAATTCACTGGCCGGTACCCATGCACCAACATTGTCATCAAAGACTTCATACATACCTGCAGTAGAGGTTTGACCTGCAGGATTGAAACCCTTATAAGCACCAATGGATGAGAGACCGGCAGTGAGCCAGTCCCCATTAGCTGCAGCATTAACTGCCTTGGCTGCCTGTAGATATGGGGCAGCAGGTGGATATGCAATTGAAATTACATCCGCTACGAATGGAGTCTCAAGGACAATCTCCTTGGCTTCAGTGGCAACATCACCAATAAAGTCACCGGCCTCACCGATAATATCGGCAGCACCACCAACTACATCACCGACTACATCGGCTGCACCACCGACTACATCACCTACAAAATCTGCTACGCCACCCATATCAGGATACCTCTCGTTCTAGGATATATCCGGTTATCTTATAACCATATTTTTTTTCAAAGACCTTTGGACTTCTTTTTGTAGCAAACATAATTTTTTTAAGTCCAAGTTTCTTTGCCAGTTCATTTGCAAAGGCATCCCAATAATGCCCATTCCCATATACATTAATACCTACAAAGGTATCCTTATGCGTTCTCCATGACATAAAACCATGTTCATTTTCAACAAGGTTTGACGTACTAATCTCGTCATCCCCTGACTTCCTAAGATACTTTTCAATATCCTGAAAATTCATGAGATAGTTAGAATACCGGATACAGTTACATTTGCTGCAGCAGTCATATTGTTGGCTGCAAAGTCTTCCCCAGAATTACCATTCTTATCTGCCTTAGAGTTAATGGCAGTTTGAACAGCAGCAAACTCTGTCTGGAAATCAGTACCAGAAATAATCTTAGCAGGATCTGAATCCGATAGAGCATCCTTACCAGACCATGAGATTTGAATTGTATAATTAGCCATAGTGACCCCTGATTATCTAATCTTGCCAGCCTTAGCAAGCACTGTCATATTCTGCAAACTGGCCTTAAAGCCATTCACTGTACCCTTCATATCAAACTGAACTTCCTTGGCTGATTTACTCAGGGGCAGCTTATATTCAATTGGGCGGTATCCGGTAGCATAGATGGATGATCCATAGAGACTACCCGGATTACCCCAAATAGCAACATTGGGGGATTGGGCCAGTGAAAAATTAAGTGTATCGCCAATACTACTATAATCCCTATAATATGTAAAGGAAATGTCCATGTTGCGGCCACCCACAACTACAATAAAGAATCTCTTAAGTATCTTGGCAACTGACGGATTCTGAAAATCCATCCAAACAGTACGGAAATTACCTGTATAGGAATAGTTATCTGTTCTCCAGCACTTGGAACCAGTACTATCCCACACGTTACCAGCGGCTTCACAGGCTACTTGAGTACCATAGGTAGCAGTTACATCTACCTTCTTCTGATCCCAATAATTCTGATATTTAGCTACATGGCCTATATCATTCTTACCAATCCAGAGGTCCCCATCTACAGTACTGTAGGCAGCATAGATACCATCCCCAGAATTAAATACAAACTTGGAAACTCGGGGAGTATTATCCGGATTAATAATGGAGAAATCAAAATAATAAGTTACATTCTTATCTGGGAATGATAGGATGTAAAAGGCACCACAGAGACAGTATGCAGATTTACATTGCTTCATATCTGCAGTTATAATATTTAATGACAACTCATCACGAATATTCTTGGAATACTGACGGATTGGCATCTTACCGTCACCCTGTACAATACGACCAAGGGAAGTTACCCCAGTATTACTTAGGAATACTAGATCATCCCCCATGTGTTGTACAGAATCACGGGCCTTCAATCCAATACCTTGAATTAATTCATCCAATACTAAACTAGTAGGGTCCCAAGGATTATTGTAAATTGCAATATTTTTAGTACCAAAGATTACCAGCTTACCCATGAATGCTGAGATACCCATGATACGATCACCACCCCAGACTGTCTTAAGATCAATCTGACCGGAGGCACCGGTATTCCATTTATCACCCTGCAAAGTATCCGAGTAATAAATTACATTATTTTTTTCAGTAATCCCACCTACCCAGAGACGACCATACTCACCAAGAATACAGTTTGGATCAAATGTAGTAATACCTGCTGGTGGATTGTAACTACCAAGATCAACTAGATCAATCCAAGTAGTACCATCAAAACGTACTGGGGTGTGACTATTTTGAACAGCATACAGTCGTTGATTAAAATTAGTCCATTCCCAGTGACCACTGGAGATAGTTTGAGGAGTACCTGCCCGAGTTACTGCAGTCAATGTATAGGGGGTGGTAGCCTGATTAATAGTATAAATATTTGAATCACTACCACAAACCATTAACTTTGAACCATCTGCTTTTGTATACTCAAAAACAGATTGAATATGCTCCCCTGCAGATAAGTTATTAGTTACCTGCTGAATACCCTTACGACTTGAGATACGTCCCTGTTCATCAAGGATGATGTTATCTGCCTTGGCCAGCCACTGGGGTTCCAATGCACTTGGACTGGCCTGACTATTTAAGCCAAACCGTCCAACATCATTAAGTACAAGTGGGGATATTTCCTTAGACGGCATAGAAATCGACCTCACCTACAGTACGGCCAGCATCAATTTGAATTGCATCACTAAGGGCTTGTTGATATTGAGCAAATACCATATCGGATAGACTACCACCATCCTCACCACGTTCTGAGATAGCCCTTGCCCATGCACCAAGAATTACAGGTTGATTGGGTACCTTTAATGTAGTAGTAGATTCAGTAAGATCATCCTGTGGATTTACTACACGGAAGGTAATATCATAGGCAGCATCAGGTAATGCTTCAAATTCAATTAGGATTGACCCGGTACTTGAATCAATACCAACTACTGAATAGTAATCCGGTAGGGTTTTCTGTACTGCACTGGTAGGATACTTACGGAATTGCAAGTACTTATCAGACATCTCCTGTAATAGAGTACCGTTGGATTGTTCCTGTGCCAATAGGATGCGGCTACGTTCATTGGTACCAGTCAATACATACTGACGAGTATTTGCTACTGTAGTTACAGTTGGACTTGCACGGAGAATGCTCCAGTTCCACGCATCTTCAACTTCACGTTTAGCTTCATTAATAAAATCACCAATAAGGATTTGATAATCAGTGGCAATAGTATTATCAACTAAGTCACCGGACCAGTTACTGGTAATAGAATCTTCACGAAGGCGGCGAAGGACTGCGTTAATTAACTCTCTATAAGTCATTTCTTTTTCCCGAAGATAAGGGTAAACAATCTAATTATACCATTATAAATTTCTTGGGGGGAGGGGAGGAGCCATCCCATAATCATCAATATCCACACCCACGGAGGTACTTCCTCATTAATAATCTGAGTACCCATCACTCGGTTAGCTTGATCTGCTACTTGTGCCTGATCCCCAGTACGAGTTTGACTACCTACAATCTGCTGAGTGTTCTCAGCCCCTGCCTGTACATTGGCATTCACTCCCGGACTGGGGAGTAAACTACTTAACATACTGCAACCTGATAGGAAGAGGAGACTAATCCCGAGTACTAGACTTTTCATGTTCACGGAGGATCATAAATATATCTTTCAACGTAGCTTTAATTTCATCTACGTCTGCCCTATACTCGTCCTTCATTACGTACTGCTTGGGCAGGTCTGTCTGACAAGAGGTAATTTGTTTCTCAAGATCCTTCATATCATCTGCCATTCTCATAAGGAAGAAACCAAGCATGGTTACGATGATACCTACCAAGGTTAGAATAATATCAGTGATACCCATTACCACTTCACCTTATCTGCCCAGTAAGCTGCGGACATCTTACCCTTCTTAATGTTAGCTGCGTGTCTGGCCTTGAAAGCCTTATTACGTGCAGAACCCTTGGGTGAACCCTTAACTCCCTGTTGACCAAACCGAATAGTTTTTACCTGATCACCTTCCTTGGCCACAACTACGTGTGACTTGGTAGGATGATTCGGAGTTCTCTTCGGCTTGTTGTAACCGGATACTCCGGTACGTTCCAGTCGTGAGTCCTTGGCCATTACCAAGGCATTCCGACTGCGGTGACAGGGTTAGCTTTCTCATCAATCTTAGCTTGAATCTGAGCCTCAATGGATTCGACATCCAGCTTTGCCTTTACCCAACCGATCACTTGAGATTCGGTCAAACTGTCAAAAGCCGTAAAGCCATCCGCAGATGCGTCTGGTTCAAAATCCAGAGTACCCTGCGCACCCATTGAATGTTCACCATCGACACCTTCGACTTTGAAGTGAACACGAGTTACGCCACCGTCAGAGAGGTTGCGTTCGAGGTTGGCGATTGCCCAAGTAAATGTTGCGGCCATTATTTCTTACTCCAAATATCGTAGATTCCCCAAACAGGTAGCAAAATCAGAAACGCTGCACCAGCCCATGCAAACAAAGCATTCATCTTATGCCTCCAATGCTGCAATGCGGGTTTCTAGTGCTTCGATCTTAGATACTGCTTCCTGCAAGGCTGCGGTCAGCAGAGGCACTAGCTTGGCTTGGTCGATGTCCTGATAGTGCGGAACCATCTGAACTTCCCCAGTATCGTTTCCATCTTCATCTAGTACAGGTTCTTCCCGCATTCCATCTTTTTCACCGCCTACGGCTTCTGGAACTACCGTCTGGGCTTCATGGGCAAGAAAACCATCTACAACCTGATCTGGATTTTGTATCCAATTAAAACGCACAGGGTTTAATTGCTTGACTCTATCTATTGCCCCATCCATTGGAACAACATTTTCTTTCAGTCGATAATCCGATGCGGTTGTGTAATCCATCCCGTTCGAGGATGCGTTTGTGCGGATACGACCTAAGAATGTGGCCCCGCCATAGAAATTGATGTATGGGACTTCTGCTCCAGCACCGGCACACTTCATATTCATTAGGCGGGTGTTGAAATTTACTGTGCCGCTTGTGTTTTCGACCCAAAGAGCGTGCTGAGAAGTAGTCGAAGTTTTGGTTACTAGCTTTCCATCACTAGAAGTAGTACCAACCAACAGATTACCACTGCTGTCGATACGCATTGCTTCTACAGCAGAAGCCCCCGTTTGATTGGTTGCAAAACGAAGTGCCTGACCATTACTACCACTTGTATTTATTGCAGAAATGTAAGAATAACGATTACTTGCAATATCATTATTAGCGTTTGCCGCAAAAGCTAAACGAACTTCAGTGTCAATAGTGTCTGATTCGTTGTTTAAGAACAAACCAACAGTTGCCGCACCAGCAGATGTAGCATTGGTCTGAGTTTTTGCGGTGGGGTTACTCGTACCAATCCCCAA
>Ga0196901_1001429_pt1 | contig 12097 bp, 17 predicted proteins | sample CB_VirMetaG_FD_169099 | JGI IMG/M metagenome (GOLD analysis project Ga0196901, IMG submission 169099) | Freshwater to marine saline gradient viral communities from Chesapeake Bay - CB_1504_1 Viral MetaG (v3) (version 3) | ecosystem: Environmental > Aquatic > Marine > Coastal | place: USA... | reverse complement strand
GTAGATTCCCTTAAACAACAACTAGGAAAATAAAATGGAAAACACAATTGACATGGTAACACCTGAGCAAGTAGAGCAAAGCTACAACGCTGCTATGGACTCAGTCAATCTTTTAAACGCTGGTAAGCCAGAGCAGATGACTGATGAAGATTGGGCAGATACAGTTAAGCGCAATAAAGAACACTTAGAGATTCAGATTGCTAAAGGTGATTTCTATGCTGGCTACGACTTAACTCCTTTTGAGGATGCAGTCAAATAAGTTTTTAACCGTAGTATAACTAGGAGAATGACATGGGAAAAGATAAAAAGACCCCAATCACAATCAACGATAAAGAGTATCAGTTTGAAGATTTAACACAAGAGCAACAAGTTCTATTCAATCATTGTATTGACTTAGACCGTAAGATTGCCTCTAGCCAGTTCAATCTTGACCAGCTCTCGGTAGGTAAACAAGCCTTCATTAAGATGCTAGAAGAAGCTCTAGCTACACCAGTAGAAACCATTACAGAAGAATAGAAAGAGAACATGGCAACACATCACTTGAGCGAAGGTGCTAAAGTCACTGGAGATATATTATCAGTAGTTACTGTACTTGGTACTTTAGCTCAATGGTTGCCAGCAATAGCTGCATTATTTACTGTTATCTGGACAGGTATTCGGATATACGAAACAGACACTATCCAAGATTTACTTGGTAGAAAGAAAGACTAATGCGTTCACATTCAGTTGGTAGAAACCTAGTAGCAGCAACGAAGACTACAATCTTTACTGTTCCTACTAGAAACATAGCGTTATGGAAACTACTATATGCTTTTAATAACACTGCTTCAGCTAAGACATTTACTTGCTGGTGGTACGATAAGAGTGAAGACGTAGAAGTAGCTATTGCTTCTGCTTATCCTCTGTCATCTAAGACATTCTTCTTACTTGGAGATGGTAACTATGTTGTATTAGATGAAGGTGATGAGATTAGAGCTATCAGTGAAGCAGGAGCAACAACCACTATTGTAGTAACCCTTGACTTAGACGCTAGGTCTACTGTACAAAACTTTGCTTAAAAAGGAAACATGATATGCCAATGGTAAAAGACAAGAAATTCCCCTACACAGCTAAGGGTAAAAAAGAAGCTAAACAATATGCTAAGAAGGTAAGTAGCCCAGTTAAGGCTAAACCAGCTAAGAAGATGGGCGCAAAGCGAGGTTATTAAGATGCCGTTAGCTAAAGGTAAGTCTGATAAAACTATCAGCAAGAACATCTCTAAGATGGTTAAAGAAGGAAAGCCTCAAAAGCAAGCCGTAGCTATTGCTCTACAAACTGCAGGAAAAACTAAGAAAAAGGCTAAGAAGAAATAATGCCTAAGAAAGCACATCAGAACCCTGAAGGCGGTCTCAATCAAAAAGGGAGAGACTACTATAACAAGACTACAGGCTCTAAGCTAAAGCCTCCAGTGTCTGCTAAAGAGGCTGCTAAGTCGCCTAAAGCTGCAGGTAGACGTAAGAGCTTTTGTGCTCGTATGAGTGGTGTAGCAGGTCCTATGAAGGATGAGAAGGGTAAGCCAACTCGTAAAGCATTAGCCCTACGTAAATGGGACTGCAAATAAAACTTGACTTTTGTAGTAAAATATGTTATAATATTCCCACTAAACGGATAACTCAATGAATTATATAGAACTAGTTAACGATGTATTAATCAGGTTACGTGAACCAGAGGCTACCTCAGTCTCTGATAATGCCTATGTAAAGCTCATTGCTCGTTATGTTAATGATGCTAAGAGACAAGCAGAGGATGCTTATAACTGGAATTCCCTCTCTGAAACACTATCTGCTGTAACTGGCTCTGATATCTTTAACTATGTCTTAGAAGGCACAGGTCAACGATTCCGTGTTATTGATGTATTAAATGACACTAGTAATATTGTAATGACTAATGCTCCTACTCTGTGGATGAATGAGAAGTTTCTGTTAACTGCTGCCCAGAAGGGTGTTCCTAGGTATTATAACTTCAACGGAACAGACGCTAATGGCGATACCCAAGTAGATCTATATCCTATCCCTAATGGTGTATATAACATTCGTTTTAACGTTATTAGACCACAAGTTCCTTTATCTGCTGATTCTGATGTATTGCTGATACCTCATGAGCCTGTTATTTTAGGGGCTCTTGCAAGGGCTCAGGCAGAGCGTGGTGAGGACGGAGGAGTAGCTTCTAGTGAAACCTATGCACTCTATCGTCAAAGCCTTGCAGACGCTATAGCACTTGAATCTGGACGGTATATTGAAGAATCTGAGTGGATGAGTATTTAATGGCAGGACAACTACAAACCTCCTCTATTGCTGCTCCTGGTTTCTACGGACTAAACCTCCAAGAATCTAGTATTACTTTGTCTTCTGGTTTTGCACTAAAAGCACAGAACTGTGTTATCGATAAATATGGTCGTATTGGTGCTAGACGTGGATGGGTTGCTCAGAATGAAACAAGCACTGACTTAGGTGCTAATGCTGTTGAATCAATGCTTGAAGTAGTAGATGGAGGAGCTAATACTCTTATCTCTGCTGGTAACAACAAACTATTTGTGGGTCGTACAGCTTTAACAGAGAAGCTAGTTCGTAATGCTGATAACTCTGGCAACGCTACATATACTATCTCAGGCAATAATTGGCAGATGGTTGCTATGCCTTATGGCGATGTTAATGACTTTCAGCCACACGCTTATTTAGCTCAGTCAGGACATCCTTTATTAGTATGGCATGAGTTACCTGTTAGCGGTGGTTCTATTGAAGACCATGACAGTGCTACTTTTGGCTTTCAAAGAGTTGCTGACTTTGCTACATTGCCAGCTAATCACAATGCAGCTTCTTTTACACCGAACTGTGCTTTAGCAGCCTTTGGTCGTATCTGGGTTGGTAACATCGCTGGTGACACTCAGACTGTTTACTTTAGTGATTTACTTCGTGGTACTAACTTTATTACTGGTTCTGCTGGTTACTTGAATGTACAAGAAGTCTTCCCTAATGGAGATAACATTGTTGCTCTCGCAGCACATAATGGTTTCTTAATTATCTTTGGTCGTAACAACATTGCTATCTATGCTAACCCAATTGACACAGGTGCTTTAGTATTACAGGATGTAATATATAACGTAGGTTGCTTAGCTAGAGACTCTGTACAAAACATAGGTACTGATATTCTATTCTTGTCTGATGGCGGTGTTCGTAGCTTAGCTCGTATCATTCAAGAGAAGTCTTTGCCTATGAATGACTTATCTAAGAATGTTCGTGACGACTTAATGAATAACGTCTTTTCTGAGACAGACTTCAGTAAGATTAAAAGTATCTACTATGATCGTGATGCTTTATATTTGCTTAGTCTTCCTACAACTAAGTTCGTATATTGCTTTGATACTCGTGGTAGATTACAAGACGGATCTGCAAGAATAACTATTTGGGATAGTTTAGAGCCTAAGTCTTTTTGTATTACTCAATCAAAAGAACTATTAATTGGGCAAGTAGGATACATAGGTAAGTATTTTGGATTCTCTGACAATGGTAATTTATATCGATTACAGTACTACACTAACTACTTTGACTTTGATGCATCTACAAAACTAAAGATATTAAAAAAGATTGGCTGGGTTCTTATTGGAGGAACTAATCAATCAGTAGCTGTTAAGTGGGGCTTTGATTACAGCGAAGGATATCAAGCTACTACCTATACACTAGATACTGCTGTAGTATATGAATATGGTATTGGTGAATATAATATCTCTGAATATAGTTCAGGTATTGTGTTGGATAGATTTAGTGTTAATGCTGGAGGTCAAGGAACTGTAATGCAGCTTGGCTTAGAAGCAGATATCAATGGTAATCCTATGTCTATTCAAAAGATTGACGTTGCGGTTAAAGCAGGTAAAACAATAGTTTAAGGATAAGAGATGGCAAATTACGTTAAGGCAACTAATTTTACTGCTAAGGATAGTCTTCCTAGCGGTAACTCAGGTAAGATTATTAAAGGCGCAGAGATTGATACTGAGTTTACAGCTATCGCTTCTGCAGTATCGTCTAAAGCAGACATTAATAGTCCATCATTTACAGGCACTCCTGTAGGACCAACAGCGGGTCTGGGTACTAACACAACACAACTAGCTTCTACTGCTTTTGTTAAAAACGCTATTGATGATTTAGGCACTATTGGAACAATGGCTGCACAAGATGCTGATGATGTTGCTATCACAGGTGGTTCTATCACAGGCATCACCGACTTAGCTGTTGCTGATGGTGGTACAGGAGCTTCTACATTAACTGGTGTTGTTATTGGTAATGGCACTTCAGCAATGACTGCAGTTGCTCCTAGTACATCTGGTAATGTTTTAACTTCTAATGGAACTACTTGGGCTTCTACCGCACCTGCTGTTGTAAGAGGATTAGGTTTAGGTGGTGAGACTTGGCACAATGTAACAGGTTCTCGTTCTTTAGATTCTACATACACAAACAGTTATTCCTATCCTATTGTCTTTTCTGTGTCGTTAGGACCTGTTAACAGTTCTATTGCTTTAGCTATGTATGTAGACAATGTTTTAATTGAATATCAGCAACATCAATTTAACGGTACAGCAGATAGACCATCAGCATCCGCTATCGTTCCTCCTGGCTCAACATATAAAGCAACTGCATTTGGACCAACAGGACCAATAGCTAACTGGGCTGAACTGTATTAATGAGCTTTAAAGTACCTGTCGTCATTCGTGAAGACTATACAAAATGATTAAATCACATGAGTTGGTTTGTTCTGATTTAGATGTGACTCAGTTGCAAAAAGAGTTGTTATATAACTATGATGAATTTGATAAGTATAATTATCGTAGAACATTTCCAAACTCTCCTCATGCTGAGATGAGTGATATTTGGGCAAGGTATAATGATATTAAACCTTTTGAAGAAAAAGGTGATTTAAAAGGATTTGAAGCAGAGCACGATTCAATATGGTATCCAGTAATAGAAAAGATACCAGCAGTAAAGAAGATTGTATTTGATTTAATGAACAAAGTAGATGGAGAGCGTTTAGGAGGTATTTTAATTACTAAGCTTCCTCCTGGTGGACATATTATTAGACATACAGACGCAGGATGGCATGCACAGTATTATGATAAGTTTTTTGTACCTATTTTAATTAAAGAAGATGCTATATTTGGATTTGATGATGGTGATATTCATGCTAAAGAAGGTGAAGCTTGGTGGTTTGACAACTCTAATCCACATTGGGTAACTAACAACACAGACATTGACAGGATAGCAATGATTGTTTGTATAAGAACAGAGAAATATAAAGGAAAAAATGGACACCGTATCTGATCAATTTAAACAGCTTTTAGGAACTTTTGAAGTAGATTTAGGAATAAAACATCATTTCTCTAGCGGTGTCTATGCTAAACAAATGATGCTTCCTAAAGGTTATTTTGCTCTAAGTCATGCACACGATTACGATCATTTAAGCATTTTAGCAAGTGGAAAAGTTATTGTTAAGACAGATGAAGGAACACAAGAGTTTACTGCTCCTTCTTGTCTTACAATTAAAAAGAATTTGAATCATTCAATTACAGCATTAGAAGACGCACATTGGTTTTGTATTCACGCAACAAAAGAAACTAATCCAGACAAAATAGATGAAGTACTTATCATGAAAGAGGGAGTTTAATATGCCTTGGGGAGCAGCAGCAGCAGCGACGGCAGCAGTCGCAGGATCATATTTATCGGGACAAGCTGCTAAATCTGCAGCTAGTACATCAGCAGACGCACAGCGTTACGCAGCAGATCAGGCAGCACAAGCTGCTCGGTTTACTCCTGTTGGTGTTAAAACTAACTTAGGTGAGTCTAATTTTACTTTTAATCCTGATGGAACTATAGCTTCTGCAGGATATACTTTAGATCCTCGTCTACAAGCACCACAAGATACTTTGTTTGGGCAGTTAGATGCAGCAGGATCGCAAAGACTACAACAAGCTGCAGAGCCTTTATATGGTGCTGCTTCAGGTTTATTCAGTTTAGGTAGTGACTACATTGCTACTTCTCCGCAGCAAGCTGCTCAAGACTACTATAACTCACAGCAAGGTTTATTAAGCTCTAGTCGTGCTGCTGATGATGCTCGATTAGGTTCTCTTAACTTTGGTCGTGGTACTGGTGGTTTAGGTGTGCAAACTGGTACAGGTAATGCTCCTGCTAATCCTCTAGCACAAGCTATGTATAACGCTAGAGCACAGCAAGATATGACATTAGCTGCTCAAGCAGATCAGTATGGAATGCAGAGAACTGCTTACGGTGCTGATTTGTACAACCAAGGTGCTGGTTTATTAGGTCAGATTTCTCCATTGACAGTTGCTGGATATAGTCCACTTACAACTCAACTAGGTCTTATTGGATCTATTGAGGGAATGGGTCAACAGCCGTTTGATCTGTCTACTGCATTAGGAGCTAGACAATCCACTGCTGGTGCTAACGTAGGAAGTGCATTACTACAAGGTGGTGTTAACGCTGCTAGGACACAACAAGCAGGAAATCAATACTCGTTAGGCGGTGCTGCTCTACAAGGACTGAGTCAGAATCCAAATTTACAAAGTTGGTTTGGTAGTCAGATTAAGAGTCCTCTTGATAGCTGGCAGACTTCAGGAGATCCTACTTATTTTGGATCAAATAGCTACCAGTCCTCTGAAGGCTATTCAGGAATGAACGCAGAATTAGGACTATAAGGAAATATTATGGCAGATAATACAGGTATGTTTGGACTAAGTCCTTCTCAGCTTCAACAACAGCAAGCAATCATTCAAAATAATCAAGCAAATCAGTTTGCTCAGTTGTCTGCTGCTGAACAAGGTCAATACGGTGCTTTTCGTGGAGGTCAACTGGTTGGTAATGCTGTTTCAGGGTTACTAGGTGTTGAAGATCCTCAGATTGCTGCTGCTAAAGAAGCTCAGTCTTTAATAGGTCAGTTTGATACTACTTCTGCAGAAGGTTTAAAAAGCTTGTCTTTGGCTTTGATGGATCGTGCTAAAGCTACTGGTAATAATGCACTAGCAGGGTTTGCTCAACAAGCTGCTAAGCAGTATCAAGCAGTGTCTTTAAACGACGCTAACATCTATAATAAGATGAAAGAAAGGCAACCTAAGACAGGGGAGATAGTAGATCAAGGATTATATGCTCAAGCTTTACAAGACGCTGGAGGAGATCCTCAACTAGCTGCTAAACTATACAACGACAGAAGAGTAGCTGAAAAGAAAAGTGTAGCTGCAGCTTCAGTAGCTCCTCCTTCTGGTGAAGTTCCTTTAACAACACTTACTCAAGCACAAAATCTTGCAGATAAATTTACATTAAAACCTAAAGCTAAATTAGATAATATTCAATCACTTGTTGCTATTGCTAATGAAGTTAAAGTAAATCCTTCAGCTTTACCTCTATTAAAAAGAGATTTAGTAAAACTATCTGGTGATAGTCAAATTAGCGCAGTAGAGCTTAGAAACATTTTAGGTTCTTCTGGATTTACTGATGACGTTATTAATAGTGTTAATTCGTTCTTTACTGGTGCTCCAACAGTAGAAAAAATTGATGATGTATTAAGAGCGTTAAAAGCAGTTGAAGTAGTTACAGCAAATCAATATGAAGCAGGACGTAAAAAAGCAGAAAAGGTACTTGCAGAAGGAAATGTTTCTCAAGCAACAAGAGATGCGGTTTTACCTGAAAAATATGGGCAACCTCCTCCAAAAGAAATATTGCCATTAAATGATTGGCTAACTAAAGCAAGAATATCTAATCCAGGTGTATCAAATGAAGAACTTACTTCTTACTATAACACTAAGTACGTAAAGAAAGCTAAATAATGGCTATAGTAGATCCGTTAGACACTCCACAAACATCTTCTTCAACTCTTTCTAATATTGTAGATCCTTTAGAAAAAGGATATGTTGAACCAACGCAACAAGAAAAAGTAAGTAGGTATGAGTATATTGCTAATCAAGCTAAGTTAGGTCTTACAGATAGTGCTGTTCTTGGTGAAGCACTGTTAGATACTTTTGTTGTTCAACCTTTTGTAGGACTAGCAACAGGCGAAAAACAACCTGGATTTAGTGAAAACATGAAGAGGCTACAAGGAGTAGCTGGACAGTACACAGGTGCTGTTCCTGAAACACAAGCTCCAGATGTTCTTACAGGAATGATAGGTAAAGGTGTTAGAATGGCTACAGATCCTTTAGGATACTTTGGCACAGGAGCAGCTAAAACAGTTAAAGAAGGTGTTCAATCTATTGCAGGACAAGTAGCTAAAGATTTTTCTATTAAAGATATTGGAAAAACAACAATTAAAGAGGCAGCAAAAACTACAGCAGATGTTCTTCCTCGTGGTGTTGGTTTATTTGCGCTAGGCTCTACTGCTGAAGCAGGGGGAGAAATAGGAGCTAAAATAGAAAAAGCAGCCACAGGACAAGATACAGGCACTGGTCGCATTTCAGGAAATATTATCGGTACAGGGCTTGGTTTTAAGACTGCTGCTGGTCTTGAAATGGTTACTGATGCTACTAAGAATGTAATAAAGCAAGTTGCTGATAAATATAGCATGGTTAAAAACGATCCTGACGCACTGAGCCAAGGATATACTGCAGGAGCAGGTAAAAGATTTTTACAGCTAATTGCTAATGGCATGCCTAGTAAAAACATTGACGAAGTTGTTAATGAGTTTAATCGTATCGGAAAAAATATTGGAGTAGGTGATATTCCTTTAATGGTTTCTATGTCTGATAGTCCTATTGCTAGAGGACAAGTTACAAGGCTTGTTCAATCCTCTGGTGGAGAAGGCATAAGACAACAGTTTAATACTGAGATTCAAAGTATTGCTAAAGCATTAGACAACACTATTGATGCTGTTGTAGGAACTCGGTATACTCCTGTTAAAGGTGTTTCTACTCCTTTGACAAAACAGATGAATGTTGAGATTAATAAACGAATTGCAATTGACAATAAATTAGAAGAAATTGCTGATCGTTTTCCTAGACAGAACTTAAGCGATTTAGGAGAGCAAGCAAATAAACTTCTAGATTTACGACAAGCAGCAGTTAAAGCAGAAATGACTCCTGTATATGATACTTTGAAAGCGCAAGCTAGTAAAGCAGGTGCTGTTCTTCCTGATACAGGTGTTGCTGATATTCATGGTTTTGTTGTTGCTAATAATATGCAAGACATCTTTGGTCGTAAGACACCTCTAGACAATCTTATTACAAAGAACTTTGCTCCTGTAAACGGAGAATATTACCCTGCTTCTTTTGCAGATGTCATATCATTAAAAGAAGAAATTAATCGTGTACAGCGTTCTGTTCGTATGGACGATAAAATGATAATGCGCTTAAACGAACTCGAAAATGTTGTAGATTCAGCACGTACACAGATTAAAGGAGATTTTAATCAGCGTTTAAAAGATATAGACAAACTTTACTATGAGAAAGTAGGTATTCCTTTTAATGCTCAAGGTATTAAAGATATTGACGCTAAGAAGTATGCTGATCAGGTAGCTCCTCAGATTGTAGGTTCTGGAGATAAGCTTCGTCCTTTCTTACAAGCTGCTGGAGATGACGGATTAACAATTGCTAATAATGCTGTGATGGCACAAGCGCATCAGAAAGTTATAAATCAAATTGATGGTAGTTTTAATGCTAAAGCTTTAGCTAACTTTATTAAAGATAAAAAGAACTCTGGTGTTTTAGATCAACTGCCTGGAATGGAAGATAGGCTTCGTGCTTCCTTGTTAGATGATACTAACCTAAGACTAGCTCGTGCTGATATTGATGATAAAGTTAAATTAGCTGAGAAACAAATTGCTGATAACTTTGTTCTTAGTGTAAGAGATTCTGATGGAATCGCTGTTCCTGATTATGAAAGCATAGCTAATCGTATTTTTTCAGGTGATGGAAGATTCCTTAATAAGATAACTAAAGACTTAGCTATGTTAGATAAGAAAACTTCTAAAGCTGTTATGAAGAATATTCAAGGAAGTGTTCTTGACAAAGCAAGAAGCAGCACAACAGGCGGTCTAGACTTTATCGTAGATCCTAAAAATAAGCCAAAAATGGATCTTATATTTGGAAAAGGATATCAACAAGAAGTTAAAGACTTTATGGTTCTTTCTGATGCTTTACAAAGAGCAGATGTTTCTAAAATAACTTCTCAAATAGACCAAAAGAATTTAGACGTATTAGGTCAGCTTGTTCCTGGTTTAGATGTTCCTTATGTTTCTTCTGCATTACGTGATCGCATCTCTAGTACAACACAAAAAGTTATTAGAATTGTGTCTCGTGCTAAAACTGCTCAGTTACGTACTGATACTGATGAAGCCTTAAAACAACTTTTAGCAGATCGTGAAGGTCTTAAAAAACTACAAGCTATTAAAAATACAATGGATTTTAAGGTAAGTAATCCGCTTAGCTTGAGAAAAGCTGTAAACATTATTGGAGATGTTCTTCCTCGGTATATGTATGGAGCAGCTAAAGTAATCGCTAATCCTCCTCCTGCAGAAGCTCCTCAACAACCAGCACCACAGTTTGGTAGTTTTGAACAGCAATAAGGAGTAGTATCATCGATCCATTAACACTACTAGCAGCATTCGCCCCCTTAGCAGTAGACTTTGGTAAGTCTTTGATTGCTAAGTTTGTAGCTCCTGAGTCTTTTAAACCTGCTACCATTGAGCAGTACACAGAGATGAAGAAGCTAGACCTAGAAACCTTCAAGGCTTTAAACAGCGCAGGAGGCTCTAATCCTTCTTACATGTGGGTAGAAGCTGTCGTAAGGATGCAACGTCCTACAGTGGTCGCTATAGCCCTCCTAGCGTGGGCATGGAGTCATACCTATGGCACTCCCTCTGTAGAGGTAGACAACTTTGCTGCTATTGTAGGCTTCTATTTGTTTGGTGATCGTACTATGTTCTATGCTAAGAATGGAGTAGCTAAATGAGTTTTGTATTGTCTCAAAGGTCTAAAGACAGAATGAAGGGTGTAGATGCTAGGCTTGTTCGTTTAGTTGAGCAAGCTATTAATGAGACTACTGTAGACTTTGCAGTGACTGAAGGACTCAGAACACCAGAGAGACAACAGCAGCTAGTTAATGATGGCTTCAGTCAAACTATGAAGTCCAAGCACTTAACAGGGCATGCTGTTGATCTTGTTGCTATTGTTGATGGTAAAGTATCTTGGGAAAAACAACACTATCCTGAGATCGCAAGAGCCATGAAGAAGGCTGCTGAAGATCAGCAAATCAACATCCGTTGGGGTGGTGACTTTAAATCCTTCTTTGACGGACCTCACTTTGAATTAGTGTAACATACTACACATTAAAATCTCCCTCTTTAATAAAGCTAAACAACAGCCTTACAATACCTAAGTCTAATATTAGGTGAGTAGCATCATCTTCTTCTATGTTGACGTACTCAAACCCAACCATAAATCCTGTAATAAAACTTAATTCTATCATCATACTATTACTCCTTAATTGAATGGGGTGTCAGTGGAGAATCGAACTCCATCTATGAGTGCCACATACTCAGGTGCTACCTTTACACTACTGACACATTAAAACTTTAAATCTCGCAGCCACCTGCAGTACAGCTCAACATCTGAGCTCCTTCGACATTATCGTCATACTCCTTGAAGTTCTCCCAGTTTACTGTCTCTGGCACTAGCAACTTCAATCGGTTATAAGCCTCTTCATCACACTCTTCATAAGGTGCTTGCTTGTATGTCCCACCATCCATTGGTAGGAATGATACACCAGTTACCTCATCAAAGTGCTTGAACGTCCAAGCTCCTACATCCATCCATTCCTTCTCTAATACAGAGATAGTTACTGATGGTTTGTGTTCACAGTAATGACGCTGGAAAAGCAACCACAATTTCAAATGTTGTACTGCTGTTAAGTCTTCACGTAATAAACCACCTTCTGCTACTGCTACAGGAAAGCTAAATACTGTAGTAGACTCAGGCTTCATTACACAAGGCTCTGCTACAAACCCAGCTTGAATCATAAACTGTGTCAAAGGGTCTTTGTTATCAGCACGAACCCTACGAATATAATAC
>Ga0196901_1001426_pt1 | contig 12109 bp, 27 predicted proteins | sample CB_VirMetaG_FD_169099 | JGI IMG/M metagenome (GOLD analysis project Ga0196901, IMG submission 169099) | Freshwater to marine saline gradient viral communities from Chesapeake Bay - CB_1504_1 Viral MetaG (v3) (version 3) | ecosystem: Environmental > Aquatic > Marine > Coastal | place: USA... | reverse complement strand
ATCCCGCCACTCTTGGGCCGCTTGAGGCGCGCTGACGCTTCCACTTGACCGAGTTGGCAATCCATGTGCGCCATGCGGCGTCCCAATCTCGGTATTTGCTCTGCTTTGAATGGTGGTGATTTCTGAATGTGTCTGCTTCATGGTCGATCTCCTCTTGGCTCATGCCTCTGTCAATGGCGTCTTGGATGTTCCGGTCGCTTGGGAGCCATCCATCGGGAAGTTCAATCTCAGGCTTTCGTCGCGCCTTTGGCTCCCCAATAGGTTCACTTCCAAGGTTAATATTTCCAAGGTTAAGGGGGGTATCATTTTGCGCTAGGGGGGTGGCGCATTTTGCGCTAGGGGGTGGCGCATTTTGCGCTAGGGGTTCCTGCATCCGCAATATGTATTGCGTGCTGGTCTGCGACCCGTTCTCGCGGTGCCTTTGCTCACGATATATCAGTCCCATAGTCTCAAGCGCAGCCAAGTGCCTCTTGACGGTCGCCACGTCCATCTCGCACTCATTGGCAAGAGTTTTGAGGCTTGGAAAGCACATGCCTGTTTCGCTGTTGTGATGGTCTGACAGCCAATACAAAACGATCTTGGCCGCAGGCTTCAGCCCCTTCTGCCTCATGGCAAGGGCTGTCATATAATGGCTCAATGGATGAACCCCTCTGTTGGGGCAGGTATTGCGTAGACGGTCCCCACCGTGCTATCAATAACCTGCGTTTGCGATACGCCTACCCTAGCCTCACCCAAGGCAAAATTCAAGCCCCGGCTCTCCCACAGAGTCGGGGTTTCCTTTTCCCCAGACCATGCTATCATTGACCCACGCGCTGCCTATTCGCGTAGCCGGGTTGATCCTCCTCCCAGTCCCGGCTCAACTTGGCGGGTTGAGGCTCTGTCTCCCCGCCAGTTTTTTTTCACTCCATGCACTCGCCGCCATCGACTTGGCAAAAGCCGTCTTCCTGATCAAAAAGCTGATATTGGTTTTCAACATTCCAACGAATTTCTCTGCGGCTAAACTCTTTTCGAAACCGCCCCCCATTGCCGAGCGTCCAGTCAGAGACCAACATCTCCATATCCTCCCACCATTGATGCCGCTCTGGGTAATCACGGGCCAGCGCAGCTTGGGCGGCTTCAGACTTGAGAAAGCACCCATCGCAGTTGCCAAGAGGCGTTTTGCCTTTGATGTTTTGCAGACGCAAATCAAACGGCTGTTTTCGCCAAAACAGAGCGACATCGTGCTTGGACACATTGGCGTCTGCCAACGGATACCATCTCTGCCACCGCTCACGCTGCGGTTCACGGTTGACCCTGCCCGGTTCATCGGCGCGGATGCCAAGCGCTGACATCCATTTCTCCCAGCCAAGAGAGCGCAGATAATCACGCGATGGCTTGACCTTCAAATCCCCAGTGCAAAAACGTGCTTTTTGGTTTGGAAGAAATTTATTCTGCTGGATCAAGTCACGGAATGGCTCACCATTACGGGCGGCGCTGTTGTGCGAGACAATGCGAAACCGCTCTCCCGGTCCAGCGCCCCGCTCAAACTCTACCCATGTAATCGGAATGCCCCAGCGGTCGCTAACTTCCTGCACAAAGTCTAGGGTCTGCGGCATCTCGCGCCCGGTGTTGGAAAAAACTACCTGACACCGATCGGGAATGCCTCCGTTGGCCTCGGCAATGTGGTGCAGCATATATCCAGACGTGCGACCACCGCTGAAGCTGATTTGCACGTTGCCATCAGGCAAAACATAATGGTTCACTGCGTTCCTCCCAATTTTTTTCTCGTCACCTCAGACAGACGATACCAGCCGCTTTTCATCAGCAGCGTCCCGTCGTCGTCCATCTCAATCAGCACGTCCTGCACCTCACGGGGGCCAAGGCCGAGATCCATTGCGATCTGATCGGCATTCGCTCGGCTGAACACCGACAGGTAGTTGATGATCTTGTCACGCATTCCAAGTCTCCATTTTCTCTTCCACGTCGTCGATGGACCTGACCACCGCCCAATGGCCCCCAGAGGCCACGATAGCCTCTCCCACGGCCTTCTGTGCTGGCGAGGCATATCCACCCTCGGCCTTGACCTCGAAGCTGTAGAAACGCCCCTCATGCAGCATCATCAAATCGGGAAAGCCGACAAGCATCCCCATCATCTTCTGCTTGGCAATGGCGCGGGCAATAAGCGCACCCTTCACGTCCGTCTGGTTTGGACTGTGGTGGATGACAGCCTTGGGATACTGGCGACGAAGGTAGGCGAGGATGGCCGAATGAATCGGGCCTTCAAGGTTGCGCCTCACCGTGATCTCCTCCCGAACAGAACCACCGACAGCCGCCCAGACTTCCGCAGGGCCGAGACGAACTGGCGAACCTCATCAACAGGCACCGACAGCTTGACGGATATGTCCTCGACTCCGAACCCTTGCCGCAGCATCCGGCCTGCGTCCATTCTCCAAGCGTTCATTGCCATTCCTCTGCGATGACTTGGCCTTCAGTGATGATTTCGATCATCGCCCGGACCTGACGGCGCGGGATGACAGCACCGTTGATCCAGCGCGAAAGCTGGCATTCCGACGTTCCGATTTTCTTGGCGAACTGTTTGCGTTTCAGGCCATTCTCACGAATGAACTGGGCGAGGGCGGGTTGTGCTTTTCCAATGTCCATGCGTTTGTTCTACACTTTCTTGCGGCTTGTGCAATAAATATGTTGCACTGGGTGCAGTATGGCGGTAAAAGGGATGCATAGACAGTAACCCAGACAAGGAGACAGACAGATGGCAACGCGTATCAAAGCAGGCCTGTACCACCATCGCGGCCACGAGATTGAGGAAGTCGGGCGCTATGACAGCGAACCCACAGTGCGCTGGAACATCCGGCACCTCGACGAGGACAGCGCGCATGACGCGGCAAACACCCTCCGGGACGCCAAGGCCATGATCGACCGCTGGGCTGCGGGCCGGTAACAACCGGGGGCCGAGGCCCCCTGCCACCCACAGGGCGAGTGAAGCCCGCTCACAAGGAGACAGACAGATGAAAATTTTCGACTTCACTAATGGCCGCAAGGGCGCAGAACTCGGCGACATCAAAAGGGCAAACTCGATGGGGGGCTGTCTGGTTCGCAAGGGCGACCGGGTCTACCGGGTCGAACTGTCCGACGATGCACAATGGACCTTCGGCCCAACTGCAGAGGCGACGTGGCACACCGGGGCGACATGGCTGCGCTGGGAGAACAACCAACCCGTCGAGGACATGCCCATCCGGCCCGAGGACTTCGGGGTGGGGGCGATCTGCTTCTGCACCGGGCAATGGCGCACCGGGGAAGGCGCGGGCAAGTGGGTCTGGACCATCGTCGGCACCGCCGAATGGAACCGCGAGGCCTGCAGCAAGGGCATCCTCAAATCCACCTATGAGCGCACCATCACAGAAGACGCCGCTTGACGCAACCGGGGGCTTCGGCCCCCACCACCACCGGAGGATCACATGACATATCACGAAGCCCTCAAGGAACTGAACGAAGCGGCATATGTCGCAATGAAGCTGGGCAAGCAAACTGCCGACAAGGACGCGCTGCGGCAAGTTGCCCGCGCCACCGACGCTCTGGTTGACGGGTTCCAGCCATGAGCGCGATGCAATCACTGACCGTGGCAGAGTATGCCTTTGATGACGTGCCTGAGCATCTGACAGGATATGCCGACAGCGACGGCCTGCTGATTGAGGCAACCGTCTGGGCAGACATGGAGCGCAACGACTACGGCGTGCCCGGATCGCCTGTCTGGCATGAGGCAACCGTCACCAGCGTCGAGGTAGAGGTCAACGGCGTCAAGCTGCCGATCTGCCCTGACGATCTTTACGAACTTGCAGCAGAGGCCGCCATTGAGCGCGGCGAATGGGAGGACTGACATGAAAATCAGAGACATCATTGGCGACCTGATCGGGGTCGTCGCAATCTTCGGCGGGCTTTGGGCTGCGCTGGTCATCGGCTACGGAATGGGGTGGTAATATGAAGGGCATAGCAACAGCACTGGCAAAGGCGCAGGCCGAGATGGGCAAGGCGCTCAAGCAGTCAAACAACCCGCACTTCAAGAGCAAGTATGCGGATCTTGGCAACGTCATGGACGCCTGTCTTCCTGCGCTGAATGCAGCGGGCATCGCAGTCATCCAGCCCACGGGCGAGGACGAGCACGGTCGCTACGTTGAAACGGTCCTGATCCACGGCGAAAGCGGCGAAAGCCTCACCTGCCGAGTGCCGCTGATCGTCGCCAAGAACGACATGCAGGGCTATGGCTCGGCAGTGACGTATGGCCGTCGCTACGGGCTGATGGCAATGGCAGGCATCGCACCAGAAGACGATGACGGCAACGCAGCAGCCAAAGCTGCGCCGAAACAAGAAGCGCCAGCAAAGATTGGCGCAGACCAGTTTCGGGAAATGCAGTCGCTGATTGAGGCCACAGCCACGGACGAAGGCAAGTTCTGCCAGTTCATGAAGGTCAGCGATCTGCACGAGATGACATCCAAGCAGGCAGACGACGCCATCGCCATGCTGAAGAAAAAGCAGGCCAAGATGGAAGCGGACCACGACGCAGCCGTGAAGGGTGAGGCAGATGGAACAGCGCAGCAATGAATGGTTTGAGGCGCGGCTTGGCCGCGTCACAGCCTCCCGCACTGCCGACGTGATGGCAAAGACGAAAAGCGGATACAGCGCCAGCAGGGCAAACTACATGGCCCAGCTTATCACTGAGCGCCTAACAGGCCAGCCTACAGAGGGCTTCAGCAGCGCGGCTATGCAGTGGGGAACCGACACCGAGCCACAGGCCAGAGCAGCATATGAGATAATGACAGGCCACACGGTGACGGAAACAGGTTTCGTCATGCACCCCACCATCGTGGACTTCGGCGCATCACCTGACGGGCTTGTGGGCAGTGACGGGCTGATTGAAATCAAATGCCCCAATACCGCCACCCACATCGAGACGCTTCTGAACGAAACCGTGCCGAGCAAATACATCACACAGATGCAGGTGCAGATGCTTTGCACTGACCGCGCTTGGTGCGATTTCGTCAGCTTTGATCCGCGCCTTCCCGGCAACATGGCCTTCTGGATGTCCCGCGTTGAAGCGGACGCAGAGATGCAGGCAGAGATTGAGGCCGAGGTTCAGAAGTTTCTGACCGAGTTGTCAGACAAGCAGGCCAAGCTAGAAGCCAAGTTTGGATGACCTACAAGATCCGCCTCACAGGGCCGAGGCAGCGCCTCTACGCCCACCAACTGATAGATGCTGCACCGGACTATTCAACGGTCAGCATCGTTGGCGGGGACCGGACGCTGGATCAGAATGCAAAGCTATGGGCCATGTTGAGTGACGTGGCCCTCGCAAGACCAGAAGGGCGCAAATGGACACCAGACACATGGAAAGCTGCGTTCCTTCATAGCCTTGGTCATCAGGTGCAGTTTGCCGATGGCCTCGACGGATCAGGACCGTTCCCGCTTGGGTTCCGATCATCCAAACTGACAAAGCGGCAGATGAGCGACCTCATTGAGGTCATATATGAATACGGATCTCGGCATGGCGTCGAGTGGTCCGAATAGGAGGAAAGACAATGGAAGCCGAACAACTAAAGGCGTTTATTGAGCGGGTGGAAAGCCAGAACGAGCGGATCGCAGAGGAAACCGAGGTGCGCAAGGAAATCTTCGCAGAGGCCAAGGCATTCGGATACTGCGTCAAGACCATGCGCCGCATCATCCAGCTTCGTCAGCGGCAGGCAGATGAACGGGCAGAGGCAGATGCTATTGAGGCGCTGTATCGCGAGGCTCTGGGGCTATGAAGTGGCTGTCACGCATCTTCATGGCCCCTGTGGCCCGTCGCAGACTCGCTGTGCTGTATCAGGAGCGCGATAACCTGTCCGCAGCTATACAGAGGGCCAGAAAGGCAAAGAAGGCCGTCAGCGGGCTTCAGGAGGCCGCACGGCGCAACACGGCAGAATGTATGCGATGGGAACAGTTCCTTAAATGATGCGCCCAATATACGAGCGACAACATGACCGTGACCGCGAGGCAGAAGTCTCGCGGCACATCTTTAACAAGTGGAAGGCAAAATGCTTCATGATGCCAAAGTTTTCAGCAGCGGACATGCTGATATTTGACAGCAATGACAGGCCGAGATGCTGGGCAGAAGTAAAAAGCAGAAACATCGCATTTGGAACCTATGACCACATGCACATTTCGGCTGACAAAGTTCTGCGCCTACAGCACCTCGTGCAGCTAACAAGGCTCAAGGCAATTATTATTGCCAACCTAAAAGACGGCGTGTTCTGGCACCACTGCCCAGAAACAGAAGCCGAAATTGTCAAAGATATTGGTGGCAGGACAGATCGGAATGACGCCAAAGACATAGAGACGATGGCTTGCTTGTATTGGCCGGATTTCAAGAGGATTTGATGAAGCGCACACCCCTTGCCCGCAAATCATCGCTCAAGCCTGTCTCAGCAAAGCGCAAGGCATACAAGGCCAGCCCAGAGGGGAAGGCAGGCAAAGAACACATGGGCCGTGTGGCACAGCTTCCCTGCTTGGTTTGCGGCGCGCATCCGGTCGAAGTCCACCACGAGGGAAAGCCGCGCTCTGATTTCAACTGCCTGCCCCTATGCCCACGTCACCACCGTCAACAGTTCGGGCCGGGAGCATATCACTACAGTCCACGGGCGTTTTATGAACTGCACGGCACGTCTGAGGAACTATTGGCTGAAATAGCCAAAATGCTTCAGTCCTCGAATATGTGAACCGTTGTTGCTCTGCGACCACCGCCTTTGCCATAGGTCACGCACTGAATGTCGCTCTCGCCCGTGAACAGGTTGTCGTTGGCATACCTTCCGGGCGGGCAAATCGGGTTGACCTGATACACCCGCATACCCGGCACGTTGACCGTGATTTCCTTGTGAAGATGGCCGCGCCACAATTCCCGGCGTTTCGCAGCACCCCACGCGGCAGCATGACGGGCAGCGATGGCAAGTGTCAGACCTTCAGGCTTGGATGTTTTCTGATCGCCGTGGATCGCAGCAAGAAGGTTGCCCTCCCATTCGTAGGTAAACAGGTCGTGGCCATCCTTGATTTCAAAACGAGGATTGTCCCTGTATCGCTGGCGCAGACCTTGCCGCAGGGCAACCGCAATGGCCGGATCATGGTTACCCTTTAGGGGCTGGTAGATGACCCGATCAGATTTGGTCATACCGTATTCGATCAAATCAATGGTTACGTCGATGGCAATGTCGGCCAAATTATCGAAATCGGTATCAACGGCCAGAGGATGCTTGCTTTGAGGAGTCAGGGCTGAATTGTCGTTTGCCTCGGTAAAGTCACCGCCATTCACGATGACAAGCGTCTCAGCCGGGGGCGCACGATTGATTACATCACGAAAACCGTGCTGAAGCCTCGCAACCGCCTCTGCCGTTCCAAACGATCCGACGCGCATTCCAAGATGCACATCGAACAGCGGCACAAAATTCAGCATGTCGGACCTTGTAGCATCTGGGCGCTGTATGACAGGCGCTGCGATGACCCGCGACATGCGGTCTGCAATCCGCTCCAGCATGTCGTCTTGCAGTTCCGTCTCGTCAACAGACCAGCGAGTTGTCCCGACCTTTTTACCATCTGCATCGTAGTCGTGAATCCAGCCGCCACGCGCCTCACTGGGCTTCAGCTTGGCCCGGTCAACGACATTCCTTGCACCCTCTGACAAGTGAAAGCCGTGCAGCTTGGCAGCGCGAAGCCGATGGTCAAATGTGCTGCGAGATATGCCGAGAAGTTCGTATGCGCCTTTCATCGAATAATCGGCTTGGACATATGCATCCCAAGCCTCGCGCATTTTCTCTTCGGTCAGCTTAGGCGTAGGCATTACGAACAGAAATCCCGGTAGATTTCATTCTCGGCCACGATCTGCGCCAGAAGCCGTCTGTCGTTGTCGGCCAGCCAGTTGATCGTTTCGGCAGATGTAAAATACTTCGGGCGGGCAATGTCGCAGAAGTCGCCTTGCGGAACGTGCATACACCCGGCCAGCAGCATAAATGCCAAGTATCTCATAGGCCTTGCCCCTTGTTCATCATCCGGTCCTCCGGGACTGCGTAGTTCTGGCTTGGTGGCACCCATAGCCGCCCCCGAAGGTCGTGCGGCAGTTCTACAGTGCTGCACTGCCAAGGCGTGGTTGTGACAACAGCCCAATGCCCAGAAGGCCCAAGCCACAGTTCAAGCATGTTGCCCGCATCGGAAAGCCCCCAAGAGTGAAGCTGCAACCCGTGCTCATGCCTCAAAAACGCTTCCAGCATTTCCTTGTCATGGCACTCTGTAGATTTGGCAGGAACGGCAACGAGTGCCAATATCGCTGCCAAGCGGAACATCAGTCCTTCTTCCTTATCCAGTCGCTTGCCCGGTCCACCAGATAAGGGTCACTTTCCACGTCATCTCGAATCCTGCCTGAAGCCTTCATCGCATCCACGCGGGCATTGGCGCGTTCCCGCTCAATGTCTTTCCGCTCACTGCGGCGGATCATCAGAATGATATTCCACGCAGCGGCGATACCGACAGCCACAGCGGCGAGGTATAGCTTTATCCGGCGCATCACCTGTCACCCCCCGCCCAGCGCCGCAGACGCTCCTTGAAGACCCACATCGCCGCGAGGACGATAACCCCCGCCAGAGCCAAGGCAACAAGCTGTGCGGTGCCATCCAGCGCCCCTACGGCGGTTGCAGCGGTCCCGAAGCCAGCGCCGATCTGCGCGGCGGATGCCTGCATGGTCGTAGACTCAATCAGCTTGCGCTCTGGGGGTTTGTTTGCCAGCCACCGATCAACTTTGAAGCCGGGGCAGGCTTTGGCATTCGTGTAGTCGTTATGACCGGAGATTTTCTTGATCGTCGGGACGCGGATCTTCAGTTCGTTGATCAGCACCCGCAGGGCTTGATCCTGTGCGTCGGTGTAATTCGCAGAGAACGCATCAGTGGATGATGACCCATGCCCGCCGACAAGGCAGATACCGATGCTATTGTCGTTGTGGCCGTAGGTGTGAGCACCTTTAACATCAAGCGGACGCCCGGTGGCAACTCTGCCGTCACGGTCCACGATGTAATGATACGCTATGTCAGCCCAGCCGTTATCCTCAACATGCCAGCGCCGGATCTCGTCGCGCTTCTCCTCGACAGACTTGTCAGCCATCCAATTTGGCCGGGTTGACGCAGCGTGGATGATCAACTCGTCTATCTTGCGCATGTCACTTCCTCAGTGCAGCTTCGATTGTGTCCAATTTCTCGAATACGCGCCTAAAATTCTCGCGCATTTCTTTAAATTCTTTATCGTGGGCCTCTTTGTTCGCCGATGTCGTGGCCTTGATCACCTCGATGTCCGTGCTTTGCTTGTTTACACGGTTGTGCAGAACCCACACAAAGGCAGCGACAGGTGCCACCACCCATTGCATCAAGAGGTCAATTGTTTCCATGGCGGGCCTCATAGCAGGACGTTAGACGGGCTTGTGACGGTCAAAGGGTCGATTAGTTCGATGCCCTCATATACCACACTCTCTTCGGCATGGTTAGGGGTTCCGGGTTGACCGTTCTGTGTCCAAGTCAAGGCCCACTGTTCCCAGCCGTTACGCTCTACCAGCCAAGGGGCCATCCAGAAGTTCACATGATACCGACCATCAACGACAGCAGGGGTGACCTCATTGCCATCCTCGTGATAAATAGCTGGAACCAGAGTGTGCGGACCCATCTCAGTGATAGTGACGCCCGGTGCTGGGATAAGAGGTCCAGAGGCAGGGACGGCAGGGGTGACTACGTTACCCTCACCGTCAAGGACTTCAGGCTGCGCCGGGTTGGTGTAGACCTTCAGACCTACCTCCAGAGCCTTCTGGTCGAAGGTGGCTTGGTCCGTAGCCCTGACCATGGCCTGTAGACGACCCCCTTCAATGGAGACGTAGAGGCGAGGGGTATCTTCTTCCATGAGGATTACTCCACAGGATCAGCAGGAGGCAGAGAGGCGTTGTAAGCGTCACAGGCAGCTTGAATGCCCCTGTCGTAGTCAGCAGTGCTGTAGCTGTTCTTGTAGCTTTCAGCGGCCTTGTTCATGACGAAGGCGACATACTGCTCCTTGGTCAATGCGCCTTCCGGCACGACATAGGCATCGTCAATCGTGAGGGTGTAGTCAGTCGTCGCCATCTTGGGCCTCCATCGTAGGTTGGGTTGCAGTCTCTAGCTTTTCCAGAAGCGTAGCAGCATCCTTTACAGCGCGAAGGCCGAGAGCCTTTACACCAGCGTCCAACAGTCCTGCCAAGGCTTGGACTTCGGTTTCAGTCAGTTCGAGTTTGATCATGTCCCCACCTCAACAGTGCCAGCATTGTTCCAAAGAATGCCGGGGCCGGGGTTTGCAGTAGGCAGGCCAGAGATATGCAGGACGTTGCCAGATACGCCTGTTCCCAAGCCATTTGGCTTGATTTCCGCCACACCCGCCGCGCTCATGTTTATAACAAGACGACGCAGATTTGACGCGTCAGTGTAGGTTCCGTAGAGGTTGAACGTCTGGGCGTTGGTGCCGTTGCGCTGGGCTAGGGTGCCTGCGGCTTCTGGGTACAGTTTAACATTTATAGTGCTTGGGAGGACACCTACAGTGGTTCCATACTGGCCAAGACCAAAATATCCACCGGACAAAGGGGCAACAACAACTTCATTCAGACCTACCCAAAATTGGGTGGATGTTCGACCAAAAACCACGTTGTTATCGGACCCAGATCTAATGTTCACACGCGTCCCAAAATTAAAAACACCAGTCTGAAGGACCCTAATATCACCATCCTTTTCAACATTAAACCGACTCGTCCCACCAACCTGCAAGTCCATCAGCAGGCTACCAGAAGCCGAGGCTTGGTCGTCAACGTCCATTTTAATAGCAGTGAACGTGGTGCCAGAGGCATCCCAAGTATCCGCCATCGCGTATATGTTAGCCATCGTTTAAGTCCTCACTTCGATGTAGTTGCCAGAACGGTCGAGGATATAGTCACCGTCACGCTCTTGAATTGCCCCAGCGGGGACGTCAACAATTGCAATAGTGAACGCGCTGGCAGTTTCACGTCCATACTCGTCTTGACCAGTAACCGTGTAGCTGCTCGCAGATTGAACCGCCGTTGGCGTTCCGCTCAGAATGCCATTGGTAGCCAAAGACAGGCCTGACGGCAGTGTCGGGTCAATGCTATAGGTAAGCGTGTTCCCGTTTGTCGTGAAATCCGCAGACAAGTCTTGGTTGGCAATCGCCACGTCCTGCGTAAAGCTGAACGGCCCCAATGCGCTTGCTGCCGTAGCCTGCGTTCTCAGTGTAATCGTAAACGCCTGAGAATATGTTAGCGTGCGGCCATATTGATCAGTGGCGACAATGCTGGCCGATCCGCTGAACACGTCGTCAGGAGTTCCGGTTATAGCGCCTGTTGAAGAGTTAATAGACAGCCCGGACGGTAGATTTGAAGCGGCATAACTAAATGTTAGGTTTGCGCCAGTCGCGCTTGCATCAATGTTCGCCGCGTCGTCATCAACCGTTAGAGACTCGGATGCAAGCGTGGGCGCGGTCCCTGCCGCATAGCGAATTGGTGCGGTGCTGCTAACGCTTTCGCCGTCATCTGTCACAGTCAGCCAAAGCAGCGTTCCGTCACCTGCTGTGAAATCAGTTGGGTTTGCCCCTGTTCCATATGTGCTGTCACCCGCAGACGTTCCCCAAGCGACTGTTTCTGTGCCGTTATCTGGGCTGATGGTGTAGCCAATGGATGCTTGATCGCCAATGATTGCTTGCCCATCGGTCAGACCAGTCAGCGCAATGCTGAAAGACGCACCACCACTTCCCAAAATAGTCGTGGACCACAGGCTAAGCCCCAAGCTGATCATGTCTTAATACCACCCGACCACGGTTGCTGTCGTAGCTGCGCGCACTTGAACGGCACGGATTGGCAAGATTTGACCAGCAGTCACCGCATAAGTGATATCGGTGCCTTCATCATCTCGAATCACAACATTCCCAGCGACCGAAACGTAAATCGCGCGCGGTCTGATTGCCAAATCCTCATCAGCAGGCGTGATGGCGAAATGACGATTGGCCGGGCCGCTGATCCCGGCTGCGG
>Ga0196901_1001425_pt1 | contig 12112 bp, 8 predicted proteins | sample CB_VirMetaG_FD_169099 | JGI IMG/M metagenome (GOLD analysis project Ga0196901, IMG submission 169099) | Freshwater to marine saline gradient viral communities from Chesapeake Bay - CB_1504_1 Viral MetaG (v3) (version 3) | ecosystem: Environmental > Aquatic > Marine > Coastal | place: USA... | reverse complement strand
GTATTCATACTGCTACCACATACCCAAGCATTATTGAGTCAATCAATCTTGTAAATCGCACAGACACAGGAGCATATCCTGTTTCAATTACAATCACTTCTGGAGCTGTGACTACATACCTTGTAGATAACTTGATAGTTCCAAAATATGCAGCAGTAGAAATATTAGATACTCCAAAACGATTAAATGTAAATGATGTTTTAAGTATTCAAGTAGACCAGACAGAAACAATCGACGTTCAAGTATCGGGTAAAAAGGTAGTTTGATAAGATTATGGCAGAAACAAGAGGTATTTTTAGTTTAAGAACCATTGTAAAGAAAAAAATATTAGGTGATTGGGTTGCTTTGAGTGATGTTTGGGTGTCTCCTAGTCATTTTCTATTAACTGGACCAAACACTGGATACTTTGGTGGTGGTGCCGGTCCCCGTTCAACAATGGATAAGGTCACTTATTCGACTGATACTACCGCCGAAGTTCCTGGAGCAGCATTAAGTGCTGCTCGTTATTATCTAGCAGCAACAGGATCTTCAACCGCAGGTTATTTTGGTGGTGGTGGTTTTGGTGCAAAAACAACAATGGATAAGGTCACTTATTCATCAGATACCACTGCTGCTGTTCCTGGTGCAAACTTAAGTGTTGCTCGTTATGCTCTAGCGGCAACAGGAAACTCAACTGCTGGTTACTTTGGTGGTGGTAGTCCTAGTAGTGGTGTATCAACAATGGATAAGGTCACTTATGCGTCTGATACAACAGCAGCAGTTCCAGGTGCCGCATTAAGTGCTGGTCGTTATTATCTTGCCGCGACAGGATCCTCAACAGCAGGATACTTTGGTGGCGGCACAACTAGTCCGGCACTTGATGCTAGAGTTTCAACAATGGATAAGTTAACTTATTCATCAGATACTACTGCTGCAGTTCCTGGAGCAAACTTAAGTGTTGGTCGTTATTCTCTTGCCGCAACTGGCAATTCAACACACGGATACTTTGGTGGTGGAAGGGGAGATGGAGATTTCTCTAATGATTCTTCAAGAATGGATAAGGTTACGTATGCATCAGACACCACTGCATTAGTTCCTGGAGCAGCATTAAGTGCTTCTCGTTATCGTTTAGCAGCAACAGGAAACTCAACTGCCGGATACTTTGGTGGTGGGAATAATATAACAAGAATGGATAAGGTCACTTATTCAACAGACACAACAGCAGCAGTTCCTGGGGCATTTTTAAGTGTTGCTCGTGATGGTCTTGCCGCAACAAGCGCCAGAGCAAACGCATTACCAGAGACTGTAATAAATCCCGCACCAGCAGCACCAGCATCCAGATTTAGTGATGGTGCTCCATCAACACCAAACACTGGATACTTTGGTGGTGGTGGTATTCCTACATTCTCAACAATGGATAAGGTCACTTATGCGTCTGATACAACAGCAGCAGTACCGGGAGCATTTTTGACTGCTGCTCGTCGTTATCTAGCAGCAACAGGAAACTCTGAAGCAGGATACTTTGGTGGTGGTGGAACTGGAACTCCTACATACATCTCAACAATGGATAAGGTCACTTATTCAACTGATACAACAGCAGCAGTTCCAGGAGCAGCATTGAGTGTTGCTCGTCGTTTTGTGGGTGCCACAGGAAACTCAACAGCAGGATACTTTGGTGGAGGTCGAACATCATTAGATAATTACTCAACAATGGATAAGACCACTTATTCGACTGATACAACAGCAGCAGTTCCTGGTGCAAACTTAACTGTTGCTCGTTATACTCCAGCAGCAACAGGAAACTCAACTGATGGTTACTTTGGTGGTGGTTTACCTACAACAGCACTAATGGATAAGGTTACTTATGCATCTGATACCACAGCAGCAGTTCCTGGAGCAAACTTAAGTGTTGCTCGTTTTGGTGTAGCAGCAACAGGAAACTCAACTGCTGGTTACTTTGGTGGTGGTGGTCCTGCTCCTAGTCCCGTTACAACAATGGATAAGGTCACTTATGCGTCTGATACGACAGCAGCAGTTCCTGGTGCCGCATTAAGTGCTGCTCGTTATAGTTCGGGGGCAACAGGAAACTCAACTGCTGGTTACTTTGGTGGTGGTAATCCTGCTCCTAGTCCAGTATCAACAATGGATAAGGTCACTTATTCATCAGATACCACAGCAGCAGTACCAGGAGCAGCATTAAGTGTTGCTCGTCAAGGTGTAGCAGCATCAAGCGCCAGAGCAAACGCACTGCCAGTCGCTGAACCACCAGCAGCAACACCGACTCCACAGACGGTTACTGTATTGACACTAGCACCAGGACCATCACCAAACACTGGATACTTTGGTGGTGGTGGAAGATATCCTTCTCCATCAGTATACTCGACAATGGATAAGGTCACTTATTCGACTGATACAGCAGCAGCAGTTCCTGGTGCCGCATTAAGTGTTGCTCGCCAAACTTTAGCAGCAACAGGAAACTCAACAGCAGGATACTTTGGTGGAGGTCAAATTCCTTCTGGTCCAACATCAATAATGGATAAGACCACTTATGCATCAGATACAACAGCAGCAGTTCCTGGTGCCAACTTAAGTCTTGCTAGAAGAGAATTGGCAGCAACAGGAAACTCAACTGCAGGATACTTTGGTGGTGGATGGGGATCTGGCGATCGTTCTATTATGGATAAGACCACTTATTCAACCGATACAACAGCAGCAGTTCCAGGTGCTGCATTAAGTGTTGCCCGTCGTTATCTAGCAGCAACAGGAAACTCAACCGCAGGATACTTTGGCGGTGGTGCTTTTCCTACATCATCGTTAATGGATAAGACCACTTATGCGTCTGATACCACTGCTGCTGTTCCGGGAGCAGCATTAAGTGTTGCTCGTCAATTTGTAGGAGCAACAGGAAACTCTGAAGCAGGATACTTTGGTGGTGGTCAACCTGGTCCTCGTTCAACAATGGATAAGATCACTTATTCGACGGATACCACTGTTGCTGTTCCAGGTGCAAACTTAAGTGTTGCTCGTCATAGTTCAGGAGCAACAGGAAACTCAGAAGCAGGATACTTTGGTGGTGGCCAACCTGGTCCAGTAGCAACAATGGATAAGGTCACTTATGCGTCTGATACGACTGCTGCTGTTCCAGGAGCAGCATTAAGTGCTGCTCGTTATGGTACAGCAGCATCAAGCGCCAGAGCAAACGCATTACCAGAAATCGCAGTTATTTCATCAAGTGCTGTCCCAGTTATCGTATAATTAGTGGTATAATAAAGAAAAAACTGATATGACTTTAATGATTGGTCTCCCCTGTGCGGGAGGCATTGTGAGTGAAAAAACAACTCTTGGTCTTTTTAATTTAGGAAAAGCACTCGTCAGAAACAATATCGACCACGGACTTTTGACTCTGACGAATTCTTCTTTGATTACACAGGCAAGGTCCAAAGTTGCTAATTTTTTCATTAACAATACACAACACGACTATCTGTTCTTTTTGGATAGTGATATTGGATTTAATCCAGAAGATGTGCTAAAATTACTAGCACATCAAGTACCGATTGTTTCTGGTGCTTATCCAATGAAGATTATTCCAGAAAGATATTGTGTTGATGTCATTCAACCAGAACAAAGACACGGAGATCTTTTAAAAATTAATGGAAATGGAATGGGATTTGTTTTGATTCATCGTCAAGTTTTTCTAGACATCGCAAAACAATATCCAGGTCTTAAATACATTCCATCGGATTATCATTCTGATACTCCTCATACTCCTGCTGAAATGAATCATTCTTATCATTACTTTGCCGAGCATCAGACACCTAATAGTTTTATGTCGGAAGATAAAAGTTTCTTTCACAGAGCACAAACTGTCGGTTATGATATTTGGTTAGACACATCAATTCGTTTAAATCACACTGGTTATCACATTTATCAAGGATAATATTATGAAATCTGGAGCAACTGAAACTTCTTATTTTTATCTTCAAGAGCATTATTCATTTCCCGAGAATGTTTTTGTATCTCATCTACCACAAGAAATCTTAAAATCTGATCATGAATATAAGATATTGTGGGCTCATCATGCTTATGATCAACCAGTATTTTTGAACTTCGATCATACAACCGTAGATCATATTGTTACTCCGTCTCAATGGAATAAGGATCAATTAATAAAGTATCTAAATGTTCCAGAGTATAAAATCACAGTGATTCCAAATGGTGTTGCTGATATTTTTACACACTCCAATCAAAAATCAAAGACAATGATTTTCACTTCAATTCCTTATAAGGGGCTTGAAGTATTGTCAAAGGTCATTCCATTGATTCAACAAGTTCATCCAGACACAAAGTTCAAAATTTTTTCTTCAATGTCTCTTTATGGACCTTTAAATGATCCATTTATTGAACTTTACGAACATCTTAAAACCCTACCAAATGTTGAATATTCTCCTGTGATTGATCGGGAAGAACTTGTAAAACACTATCAGGAGTCAGCATTTTTTATTCATCCAAACACTTGGGAAGAAACTTTTTGTGTCTCAATGACGGAGGCAATGCGATGTGGTGCTTATCCAATCATCACAAACATCGGAGCACTTGCCGAAGTTGCTGGTGAAAAGAACGCAACTGTGGTTCCAATCGAAGGTGAGAATACATCAAAAGGTTGGAAAGTAACTGATAATTTTATTCATCAGTTCGCAAATTCCTGCTGTTTAGCATTGGATTATTATGAGAAAGAACCAAAGTTTTATCAAGAGGTTTCTAAAATCATTTCTGATTATGTAACTGAAAAGTATGATTGGAAAAAAATCGCAAAGCAATGGGAAGATTTAGTTTCTAATATTCAAGGAAATCAAATCTCACCACCAGTATACTATTGCATGGTGAGTACTCATAATTCAGAACAATATACTGATCTTGCGATTGATACTTTCTTTAAGAATACTCATTTCAAAAATCAAGATAAGTTCTTTCTAATTGATAATGATAGCAAGTATCAACTCAAACAAAACTCAGATAAAATTACATTGATTTCAAATAATACTCCTAAAACATTTGCGGAGAATATGAATCTTGTAATGAAACTTGCTTTTCTTGATAAGGCAGATTTCATTGGATTGAGTAATGATGTTGTATTTACAGAAAATTGGAATCAAAGTTTTGGAAAGTCAAAATCAATTTCTGTGCCTTTGTGTAATCAAAAACTAACCGGTGAATACGGAAGTCTAAAGATTAAATCTGCGATGAATCTTGAAGACTTTGATGGTAAAGAGAATGAACTCAATGAATTCGTAAAAGGAATTGATTCTCAAAAACTTAAAATTGATTCTAACATTATTGGATTTTATTGTTTCCACATTCCACACGAAATCATTTCCAAAGTTGGATTCCTTGATGAAAACTTTGAGAATGGTGGAGAAGATATTGATTATCGTATTCGAGCATCTCAACTTGGATATGATATTCAAATTGATACTTCATCATACCTTCTTCATTTTTATGGGAAATCAATTTGGAGAAGTGGAGAATCAAAAGAAAAAACCTTAAAGAGGGAAAAAAATTATCGTCAATATTTTGAAAAGAAATGGGGAAAAGAAATGTCTGATAAGTGTCTTGTTGCGAGTTCTGTCTGATGATTAGTGTGTATGGCGCATCTGGATTCATAGGTAGCAGATTCTGCAATCTATATCCAGATGAAGTGGTGAAGCAAGATAGAGATGAGAGAAAACCAAGAACAAATGACATTCTTTATCTCATCTCTACTGTAGACAATTACAATATCCACTTAAACATTACATTAGATGTGGAGACAAACTTAAAGGTTCTGTGTGAGGTCTTGGATCATTGCAGAGAGCATGATATCACCTTTAACTTCATCAGTTCTTGGTTTGTATATGGTGAGCAACAGTTGCCTGCATCAGAGGAGGCGCATTGTAACCCAACAGGATTCTATTCCATTACAAAGAAGGCAGCAGAAGACCTGCTAATCTCTTTCTGTAGAACCTATGATGTCAACTATAGAATCATGAGATTGTGCAATGTGATGGGTAATGGCGATACCAAGACCTCTTCAAAGAAGAATGCTCTGACAAATATGATAAACACTTTGAAGAAGGATGAGGAAGTCTATATCTATGATAATGGGACACCATTAAGGGATGTGATGCATATCAATGATGTGTGTGCTGCTATAAAACTTGTGATGGAAAAGGGCAACCTTAATGATGTCTACAATATTGGGAGTGGACAACCCACTACCATTGGTGATATAGTTGGTAAAGCGAAACTTTACTTGGATTCAAAATCCAAAATCCAATCAAGAGAAGCACCTGAATTTCATAAGATTGTTCAGGCAAAGGACTTTTGGTTAGATGTCACTAAATTAAAATCTCTTGGATTCCAGCAAACCATTTCTATTGATGACATTGTGAAAGAACTATGCGCCAACTAATTGAAAACTTCATTCAATCTGCAAAAGATTCTGATGATGATATTTTTCCTTTCATTGCTAACAAGAAAGATTTTGTAGCAGGAAAAGATAATGTCTATTACTCTGGTCCTTATTGGGATGACCAAGAGGCACAAGAACTCATCTATGCTGTCCTGAAAGGTAAGTGGTTGGCATCTGGTGAGAAAGTTAATAAGTTTGAGAGAGAGTTCTCAAGTAAGTTTGACTTCAATCATTCTGTGATGGTGAACTCTGGTTCATCCGCAAACCTTGTGATGCTTGCTGCACTTAAGAAATACTTTGGGTGGGCAGATGGTGATGAGATTATTGTTTGTGCTTGTGGATTTGCTACTACCATTGCACCTATTGTTCAGTGTGGATTGAAACCAGTTTTTGTTGACATCACTTGGGATGACCTGAATTGGAACCTCACAGAAGTAGAGAGTAAGATTACTGATAGAACTAGAGCAGTATTCTCTTCTCCTGTTCTTGGTAATGCGTATAATATTGATCGCCTGATTGATATTTGTGACCACTATAATCTTGAGATTATTGCAGACAACTGTGATAGTTTGGGTAGCAAGTGGAATGGTAACTATCTGACCAAGTTTGCTGTTGCATCTTCTTGTTCCTTCTATCCTGCACACCATATCTGTACTATTGAAGGTGGTATGGTTTCATCTAATAATAAGGCAATCATTGACCTTGCAAGAAGTTTTGCTTGGTGGGGTCGTGGTTGCTATTGTGTGGGACAACAGAACTTACTATCTAATGGTGCTTGTGGTAAGAGATTTGATACCTGGTTGACTGGGTATGATGATGTTGTGGACCATAAGTATGTCTTCTCGCAGATGGGATACAATCTAAAACCACTTGATATGCAAGGCGCTGTTGGTTCTGTTCAACTCCTGAAGTTTGATGAGATTCATAAACTACGCAGACAAAACAAAAAAAGGATTCAAAAGATTGTGGAAACAATTCCTGGTGTTCGTGTTGTGAATGAGAAGCAGGAAGCAGAGACTAGTTGGTTTGGTGTTCCTATCATTTGTGAAACCAAAGAACTAAAGCACTCATTAGTGGCTCACCTTGAGAAGAATAAAGTACAAACAAGAAACTACTTTGCTGGAAATATTCTTTTGCATCCTGGATATAAGCATCTTGATGATGCATCAAAGTACCCAGAAGCAAACCAAGTCCTTAATAAAGTATTTTTCTTGGGTTGCTCACCAACCATCAACAGTACTATGATTGAATATATTGAACAAGTTGTAGAATCATATATACTATGGTAAAATGTTCTATGAGTTTGAAAAAAAGCATGTCTGAAGAAATTACTGCGTTGACTTATACACCAATTAACGCACAAGAAGCAGTTTATAATGATGATTATCTAACGCAAGCATCACAGAATGTATTTGCTTGGGAAGATAGTGATAAGGAAATGGCACAGGGAAGAACAAACTTCCAAATCGAAAAGTTTATCGGTCTTAATACACATAACATTTCCGTATCTTTCGAACATATTCTCAAAGAACGCCGCATTATGGCATCGGGATATATGTTTAAACTCATCGAAATGAAAGAAAAAGTTCGTGAGTTTGAATACAAGTGGAAAGAAGTAGAAGATAAGACTCAACCTCTTATGTGGGAGACTGGTGCTCCTAATGGTGGTAAGAAACTTTGTTGGTATGACCTTGAAGAACTCGAACTGATGCATTACCTTAAAGGTAGTGAAATGGAGATTCGTGATCGTCTTCATCAGATGCAGCATCTTGATAAGATGTTAGAAAAACTGGTCGAACAGAATGGCGGCACTCCTCCTACCAGAGAACAGTTCCTAGAAGAGAATCAAGAGTATTGGGATACAAGACTTGCCGAGCAAGCACTTGATGATCTGATGGCATCACAGACTGGTATTTCTGGTGCTAATCTTCAGGCAATGCGTCGTGCTTCTGCTCCTGCGATGGTTGATCCAAGGAACAACCTCAAGGAAGGTTATATGTCCATGAATAAACTTCTTGAACCACAAGGAAGAATGGAGTTTATCAATGACCTTCAAAGTAAGGTGATGAAAGGTTATGAGAAGATCACTGGTGCTGATTTAGGTTATGGTGCCGCAATCAAACCAGCAGAAGAACAGAAGAAGATTCAAGGAACTTATACTGAAGAATGACCGAACAGATTATTATTGTTGATGACCTTTATGATATCGCACATCAGTATCATAAAGGTTTCTTTGAAAATCAATGTGTAATTACTGATGAAACGGTTGGGAAGATTTCGCAGATTATTGGAAATCCGATTGAAATTATATCGGCAACGAATGAAACTGGAAGTCTTCCAGGTGTTGTAGCACACTTGAGTTGTGATTGGATTGCTGTGATTTATTTGACTCTACCAATGGAAGCATTTGGGGAGTTTGGTTTGAAGTTTTATTCTCATTTGGCGACTGGTCTTGAAACATTTCCGACACAAGATGAAATGGAAAAATATCAGATTAATGAAAATGAACTTGAAAAAGTCTTTGATTCTGATTTGATTTTGTGGAAAGAATATACAAATATTCCAGTCAAGTATAATCGAATGGTTTTATTCCGTGGAAATCGTTGGCATTCTTATGAGAATACCCTAAATAATTCTATGCTCTATCAGAAGATAATAATAAGAAATGTCTGAAACCAGAGGAGTTTTTGTATTACTGGATGTTGTTCAGAATAAGTTAGGAAATACTTGGGTCGAATTAAATGATGTTTGGGTAAGTCCTTCACCTTTCTTATCAGACCCTCCAAACACTGGTTACTTTGGTGGTGGTCGTGGTGCATCAAGTGGAACCCTATATTCAACAATGGATAAGGTCACTTATTCGACTGATACCACAGCAGCAGTGCCAGGTGCAAACTTAAGTCTTGCTAGAAGAGAATTGGCAGCAACAGGAAACTCAACCGCAGGATACTTTGGTGGTGGTGTTGGTCCATCATCAACAATGGATAAGGTCACTTATTCGACTGATACCACAGCAGCAGTTCCAGGAGCAGCATTTGGTTTTAATCGCGATCTACTAGCAGCAACAGGAAACTCTACTGCCGGATACTTTGGTGGTGGCTCTCCTAATCCTGGAACAGTAGCAATGGATAAGGTCACTTATTCAACCGATACTACTGCTGCTGTTCCAGGAGCAAACTTAACTGCTGCTCGTCGTGGTGTAGCAGCAACAGGAAACTCTGAAGCAGGATACTTTGGTGGTGGTGCTACTGGTCCATTTTCAACAATGGATAAGGTAACTTATTCGACCGATACTACTGCTGAAGTTCCTGGTGCCGCATTAAGTTCTCCTCGCCAGCTGGCGGCTGCAACAGGAAACTCAACACATGGATACTTTGGTGGTGGTATTCCTGGTTATTCGTCAGATAAGGTCACTTATTCGACTGATACAACAGCAGCAGTTTCAGGACTATCTCTTAATTATTCTAGAGCAGCAACAGGAAACTCTGAAGCAGGATACTTTGGTGGTGGTGCAAATCCTGCTTCCAGATCAACAATGGATAAGGTCACTTATTCGACTGATACAGCAGCAGCAGCACCAGGAGCCGCATTAAGTGCTGCTCGTTATGGTTTAGCAGCATCAAGTGCCAGAGCAAATGCATTACCAGAGACTGTAACAAATCCCGCACCAGCAGCACCAGCAGTCAGATTTACTGATGGAGCAACACCTTCACCAAACACTGGGTATTTTGGTGGTGGTGGTACTCCTGGACCCCGTTCAACAATGGATAAGGTCACTTATTCTACTGATACCACAGCAGCAGTCCCAGGAGCAGCATTAAGTGTTGCTCGTGATCGAATGGGAGCAACAGGAAACTCTGAAGCAGGATATTTTGGTGGTGGTTTTGCACCTGGTAATACAGCAGCAATGGATAAGGTTACTTATTCAACCGATACCACTGCTGCTGTTCCAGGAGCAGCATTAAGTGCTGCTTGTAATTCTTCAGCAGCAACAGGAAACTCTGAGGCAGGATATTTTGGTGGTGGTTTTGCACCTGGTGCTAGATCAACAATGGATAAGGTCACTTATGCCTCTGATACCACAGCAGCAGTTCCTGGTGCCGCATTGAGTGTTGTTAGAGGTGGAATGGGAGCAACAGGAAACTCAACAGCAGGATACTTTGGTGGTGGTAGATCTCCTAGTGATGTATCAACAATGGATAAGGTCACTTATTCATCAGATACAACAGCAGCAGTTCCAGGTGCCGCATTAAGTGTTGCTCGTGATCGAATGGGAGCAACAGGAAACTCTGAAGCAGGATATTTTGGTGGTGGTGGTCCTTCTTTTAATCCCGTATCAACAATGGATAAGGTCACTTATGCGTCTGATACCACTGCTGCTGTTCCTGGTGCCGCATTAAGTGCTGCTCGTCAATACCTAGCGGCAACAGGATCTATATCAGCAGGATACTTTGGTGGTGGATATTCTACTGGTATTGAGTCAACAATGGATAAGGTTACTTATTCGACTGATACCACTGCTGCTGTTTCAGGTGCCGCATTAAGTGTTGCTCGTCGTTTTCTAGCAGCATCAAGTGCCAGAGCAAACGCACTTCCCCAACCACCAGCAGCAACACCAACGCCGCAGACAGTTTCTCTTACTGTAGTAGCACCAAACACTGGATACTTTGGTGGTGGTTCTTTTCCTAATTTTTCAACAATGGATAAGGTCACTTATGCGTCTGATACCACAGCAGCAGTACCAGGTGCCGCATTAAGTGCTGCTCGTCATTATATGGGAGCAACAGGATCTATATCAGCAGGATACTTTGGTGGTGGTTGGAGTGGTGCTTATTCAACAATGGATAAGGTCACCTATGCGTCTGATACGACTGCCGCTGTTCCTGGTGCCGCATTAAGTCTTACTCGTTTTGGTTTAGCAGCAACAGGAAACTCAACTGCTGGGTATTTTGGTGGTGGTTTTCCTGCTAAAACAAAAATGGATAAGTTGACTTATTCATCAGACACGACAGTAGCAGTTCCAGGAGCAAACTTAAGTGTTGCTCGTGGTTATCTAGCAGCAACAGGCAACTCAACTGACGGTTACTTTGGTGGTGGTCAACCTGGTCCCCGTTCAACAATGGATAAAGTCACTTATTCGACTGATACCACATCAGCAGTTCCAGGAGCAGCATTAAGTGATGTTCGTGGTCTTTTAGCAGCAACAGGAAACTCAACAGCAGGATATTTTGGTGGTGGTGATCTTAATAATAAATCATCATTAATGGATAAGGTCACCTATGCGTCTGATACCACTGCTGCTGTTCCAGGTGCCTCATTAAGTGCTGATAAAAAAGGTTTAGCAGCAACAGGAAACTCCGAAGCAGGATACTTTGGTGGTGGTTTTTTTCCTAATTTTTCAACAATGGATAAGGTCACCTATGCGTCTGATACCACTGCTGCTGTTCCAGGTGCCGCATTAAGTGTTGCTCGTTATAATCTAGCAGCATCAAGTGCCAGAGCAAACGGATTACCAACAACCGGTCCATCACCTGCCCCAGTTATCATATAATTAGTGGTATAATAAAGAAAAAAACATTATGCGTCGTAATATTATTGTCCTTGATGACTTCTACTCAAATCCTGATGAAATTCGTCAGTTTGCTTTAAATTCATCATATCCAGAACCAGAAGATAGTTATACAT
>Ga0196901_1001421_pt1 | contig 12122 bp, 15 predicted proteins | sample CB_VirMetaG_FD_169099 | JGI IMG/M metagenome (GOLD analysis project Ga0196901, IMG submission 169099) | Freshwater to marine saline gradient viral communities from Chesapeake Bay - CB_1504_1 Viral MetaG (v3) (version 3) | ecosystem: Environmental > Aquatic > Marine > Coastal | place: USA... | reverse complement strand
CAATCCGAGTGGTTTCCTTTGCAGGAATTCCTTGTTTGATGTTTTTGTTAATGATGAGGTTGAGCAGCCATTCCGGAAACTCGGGCAGAGATTCAGTCCACTCAAACCCCATCCCTTGGGCGGTGTAATAACCTTCCGTTTCAGGATGCAAACCCATCAGCACTCCCTGGTGCCGACACCACAAAATTTCTAATTTTTCCCGATTGCCCTCCGCATGCCAAGTGTATTTATTACGAACAAAATGTTTGTGTTTATCTCGATTCAGCTTGTAAAGTTTGCGTTCACGCCCGGCTTTTCCACTGCAAATTGTTAACGTTGGCGGCAACGCGACATCGAAGTCTTGTTGATCTGCGAGATCTTTGACAAGGCTATACACAGTCGGACCATCAATATCGACCCAGACCAAGCCATAAGGATGGTTGTAGACAGGACCACCCAATAGACCAATGGCCTTACATTGTCCTGAAAGAAGTTCCTCTTCAATTTCCTTTGCGGTAAATGGTTTATTTTGCCAGCCGATGATGTAAGGATCTTTGCTTGCGCCTAACGGAGTCAAAGGCCAATCGAAGGGCAGGTAATCAAGCCGAATTTCGCCAGGCTTGAGTGCACTCTCGTTTTTATTCGTCATCATTTACCACTGGAGCTGATCTTTACTCTAAGGTCTTTATCCGGAAATTGACCCTCCTTCAAGACCATAAACGCATGAAAATGCATGTTGGTGGGCAGACAAAAACAATCCCCATCCACCGCATTCATCATGAGGTGCTGGAGCGTATTCATCCACTCACCCACGGAAACGTGGATGTCCATGGAGGGTTTCTTTGGGTGTCTTCTTATCCTACGGCGACCAACCCAAGAAGACCCTCAAGATTTTGTTAAATCACTGAGACTTATTAGACTCATCAGTCTTATATTTCTTTCGCTTATCTATATTTAAGAATTGTTTCATTATACGATTGTAGATATCAACCGCGTCTTCTTTTGTAACCACGGATTGCTCACAAGCGATCGTCCACGCCAGGCGCTTCCTGCACTCCATTGTTCCGTTCGGGTTGTAGGTCATCAGTATACCAAGGAGCACGAAGCTCTATTGCCCCACCCAACTTTTGGGACTCACCCGGCTGCAGGATGGGATCGATCTTATGTTCAATATAGATCGGTTTATTTTGTTCTTCAAGTTCAATTTCAGCCTTAATTTGATTCTCCCACTCAATCATGGTGAGACGGGCTTTTAGTTTGGACTCAAACCAAACACGTTTCCACCATTTGATTAAGGCTTCAATGCTATCTTTAAATAAGATCCGGATCATAAACGTTACAGTTCTCGATTTGTTTATAGTATTCCTCTACAATTTTGTACCAATCTTCTCGCAAAGAGTCTAAAAATCTACGGGAAATTTTAAAAACTTGCGTTCTTACTGGTGTTGACACCAAAATTGCAGCCTGCTGTACCGTCATTCCCAGCGTTTGTTCGATAGCAATGTCATAAGCGGCAAGTTGTTTGCACGTTTTTTTAAATTTCATGTGACCACCAAGGAGATCCCTCCACTCCTGGGACCCCTTCTCTAGATCTTTTGGCCATTTACGGCTGTAAGGCTTGACGCTGGTCTTAAGGTCAGCAAGGGTCAGTTTGTTACCTACGACACCAATGATGTCGGGGGCACCGGCCCAGGCACGTCCTTCTTCATCACACCCCCAGACACGAGCCACATCATCAGCACCGATAGTAAAATCAAATCGGTCCAAAACAGGTGATTCCGCCCACAAAACCTCAGAAAATTGGTCAAGAATCGGTGGCATACCCGCCCAAAACTCTTTGTATTCCTCTGGAATTTCCGGAGTTTTGTTCCCTTTAAGGTAGCATTCCATGCCATAGTGGATGGCAGTACCGCGTTCAGCTGCTGCTTCTTTGACACCTGGGTTGTTTTTAGACCACATTTCTAACTTCCGTTTGTTTGCTTCGGAAGCTGTTTCACCAATGATAGTAGTTACGGACGGCGCAGGTCCAGTAGGTAACGGAGTTGTATAGTGACGTTTTCCGTTAAGCGTAATTCTGGCTGCGGTCCTATTAAGGTTCCGCATTTTATCTGGTTGCTCATCCTTGGCCTTTATCCAAGGATCTGCTGTGTTTAGTTTAGCAACCATTCTTGGTTTTGTATATTAGTTTTACTATAGAGTATTTTCGTTCTTATGGGAGAATTCAAGCTTTTGATCCTTACGTTACTTTTTTCGATTCTTGCGATCGCTACAATCGATATATTCGTGCTATCTGATGCGTTTCGAGCAGCCCTATGAATAAAGCAATGCTTTGGTTTCAAGGTTTATGGAGTTGCCTCTCTTGGATTCCCAAAGTCCTATGGGACGAATACCTCGTGGATCTTCACCTAAAGAACATCCCATGGCATCCGATGGACTACATTAGTTACGCCGAACGCTGGAACGGGCGTGTTGCAATGATTGCAGTCGTCGTGATCTTGCAGCTGGAACTGATTTACAAGACAAGTATCTGGGAGTGGCTCGGTGTCCTGTAATCTCACACGTTTTTACTATTGCGAACCAGACATCACACTGCACGCTTTCCTGGTCAGAGACCATAAGCTGCGCAATGGTATAGCATTTGAAGACGTTGAGACAAAAGATGCTGATGCTATTGAGCAAAAGTTAATTGACGAAGGCGAGGACTATTTACGGATTGATTTATGATTCGACCCATTCCCATGATTGGCACCATGATTCTCAACGGCGCCGACGATCTTTGGAAACAGTTTTACTCTATTGACTACCCAGTAGATCGCTACTTCATCCTGGATAATTCGATGGGGAAGGACAAAGATGTCCGCCAAGTAATCTTAGATCTGCAATGCGAAAGATCTGAGTACGTCAAAGAGATCGAAGTTGTTCACAATTTCATGAACGTTGGCTTCTCTGGATCCATCAACCAAATCATTAAGCAAAACATTGATTGCCCCTACTGGTGCATCTTGTCGGTTGATTGGCACCCTGAAAAAGGACAGTTAAAAAAATTAGCTAAACGCCTAGAGAATCCCTTCGTTGGCATTCTTTGCGATAAAAGCCAAAATGGGTATTCATCCATGGTGTTTACTCCGGAACTTCTTTATGAAGTTGGATATTTAGATGAGAATTTTTTCCCCGCTTATTATGAAGACAACGATCATCGGTACCGCATGAAACTAGCGGGTATTGAATGGGAGTACTTACCACTCAAATACAAGCATGCGGTTAGCGCCACAATCAAAAGAGACCCAGCCATCTACGCAAAAAACCAGATGACGTTTAAAGAAAATGGACGTTATTACATTGAAAAATGGGGCGGCCTCCCTGGTCAAGAGAAGTATGAAACTCCATTTGACCTTGATGTACCTTTAGATTATTGGCTATACGATCCACAGAGAAGCCAACGTCAACGATGGATTTAAGTCTGTACGGCTCCACCGGAATTATCGGCACCTACTTTAAGGGTTTATTTCCTTGTCTTTCAATTCCTAGAGACCAGCTGGAACCTGATACAGAAAATGTTCTGTATTTAATAAGCACTACTGACAACCAAACTTTTCGACAGAATTGTCATATTGACATTGACACAAACTTAGTCCAGCTCATGCGCAGGCTCGAAGCCTGCCGCAAAGCGCAGATTGACACATTCAATTTTGTAAGCAGTTGGTTTGTCTATGGACCAGACCATGTTTACCCAGATGAAAATGCTGTGTGTAATCCAAATGGTTTTTATTCGATCACCAAGTATGCGGCAGAAAAACTAGTAAAAGAGTACTGCTTAACCTTTGGTATTCCCTACAGGATTCTGCGTCTTGGTAATGTGTATGGCGGTCCAGACGACGGCAGCCCAAAGAGAAACGCCTTGCATTACCTGGTCAACCGACTAAAAAATAATCAAGATATTAATGTCCATATCAATGTATCTCGTGATTTTATTCACATACTAGATACGTGTAGAGCCTTAGTTTTTCTTTGCGAGCATGGGGATACCAACACGATTTACAACGTTGGCACTGGGATTTCCACAAGACTTGGTGATGCCTTGGATGAGGCCAAGCGTTTGGTCCGTTCGTCTGCCTACGTTTTAAGAGGCAATGTCCCAGGCAACTACAATCAAGCTGTGCGATTTGGTTTAAACTGTGGCAAGCTTGCCTCTCACGGCTTCAAACCTCTTATCCCTTTCGAGGAAGGATTGCACGACCTATGTCTAAATCAAAAGTTCTGTACTCCGGACCGTACTTTGATGGAACAGAGGTTGATGCAGCAATCGCTTGCCTAAAGGAAGGTGCCTGGTACCCTGCAGGCAAAGAGGTTGATAAGTTTGAAAAGCAGTTTTCTCGCAAGTTTGGTTTTGATTCTTCGCTGATGGTAAACAGCGGAAGCTCTGCCAATCTTGTAATGATTGCGGCGCTTAAAAAGTATTTTGGCTGGGAGGACGGCTCCGAAATTATTGTGAGTGTTGTCGGGTTTCCTACAACGGTCAACCCAATCATTCAGAATAATCTTGTCCCCGTATTTGTTGACATCACTTGGGACGACCTTAATTGGGATCTAAACCATGTCGAAGCAGCCATTACAAACAAAACCGTTGGCGTTTTTAGTAGTCCTGTTTTGGGCAACTGCTATGACCTTGATCGTCTCCTTGATATTTGTGAACGGAACAAGTTGACTTATATCGCAGATAACTGTGATTCCCTTGGGTCCAAGTGGAATGGCAAGTATCTTACCGAGTGTGCAGTGGCCGCTTCTTGTTCTTTCTATCCGGCACACCACATTACGACTATGGAAGGTGGAATGGTTTCTTCCAACATCCCCGAAATTGTCACTCTGGCACGCCAATTTGCCTGGTGGGGACGTGATTGCTACTGCGTTGGTGCTTGCAACCAGCTGATCAATGGCAGTTGTGGCAGACGTTTTGACAAATGGCTAGACGGGTACGACGGAATTGTTGACCATAAATATGTGTTCAGTCAGATTGGTTACAACTTAAAGCCCATTGATATGCAGGGTGCAGTGGGCCAGGTGCAGCTCACCAAGTTTGACGAGATTCACGCCAAGCGCCGCTTTAATTACGAACAGATCCGCTCCATCCTGGAACGACTATCACCCAAGGTGCGTGTTGTAGGAGAGGACGAACGTGCTGAAACGTCATGGTTTGGAGTTCCTATTGTGTGTTCGAATGAGGACACGAAGCGCACACTTCAGTTACACCTGGAAGAAAACGGTATTCAAACCCGTAATTATTTTGCGGGTAATTTATTGTTACATCCTGCGTACAAGCACTTGGGCAATGCCAAAGATTATCCCAATGCCTACCGGGTATTGAAATATGTGTTCTTTATGGGTACGGCACCGACCATCACACACGAAGACTTGGCTTACATCTTTGAGAAGGTAAGCGAGTACTCCCTACCTAAATAGAGAGTAAACCGTATCGACTAGCTGGAGCTGTTATGCCAAAGTATTGAAAGAGTAAATAGTATCAATGCTCGGCACAACAGTTATACTTAGGGGACCACGAAGCTCCGAAATGGCTCTCTCTAATCAAGTCAAAGAATCTGTCAAACAAGCAACCGACTGTTTGCGCGACGCACTTGCTTTTGCTGCACGGGCAGAACATCCTATTACCATCAACACTATTTCCGATATTTTGGTGCGACTTGAGTCCTTAGAATGCATGGATGATTTGATGGAAAAGCTTGAGCGAGCCCAAAACCGATCGCCGGAAAACCGATGAACAGAAGCGTATAGATAAATACGCACAATCTTTGTATTCGGTCTGGCCAGAAATTCCAAACCCCTTTTGTCCTCGCATGAAGGTTACCCCGTTAGGTCTTGAGGGCGTCAAGTTAATTTCTGTTGATCGGTACGAAGATTCTCGCGGTGCGTTCACGGGGCATTGGCACATCGATAAATTCAAGGAAGTTACAGGTGATCTTGAATTTAAGCAAGATTGTCTTGTAACTTCCTACCCCAAGGTTGTTCGCGGTCTCCACTACCAAGTTGGTGAGAAGGCACAAGGAAAACTCGTGCGTTGCATTCGCGGCAAAATCCAAGATGTGATTGTTGATCTGCGAAAGTCTTCCAAAACTTTTGGTCAGTGGATCAACATTTACTTAGATGGAGCACACCATGATATGGTTTGGATTCCAGTTGGTTTTGCGCATGGTTATTCCACCATGGAGAATGAGGCTGATGTCTTATACAAGATGACGGAAACACACAACCCAGATCACGAGAGAACTTTGTTATGGAATGATCCAGATCTAGCCATCTCTTGGAACGCACCCAAGAAACCCATACTTTCTTTTAAAGATTCAGAGGGAACGCCTTTTAAAAAGTGCGAAGTATTTGACTAATATATGTAGATGGAAAAGATTCTTGTTACCGGCGGTGCCGGATTTATTGGTCGTTGCTTGATCAAGCGCTTGCTTGATACTACTGACGCCTTTGTTTACAACATTGACAAGCTCAGTTATGCAAGTCAAGCAAATGAGTTGATCAATCACCCTAAAGCAAGAGGGCGTTACCAATTACTTCCCTACAACCTGGTCAACGAAGAAACTATTGATGAGTGGATTGTATCGATTCAACCATCCAAGATTTTTCACTTAGCAGCCGAAAGCCATGTTGATAACTCCATTCGATCTCCCAAAGAATTCATCTACAGCAATGTCTTGGGAACTTACAACTTACTTGAGTCTTGCCGTTTAGGCATTCAAGATGAGTTCAAGTTTCTTCACGTCAGTACGGATGAAGTATTTGGCTCATTGCATCCAGATGACACAGAGACTTATTTTATTGAGACCACGCCTTACAATCCGCGATCACCTTATTCAGCCAGCAAAGCAGCCAGTGACCATCTTGTGATGGCCTGGTACAACACCTATAAATTTCCCGCTGTTATCACCAACTGCAGCAACAACTATGGCCCTGGCCAGCACCCAGAAAAATTGATTCCAATGACGATTACCAATGCATTGTCAGGTAATCCGATCACAGTTCATGGTGAAGGAAAGAATATCCGCGACTGGTTGCATGTTGAAGACCACGTTGATGCGTTGCTTTTGGTGATGGAGAAAGGGTTACTGGGACAACAGTATTGCATTGGTGGCGAAGGAGAGCGTACCAATATTGAAGTTGTTAATACTATTTGCAATATTTTGGATGAGTTAAAGCCAGAAGGAGCGCCCTACTCAAGGTTGATTACACATGTTACAGACCGTTCAGGTAACGATCTTAAATATGCAATTAACCCACAGAAAATCAGAGAGCTTGGTTGGAAAGCGAATTATACATTTGAAGAAGGATTAAAGGAGTTGATTAGGGGTTATTTATAATAAAGGAATAAGTAATAAGTAGATGGCGCAAGAAGATAGCAAATATTCCAAGCCGGGGTTGCGCGAACGGATTAAAGATCGTGTGATGGCTGGCTCTAAGGGCGGTAAGCCTGGACAGTGGAGCGCACGCAAAGCCCAGCTTGTTGCACAGGAATATGAAAAAGCAGGCGGTGGCTACAAGGGCGGCAAAGGTGAAAAGCAAAAGTCCTTGGAGAAATGGGGCAAAGAGAAGTGGATGACTAAGGACGAATATGAAAAGCGCGGCAAGGCTAAAGCTGCTGCCAAGAAATATAAGGATAGTAAATGATGGCAGACAAAGCTATACAAAAGGGATACACGAAGCGTTATCTACCTGAGTCTGCCTGGGCCTCACTGTCTAAAGAAGAACGGGAAGAGACCGACCAGAAGAAAAGAGCTGCTAGCCGCGAAGGTAAACAGTTTGTAGCAAACACTGAGAAAGCAAAGAAAGCAGGACGTGCTGCTCGTCGTTATCGTGACAGTAAATCATGATATCCTGACACGTGGAGCAATACCGCTCTAGGGGTAATAGTCGAAACCCCTTCCACGTTACAAATACGTAGTGCTCAACAGAGCGGTAGGGAAGTTATGATCCCGGTATAACAGCCGGGATTTTTTTGTGACAACGCTCGTGGCCAACGTACCGCCCACCAAAGTGTGGGTCAGACGTGAGTATTTGCGTGACCTAAAGGATGGTCATGGTGAGTACACGCCTGGCTACTGGGTAAGTTGTAAATCTTTAACTGGTAGAGCACTTCAGTTTGAAACGTATCTCACTGAGTACGGCGCACTGTATGACAAGCTCCCCATCAGTGCATTCCTTGCCTGGGATCCCGACCACCCTGACAAACCACAAGCACCCACACCAGACCTGGAGTTAACCGACTTGCAGTTCTGGAATGGATTCGATCATGGTCTGACGATCATCGAAAAGAATCTGATCTTTAACATGCAGTTCCAAGTTATGACACGCACGCAAGGTGTGATGACAGGCACATATCTATTTACAGTTGACAACTATCATCCACATAGAAACGAACCGGACTTTTATTTTGCGGAATTTCCTGACGAGCACAAGTCGCACAACATTGTGGCTTTGGACAACGGTCAAATTGGCGCTTATCCCAACAATCGTTGTCGAATGGTTGATCCATCGCTCACCAACCATGAACTAAAGACACCAGACTTTAAGGTATCAACGCGATACTTTGATGTTGAGCACGCCCCCAAATGGGGACGCCTGGGTGAATGTGATGATTACTTTTGGAAAACTCCAAATGAGTGTGTATAATAAATAAGTTCCCCTTCTCTTTTCGATGGGGCACCAACCACCCATACTGCTCTGTCGGTATGGTGCACCCAAGGATACGCTTTCTCGTTTCCAATTGGTGTGCGTGATAGAGGTGCAGTCCCTGTCTGGATACGCCTGGTTAACTCACAGCCCGATTGTCGGTACGCCAGTCACACTGCATCCATCTATACGGTCGGTAGTCTATTGGTAAGGACAGGCAGACAATGCACAGAAAGCTGGTTCGATTCCAGCACGACCGATAGGGTACGACAAGGAACGTCGCATTAAATGAAGAGTCCCCTCGGCTGCATCGTAGATGATCGTAGGCAGACACTCTCGCCCTACAACAAATTCTAATAAATCCACTATATTAATTACACGAATAAAAATTATGAATGCCCTGGAGACAATCCAAGGAACGCATTAATAAAAATCGACAGAAGCTGCTGGAGTACAAGAAGACTCTGCAGTGCGAGAAGTGTGGGTTGGATGATCATCGTGTCCTAGAGTTCCACCATATTGGAGACAAGGATAACAACATCTCTAACATGGTGAACCATGGTTACGCCTGGCGCAGAGTAGAGGAAGAGATCAGTAAGTGTATACCGCTATGTTGCAACTGTCATAGGCTTGAACACTGGGTTAATTAACGACCAAACATTCCTAAGGCGCCAAGCCGTTTTTTCCAGGTATTTATTGCATTACCTAAAACAGCTTGTGCTTGTGTTGCAAAGTTACCTTCACCAGCCACAGAGCCTCGCGGTACAATTACAGGTTTACCATTTTTATATGCAATACCTTGATTTGTATACCGTCCTTGTGGATTAAGAACTGTATTGCTTCTTGTGTCAACAAATTCCCCCCTGGGACCAAGGCGTTCGATTGCTGCTGTAGGAGCACCACCTAAGTTTTCCGCGCTAATTGGATCAGTAACAGCTGTTACAACAGCTTCTTGTGGCGATGCGCCTAGTGCATAGTTGATACCAGCGTCAAGTAAAAATGCTTTTGTTGCGGGTTTTACGTTAGTTTTTAAAGACTGGGCAAGAGATTTTTTAGTAGGAGCTGTTGATTGGGCTGGAAAACCAGGGTATTCATTTGGCGTCTTTAAAAGAATGTTACCACTACGATTAAAGAAATTTTCTGCTTCTGCATAGATTTCAGGCGAAGGATTTCTTTTTAATTCTTGAAGCAAACCAGTTCCCAATTCACGTGTTTCATTTGCAACATCAGGTAAACCAGCCTGTTGCAAGCCCCCAGTAATATTTCTTAAACGATGAAATAATTGGTTTACATCTGTCGGATCGTATTCTTTTGCCAAGCCTGAATCAACTTGAACTAATTTTTTAGTAGCATCATTTAACAAAACGTTATTAAAGTGACTGTCTGTATTAAGAATGCCGCCTCTTATTAGATTTTCATTTAGTTTATACACCTCACGCTGCATAAATTGTTTTTCAGCTTCGGACAATTGGCTATATTTTCTATGAGGGACAGCCTCTGTTCTTGTTACAGCACGATATAAACCTTTCTCTGTAGGTTGAAGAGTAAGTGATTTAACCATCGGACCATAGCCAAGTTCCGCAGTGCGGATAGCCATGTCAACTTCATTCTCATAAAATCTTTTTGTGCCTTGATCAAGTAAACCACTAGTGCCTTCTTGTATTTTGAAAGCAGTTTGTGAATTAGTAGGAACAACTACGGATCCAAAAGCACCAGCGCCAACAGCAGGTGTTCGCCTTGGATCTAGCAACCAACGGCCTTCTTTTGCTGAAACATTTTCTGAAGAAATAGAATTGTAAAGCGTTCCTCCTCCAGTTTGGCGAGCACTTACGGCCTTTGCAAACTCAGGAGATTCAATGACATCGAATAAACGTTCTGGAACAGTATGACGCTCCGGGAAAAGAGTATCTGCAGCACGAGTACCAGTTTGTTTTAATGCTTGAATTGTTTGCTTTGTTGGGTTAACAATTAGATTTTGAAATAAAGTTTTATATCCTTGAGGGATTTGCAGTCCTTTGTTAACATTTCCTTGTGGATTATTAGCAAAATTAGCCGCATGAGCAGCAGCTTTGTTAGCAGCGTTTAATAAGTCTGCAAAAGCATTGCGACTTGCAGTGTTTTGAAAACCAAAACCAGTGGGAGGCAAAACTAAATCCCCAAAAATTTTTTTGCGATCTGCAGTATTTTTAATACTAAAAAAAGAGTCCAGCCCTCCCCTTCTAGCGGGAGGCGAGATTGATTTTGCAGGCTGTTTAATTAAATCGGTAAGACCAGGACTAAACAAATCCCCTGGTTGTAATTGTCTTGGTTGAGGTGTAGAAAAATCTATAAAGGATACGTCAGAAGTTCGAGGGAAAGGGCTTACCTCAAAAGGATTAATTGTAGTTTTCAAAAGGTTAGGTGCTTGTTGTTCTTTAATTGCTTGATTCCAGGCAAAGTTTGCAATGTTTTTAGTATTAGGACTTTCTCCTACATTTTGCAACAAAGAAAATCGTTGTTGAAAATTGCGATTAAAAGCATCAACAAGATTCTCGTCTAAAGGAGAAACACTTACTCCTGTGTAAGGAAAACGATTTGAACGTAAACCTTGATCAGACCCCCAGATTGCACGTGTTTCAAATCCAGCCATCAGTTGTTCCTCAACGTAGCCTTAACAAACCAAGCAGCTTTGAAAGCTTCTCCGCACAGCTCAGCCATGTAGTTCTGGATATCAATGGCACCTACCTTGGCAGCCAATGGCTCCAGCTTTTTGCTCTTGATGCCCAGCTCTTCGAGATTCTTGTAGTACACCGCGAGCATATCGGTACCCTTATAGCTGGTAACGTGTTGGATACCAGGGCCAGCATCAGCCAACCCCTTGGCGCACATGGGCATTAAGTAGTCCATGCTGCGAATGAACTCACCCAACGTATCGAACTGTTCCAGATGAGCTTCGTATTGGTCTTTAAGGAAGCCATGCACCCCGAGGAAGTTACCCCCCTCGTAGTTCAGGTGAATGAGATGGGCTTGTGTTTGAAGTTCCTTGAGGTAGGAACAGAGGGAAATACATTGCTGGATAAAACCCCCAACATCACCATTCTTTGATTTACTAGGTGCCTTGGGTTTTGCCTGAGGCCCTGGGGCTACTCCAGTATTGAGTGGTTCCACCCCCATCTGGGGTGGTTGTTGCGTTTGAGGACCAGGAGTATACATAATTTTTAATCAATACTTCCAGTTTATCAGAGACTGATTTCCTCCCAATCAACCGATGCATAGACATCATCACCCGCAACTTTTGTCTCAACAAGTAAACTAAATTCTTCTGGGGTACTGGTAAAACTGTTACGTTGTAGCTGAAACTGGAAGAGTGCCGCTTTTAAGATGTCAATTGCATTGGTGCTTTGCGTAGTAGATGAGATGTAGCCCTTAGCAAGAGTACGTCCCCCACTGGAGCTAACACCGCTTAGGTTGTATTCAAC
>Ga0196901_1001420_pt1 | contig 12129 bp, 21 predicted proteins | sample CB_VirMetaG_FD_169099 | JGI IMG/M metagenome (GOLD analysis project Ga0196901, IMG submission 169099) | Freshwater to marine saline gradient viral communities from Chesapeake Bay - CB_1504_1 Viral MetaG (v3) (version 3) | ecosystem: Environmental > Aquatic > Marine > Coastal | place: USA... | reverse complement strand
CAAAAAAGATTCCATTGTTTGCATCAAAACTTCCAACACGTTGTTCTAATCCAGATTCTTGTGCATTCATTACAAATGTATTAAATATAAATAATGACTTACCTGGTTGATAAGACATAACTCTTTTTGATTGTCTTATGACTTTATCGCCACTAGCTGTAGTTACATTTAAATTAACTGTAGATTTATTTGCGGTATATGAAACTGTTCCTGATCCAGTTAAAGATTCATCAAAAAGATTATTTTTTGACATTACATTTGTACTATCAAAAATAGTAAATGGATTAGAAACTCTTAGTCTTCCAAACGCATCATAAGCATTTGATCCATTTCCACCGCCAATAACTGTTGGTTCTACATTAACATTATTACAACTCATATTACCTCATTGTATACCAAGAAACTCTTTCGACTTCCTGTTTTAATTCTTCTTGATAAGAAGTGTTTAATTTATCCTTCAATGTTTGTAAAGATTGTGCAACCTGTCTTTGATTTTCTTCAGTATATTCTGAAGTAGGTTCAGGAATATTGATATTAATTCTAGCCATTATCTTCTTCCATCAGGTTGTATATCTGCTCTAAAAGTACCAAATCTCCAATCTTGATCTGTAGAAGTATTTGCAATTTTTAAACTAGCAAATCTAGATCTTGCTCTTGTATCTATTTTTTCAGTAGAACTATTTACTGTAAAAGGACCTAGAGGTGATGAAGTAGCTGTGTCGCTAGGATATCTTCTTAATTTAATAGTTACCTCAGCATTACCAGTTAATAATTTAAAATCTGGTATAAATCTTTTCATGCTCATAAAGAACTGACCATCTCCTTCAACTGCTAAGTCAAAATCTCCCGATTGTATAAATGCTGGAATAGCAGTCTTAGCACCTGTAGAATCTACTTCGTTATTACCTATTTCATGTGCATAATAAGTGGAAGCTCCATTTACATTAGTGACTCCTTGTATAGTTGGAAAAGTAGGAGTGCCTGTTGAATTAAATTTAGTTGCATATGGATTATCATACAAAGTAGCATCGTGCCAAGAAGTTCTAGATAAGGATCCAGTTGTCCAAGTATTTTCAGTATAGTTATAAGTCACCATTCGATCTACTTTTTCAGAACCTGATTTAGCGTAGAACCAAGTTATTTCTTCATATAGATTATTTAAACCTGCGTAAACAATTTCTCCAGAATTATAATTTATGCCAAGATTGTCACCGTCATCAGTAAACACAAAATCTTCTACTAAACATGGCACATCTTTAACTGTGCCATCGTAAACAAAAAAACCTCCAGATTGACCCATCCACCATACTCTACCATTAACATATTTCATTGCATGTTGACCGATAGCACCACAGTTAGATCCTACTTGTCTAATAGAGAATGTAAAAGGAGCTCCTACAAACTGCATTATATAAGCAGAGGTATCCGTTAGTATTAATATATAATCTTTAGCTTTAGCTGCACCTATAATTTTAGTACCAGAATCTAGTCTAAATGTGCCTGCTGTATTCGTAGAAGTAGGTGCATAGTCAGATAAAGTTTCTTGATTAGAAAATCTTATAAACATTTTATCTTGTTTTGTTGGATCACCAATTGTAGTTTCAGTTCCAAGCACAATTAAATGTCTATCTCTTTCAGACACAATAGACATAACTGATCTTGTTGGAGCACCACTTACAATAGTTGCTCTAGTTGTTAATGCAGACGGATTCGAATGTAGTGGACTCCATTGAAATGTTTTACCGTTTTTAACTGTTGCGATAAGTATTTCACCAAAATGATCTAATGACCATGAGCCTGGATCTAATATTACTGAGGAAGTTGTAGATGCTGAACCCCAAGTACCTCTTGACCACGAACCAGTGCCCCAACCGTATCCATAAGTTTGTGATAAAGGACCTACCGTTGCGTATGGGTTAATATCTGCAGAACCACTTGCGGAAGTAGTTGCTGTTGCTACGGTGGCCATTGTTACTGTAAAAGTGTCTGCATCAGGTGTAGTAATTACTTCAAAAGTATTTGTCTCAAAATCAGACGCTACATAACCTGCTCCAACAGGTGGAGTTACATTTGTAAAAGTAAATAAATCTCCTATAGTTAAACCGTGTGATACATAATTTACGGTAACAGTAGCTGAAGTATCTGTGGTATCAAATGTTGCACCTGTAAGTGCTGTATCAAGAGGAGTGATATCGTAAAAAGCACCTTCGTAATAAATAAATAATCCTTTGTTAGTACCCAGAGCTGCGTACTTTCTGCCATCTAAATCTGCCCAAACCATTTGCTCTCTAACGGCTCCGACTAAAGTAGAACCAGTTATCTGTTCCCACCCACCAATTTTTTCTGGTAGACCATATCTAAATCTTACAAAGTCACCATCTGTCCACTGCCCTTCGGCTCCTGTTTCTGTGACTTGTTTATTAAATCCTGGTCTTATTTGTACATTTGTTAAAGGCATGCCGTATTATACCATAATTTACAGATAAGGTTAACATCTTATAAATTACTCGCCTGGTACTTCACTATCAGCTAAAGTTTGTTTATTTTGTAATTCTTCACTAAAATTTACTTGCCACTCAGAAACTATTTTTACTAAATGATTACCAAAATGTCTTAAATTCTCAGCTGATAAATGTAATTCACCTTTTTCATTTATTATTTTTTGTTCTCTTTCTGAAAAATAAATCTTACAAGAACCATCTTCTTTATTTTGAACGAACTTCATCTTTGTACTCCCCAATAATATCGTTTATCTCTAAACTCATTTTTGTTATTTCCTTCTTTATCTACATAATGTAAAAAAGTCTGTGCACACCAATCTCCTTTAAATTCTTCTCGCCAATGTTCTAGCTCACAACCTAAATATATAACAGCATCTCCTTCACTTAAATCTATAGGAGTGCCTTCCATAAATATTGGCCATTTTGTTCCATCACTTCCTATATTAACTGTAACACTTATTTCGCAAGCAGGTCTATCTGAATGTTTTTTTAAATCTGCAAACTTAGTGTACATTCTCCAAAAAGAATAAGTAGGTAATAATTTTTTACCTGTTTCTTTTTCCATTAAAGGAAGTTTTTTTAACATGATAGATTCTAATAAAGGATCCCCATAAAAGTATGTATCAAAAATATCGCTTTGCTGATTATCAAAATTAGATAAATTTGTTCTATGTTTTATTTCACAATAAATATTTAAAATATCTAGTTCTTCTTTATTCAAAAAACCTTTAACTGTTTTATATTTAAAATCTTTTCCTATAATGCCCATGCTACTATTGAATACCTTATCCCTTCTGTTACTGGTGTTACTGAATGTGGGTATAAAAAATTACTTGGCCAAATTATTAGTCTATTTGATTTTTTTTCAATAGTCATTGTTTTAGTTAAATCAGGTAAACCAAACACCAGTTCACCCCCTTTATAATCTTCATTGACTAAAAAAATAAAACTTAAAGTTCTTGGCACAAGTTCTCCATGATCTATGTGAAAAACATAATGCCCTTGTCTTACGTACTTTAAAACTTGTATATCTTTTATTGTTACTGGACATTTTGAATAATCAATTTTTAGATCTTCAAAATACCTTCTTATAAAGTTTTTTATTTGATAAACCCAAAAAGAACACCAATGAATATCTGTTAGAGATTTTTCAAAATCTGCATTAGATAAATACCATATTAAAGTATCTCTAACTTTTGTATTAATAGTATTGGGATCTTCATTTGAAGATTTGCTTTTAATTATTTTACCTTGTTCAAATTTATTTTGTTGTTCACAAATTCTTAAAAATTTATCTAATGTATTTTTTGGTAAAACATCGTCATAAAATCTAATATAATTAGATAAGCTATCTTTTGGGTTTTCTAGAACACTCATCTAGAACTGTATATAGCTTATTATGGTATTTGTAAAGGATGTAAAAAAGTTATACCATTATCCTGGCAATATTGTTCCCAAGTTTTTTCCAAAGGTGTATCTGCATCTGGAACTATTGAAGAAGTATCTATACCATTTATAACTGAAATATAATTCTCTACTTCAGTTTTTTTAGGATGAGATGGATTAGCATTTACAAATGCTGTTGCTAAACTTTTAACATTATTTAAATAAGAAGATAATTCATCTGCTGATTTAAATCCTGAAAATACCGAATCATTATAAGTAATTGTGTCTCCTGATAAAGAAGCCCAAGCTTGATTTAATCTTATTTTATTAAAATCAGCATCTGATACAGATTTTACAGTACAATGTTCTGCTACAAAATTTAAATTATCTTTATCAGAATCGTTAGCAGCTATTTTATAAGCTCTGTCTTCTCCATTAACAAATATAATATAAGCCATAATTTTATCCTTCTAAGCTTCGTATACAATTAAATAACCAGGTCCACCTGGGGTTCCTGCGTTTCCATTACTAGCAGGAACATTAAGATATCCTCCTGCTCCTGGGTTTCCTGCACTAACACCAAAAATACCAGATGGCATTGCTGGGAAAAGTTCTCCTGGTGCACTACCAGGATTTCCTGGGGTTCCAGCAGTGTAACGATTAGGGTTACCACCACCACCGTTACCACCATTTACAGTGTTTCCAAAAATTGTAGTTGGTGCTCCAGGATTTCCTGGGTTACCTCCGTATCCTATATTACCGCCAGTTCCTGCAGCACTAATTGAATAGGGATAACCAGTAGCAGATGTAACAGAACCTTTATAAAAACCAAAAGCTCCAGCACCACCAGGGCCACCATTTCCTCCTCCACCTCCAGAGTTATCTTTGGCACCACCGCCACCGCCACCTCCTGACCAAAGGAATGCTTGATAAGCACTTCCAGTTGGAGAAGTAGTGTAAGTTCCAGATGCAGGTCCTCCACTAAAAAAAGTTATAGTGTAGCCCCCACCACCTGCAGAACCAGATGCAGCAGAAGTAATTCTTCCATCTTCATCAATAGTAATGTCTGCTGTAGTGTATGAACCCGCAGTAACACCAGTTGAAATTAATTGATCTGGACCAACTGAGTTTGTAGCAAGTTTAGCTTGTGTAATTGTAGATTGAGCAATGTTATTTCCTGTAACAGCTGATGCCGCTAATTTTGCAGTAGTAACATTTGATTGTAAAATTTTATCAGTAGTCACTGCGTTATCAGAAATTAATGCAGTTGTAATCGCTGCAGCTTCAATTTGAGCAGTACCTATAGTTCCACCTAAAGTGTTTAAAGAAATTTCTGTGATATTAGTTCCATCTGAATAAGCTGCAAAAATTTTTGGACTTGCAGCCCCAGCAGTAGTTGGAGAAAAACCAGTACCACTAACAGTTTTGATTGTAAGATTTTGTGCATCAGTTATAGCACTACAATCAAAGATATAAAATTTTTCAATTCCATCTGGAATTGTTACAGTAGTTGCACCTGTTAAAGTTATAGTTCCAAATTTAATAATCATGTTTCGTGCATTTGATAATGCAGCGTTTGACATTACTAAAGCAGTTGTAGCTGAATCAGTAATTGTTACTGCTTCGTAACCAGCGATTGCTTGTTGAATTAAATTTAAGTTTGTATTTGTTTTATCACCCCATGTACCAGCGTTTTCGCCAGTGACCATTAGTTCAAGTTTAAGATCTGTAGAGTAACTAGATGTCATAAAAAATTTCTCCTAAATAATTATAATTTTACCTTAATCATGCAGCCAAATCAACCTCAGTCCAAACATTGTTTACCCCTAGATTAATCTCTTGCCAAGAAGTAGTATTAACGCTTCCTATAGAACTGGTCAAGGCTATGCCAGTAACGTCCACATTTGCATTAGCTATAGTTGTTTCTTCCCCTATAAACATGGTCATTTCTGAGCCAGTTACATCGTATATAGTGTTTTGTTCAACGGATCCTATTGAACTTGTAAGAGCCGACCCTGTGATAGTCACATTAGCATCTGCAGTTACGGTCTCATTACCTATTGAGCTAGTTAATTCAATACCTGTTACAGAGACATTACCATCAGCTACAACCGTCTCTTCTCCTATAGAGCTTGTTAATTGTATACCAGTTAAAGTTACGTTTGCGTCTGCAGTAGTTGTAACCCCTGCAATAGATGAAGTTAGTTCTGATCCAGTAACCCCCGCTGTTACTCCAATATCTAAGGTTACAGAACCAATAAATGAATCTAAGTTATCTTCAATTGGGTTTACTGATACATTACCACCTGCTTCAATATCTACTGTTTGAATAGACATAGCCATTTGGCTACCGACTACAGATAGTCCTTGAATTTGACCTACTGATAATGTTGCTTGTATTCCAGTTACATCTATGTTTGCATCTCCAGTCATTGTGATTTGACCAGGAGTTGTTGTTAACTCTTGTCCTGTAGGACTTGCACTAGCCCCTGCTGTTACTTCAGCAACTGCACCAATAGACATTGTTGCAGATACGGATCCTGTTTGTACAGAGTAAGCATCACCCCATACCATTGATCCCCAAGCATCTCTACCCCATCCAGAACCAATTAAGAAATTGTCATCAATGGTAACTGTACCTGGTGTTGAAGTTAATTGAGAACCAGTAACATCTTGTTGAATACCTCTAGCAATATCTTCTTCTCCAATTGAAGAAGTTAATTGAATACCGGTTACAGAAAATTGTACTGACGAACCTCCAACGGCACCTGCGTTTGTAAATGTGAGTTGTGATCCTGTTACATCAACATTAGCATTGGCTTGTGTTGTTGATGAACCGATTGATGTAGTTGCTGATATTCCGCTGGGTGAGGCAGTGGCGTTACTTAGATCGCCCCAAGTTTCTTCGCCCCAAGTTTTATTACCCCATCCAACGGCCATATCATTTTATATCCTTATTACGCAATTCTTAGAATCGCAGCAGAAGTTGTGAATGCAGGGAACTGGATTGTAAATGTTCCAGATGTTGCAGTCTTGTCTCCACCAAAATCTAAAACAGCAACTGCTTCAGTAGTACCAGTACCACCGTCAGTAGTTGTGTTGTAAATTAAAGCACCTCTAGCTGTTAGTGTAACTCCAGTGAAAGATAAATCAGCAAAGTCAGTAATAGCGACTCCTGATGAAACTTTAACACCTTGGTTAACTAAAGCTTTTCCACCTGCAGAGTATCCTGCTGGTGAAGTTACTTCGCCAGATGATGAATAGTTAGTAGTCGATGCTCCTAATGTAGCAGTAGAAACATACATTGCTAATTTAAATGTATCTCCACCACTATCAAAATCATGCTCACCACCCATCAATTGTTTTTTAAATGAATTGCAAATTGCATTAGTTGTAATAGCCATAATATATTCTCCTTATAAATTTGTTTATGGTGACGGTGATGGTATTTTAATTCGAGGTACACCACTGTCGTATTCGCCTCTACGTCTTCTACCCATTTGCTGTAGAGCAAACGCTTGTACTTCTTCATCATACTTGCTTTTGTATAACGTGTAAAGATCTTGAGGACCTTTCAAATAAGAAAAAGCTTCTGTTAATGCACCATGTAATAACATGGACTCTTGATAAGTAGAAAGAAATGTATTGTTAGTAGCACTAAAATGAGGAGGATCCTTTATAAAATTAATTTGAATAGTGTAAGCTGAATCTGGTGTAGGTGCTACAATAATATTGAAATCATCCCAATTAGCCCAAAACTTAGGCAATCCTGTTGCTCCTGAACCATTGTATTCAGAAATAAAACTAGTATCTCTTTTTTCTAAAAAAGTTCTATCAGAACCATTAATAACTTGTACGGATCTCATTATCATACAATCAGCAGGAAGACTTACAGCTCTATTGCCACTTGTAAAAGATGAAGTAGAGTATTTTCTTAAATCATCATAATCTACTTGCCCAGCTACATTTAATTCTGTATTTCTAATAAAATTATCAATAATACTATCTGTTAGTACATTAGAATCTACTTCAGTATAGTCTCTTACTTGAGTTAAAAAATTTGCATACGTTATAGCCATTACGATATCTCCACTGTTACAGTACCTGCCATTGAATTTAATTGTCTTCTTCTATTTTGTGCTGAACCGTTATCTGGTTGCATTCCATTAGATAAAAAACCAAATTGACCAGGTAATCCTAAATCTGCTGTAGTAAAATTAGCTCCTCCAGATATCAAAGTAAAGTCTTGAGGTCTTGGATTTAATAATGCAATAGCATCAGCTTTAACTGTCTTTCTTCTTATTTGAGGATGTTTTGGCTCATATTCAGATATATGAACTAGAGCTCCTGTCCATTCTCTAACCATTTCCTTGTAAGGAAATGCCATTCCAGAACGATCAGATATAGCATGTGATCTTTTACCAGTTGCATGAGACATTAGACACCATCTCCAAAGTAAGTTTGAGGAGAAATGTATAAAGAAGTTCTAGAACCATCTTCATCTAAAGCTCTTTTCATTTCATCTTCATAAGCTAGTTTTAACATTTGTGTTCTATCTGCAGCTTTTAAAAAAGATAAATAGTATGCAAGACCTGCTACCATACAAGGTAAAAATCTATAAGGTGCATCAGGAGTATTTGTGTAGGATCCAGCATCTTCAATTCTAGCAATATAATAATATTTTAAATAAGTATAAGTAACCACATCAGGTGTTTGATACAAATATATTTGTGGATTAATTTGTCTGTCTACATAATACTGTGATGGTTGTCCTGTAGAGCCTTTGTTAGGCAATCCAGCGTATGTAGATCTATCAGTTTTAGTTAAAGACACATCGGTAATGGTAGGACTGTTACCTGCACCTGTAGAAATATAAGCCTCTAGAACATCACTGCAATCACTTGGAGTAGCATATTGATACACGCCACTGGTCATCACTTGTTCTTTGTTTTTAACTTTCCATAAGTGCAATCCTCTATTACCCCATTCTGATAATAGAATATTTAAATTTCTTCTAGCTCTTTTTAAATCGTATCCTGAATCTGTAGTAAGACCACATCTTTCATAGGCTTCATCTATGATTTCGTCTATATTTAAATTAAATGATGTAGTTCCTGAACTTGCCATTATATCATTCCTTTATAATAATCTTTCATGTTTATAAAACCACCTGAATTAAATTTCTTACCTCCAGATGTAGTTTTAATTTCTTCTCGTATTTGTCTTAGTCCTTCGCTAACAGCTGAGTTCATAGACATATCAACTCTTAAATCATTAACGATTTGATTAAATCGTTTTTTATTAGCAGGAGTTCCATTCTTATAATATTTTTCTGCGTAATCCATTATAAAATATCTTTGTAATAGTCTTCATAAGATTTATTAGAAACCATTTGTTCTCCAACTTCTGATTTAATATGAGAACCAATGTATTCACCTGTTATAGGAGAGCCCATGTTTCTTTTTTTCATTGGAACACAATTAGGTACTTTTCTACCATTCTTCATTTTAGTTCCAACCATCTCATAGCCTTCCCAACAAGGACCTTTTCCTTTTTTCATCTTTTTTGCCATTTATTCCTCCATTTTAGCCGCGGCTTTGTAAGTGTATAACTTATCCTTTTTGCGGTTGTACAACTTAATTGATTGTACCACTTTTGGTTTATGCAGTAAACGTCTTGCTAAGAGCTCTTTTGCTATTGGATTTCTTTTTTTTAGCATGTTCGGAATCCTTCATTAATTTGCCATCTGGCATATAATGATATCCTTTAGGAGCTTTTTTCTTTTTAGCTCCACTTAATTGTCCATCAACTTGTTTTGTCATTTGTGATCTTGAAATACTCATACTAAATCTACCGCCTTTCCTATTATTGGTTTATATTTAGTTCTACCATCTTCTTTAAAAGCTCGCAAGAATTGTTTTCTTCCTTTTTCTGAAACATAGCTGCAATGCACCCATCCACTATTAGGTTCTCCTGGAACATAGAATTCTAAAATCATTTGATCAAAATCTAAATTCTTATAAATCCAATCTGCAACTTCAGCATTATCTTTTCCTGGACATTCAAAATCACAAGCCTCTGCTTTTGTATGTTGACTAGTAATTGAACTACCTATTTTAAGACAAAGATCAGGAGATCTAAATCCACTGGTCACGGTCACCGGACCAAAGTGATCTCTAACTGGTTGTAAAATATTTTCACATAATAATTTTAATTTTTCAATCTGATTAGCATTAGGATTGTTATCCACCCCTAATCGTACCGCAGTGTCTGATTTAATTAACTCTTGTAAAGTAAAGTTTCGAGAAAGATTCATTTTTATTATAATATTTTTTTTATAGATTCTAATTTTATTAATGAACCAAAAGAATAAATCAATCTTTCTCCCTTTTCAATAGGTGTAGATCCGTGATTTTCTAAAGAAGCAAAAATAATCCATAAATCATTTTCTTCTATAGAGAATATTTTATCTTCAATTATTATATCTCCACCTCTATTAGGTTTTTTTAATAAAACATTTGCTCTAACATGAACATAACCTTCTGGAGCTGAATCTTTATGGATATGTGTACAAGCATTATCTTCATAATGATTCATAAGTAAATTACCTAATACAGGTTCTTCTTTATCAGGTACAAGATTAAATTCTAAAAAACTTTTTTCCCATAATTTAGATTTAGTGTATTGCCTAGCAAATCTTCTTCCAAAAGATACTTTATTTTGTTCAAAGTTGTTTGTGTATTCTATGTCTTTAGCGTAAGACCAGTTTTTAATTATTCTTGGTATTTGAAAAAGATTCATGTTCTATTTTTTGTATTTTATCAATTATATCATTAGTAAGATAGTTATCAACATCGTATATTTCCTCTTTAGGTTTTCCAGAATATATATAATGTAAGTTTTTTAAACCAATTATTTCATCATTATAATAAATACCATTTACATTGAATGGTTCGATTTTATCAAAATTATACTTAATCTCTGTATTTAAATAATTACTTAAATCTTTAAAAAAATTTTCTGGATTATTGCAAAAATCTTTATAATAAAATATTTTATAATTTTCATTATTTTTTATAATATTTGATATACTGATTATGCTTCTACCTAATATTTTATCTTCTTCTAAACTGTTGTTAACAAAATCACAAGCTTCTTTTTTTGAATATCCATTATCCATTTGAAGTTTAGCAAAAGAAGCTGCACACTCAACAATAGGTCTAACTAATAAAATAAATTTAGGATTTTTTATAAAATTTTTAATTAAATTTAAATTAAAGGGTGTCCCCCATGTTCCTCTATCTATAATTATATCTGCATCCCAATCTTGATAATATGTAGGTAAAACAGAAGCAATAACATTATCTAAAGATCTATGATTTGGAAAATTTTGAAATATTTCAGTTCCTTTTAAAGAAATTAAATTATAAAGTATATTTGCAGTTATTGAATTAGGAGATACTTTTATATGTTTATTTTGATTTAAAATAGAACTTATTACTGTGTTACCTGCTCTAGGAAGAGAACATAAAAAAACTAATTCTTTCATATTTTTATATTCTTATACTCTAAATATTCTTTAGTACCAAAATGCATCCAACCACTATCTATCTGTATAGACATATTAATTCTATTATTTGTATGAAATTGAAATAGCCATGATAATACAACAGAATCTATTTTTTTACCCATTTCAGAAACTTCAATATGATAACCTATATCATTGTTATTTTTTTCTACAATAATAACTTTTGATAAATTAGGTTTTAACCACTCTGGAATATTTAAATTAGTTAACCACATACAGTTAAAATCTTGGCATTGTTCTTTTGGTCTATTTTCATAAATAGAGCAACCATCTTTACCTTTAAAATGACATGGTCTTCCAGAGAAAAATTTATGATTATATGCAGAACCTTCTAACCAACCTTCGCAACAGGCGGTACATCCGCTACAGGATCTTTTATTCATTTTTATATCAATGGTTTAATATCTTTTTTATTGATTTACTTCCATCTATATTTTCTTCTAATTCAACTTTTACATTACCACATTTATAAGTGACATTAACATTTATATCACGTTCTGCAAGTCTTTTACCCTTTAAACAATCAGACATAGACTCTTGTATTCTGTGTTCTTGCAATTCTCCTGCAATAAACATACAGAGAGCAACGACACTGCTAATAACCGTTTCCATTAGCAAACTCCCGTTGTTTGTCTTTTAATTTTTCTATATCTT
>Ga0196901_1001419_pt1 | contig 12132 bp, 19 predicted proteins | sample CB_VirMetaG_FD_169099 | JGI IMG/M metagenome (GOLD analysis project Ga0196901, IMG submission 169099) | Freshwater to marine saline gradient viral communities from Chesapeake Bay - CB_1504_1 Viral MetaG (v3) (version 3) | ecosystem: Environmental > Aquatic > Marine > Coastal | place: USA... | reverse complement strand
CCCAAGCGCCCGTGCTGGACTCGAAAATGGCGTAATAGGTTGTGTCACCATCCGACAGCGCAGACGAAAAGGCTTGGAACCCTGTCACCGCGCCCGCGAGAGTCAGGGTTCCAGTGCCTGTCGTGGCGCTCGTTTCTTTTACACGATCTTTAACGACGAGTGCCATGACGCAATCTCCTTATCGCTTTGACTTAGGCGATGCGGATGATTGCGTTGCTTGCATCCGCGGTCGGGAACACGACTTGGAAATCCCCCGCCGTCGAGGTTTTGTCCGAACCGAAGTCCAGCACAACCACCGCTGGGTCACCTGCCGCCGTGTCGTTGTAGATCAACGCGCCGCGGGCCGTAATCGTCGCGGAGGTAAACGTGATATCCGCGAAGTCGGTGAACGCCGTCGTGCCACTGGATGTGGGCGTGACGTTGGTTAGCGCACCGCCGCCTGCTGCGTACGAGCCGGAATCACCAACTTCGTTCGAAGCGGTGTACGCGGTCGTTGCTGCAGTAAACGACGCCGAGTTCGTGTAAAGCGCCAGCTTAAAGCTGTTGCCAGTCGAAGCGGTGAAGTTGTGAATGCCCTGCAGCAGCTCCTGCTTGAAGGACGTGCACATAAAGTTGCCAGTGAAGGCCATGTCAGAGTCTCCTTATAAGTTCTGCCAGCTCGGGATGGCCCGCGTCTGCCAGTGCATTATACACAGTTGTGCGATCGCTGAGAATAGCTTGCCGCATGTAGTAGGCGACGAGCGTCTCGATATGCCGTGAAAAGGCACGGGCTTGGTCTCTAATCCCCGGATGGGCGGTATCGGAGACCGACACAATGCGCTGAACGCACTGTTCTGCGAGCTCCTCTGGGGTAAACCCGCGCCCATTAGTGGTGCGGACCCCCACGATCGGCTGGTCTTTTGGTGTATCGAGTTTGAGTTCAAACATACAATCTACCTTAGCTTACCGGATTTTTGGGCTGGCCAGAGCGATATGTATCGCCGCGTAGCTTCCCATCCCCGAGATTCTTAAGAAGGCCGATGGATAGCACGTACATCTGGTTGTACATGTTAACCATGTCTTGCTCGCCCTTCATAAAGCGAATGGCTTCTACAAGCGCCCCATTGAGTAGTGCGGAATCAAACTCATCCCCGAGCCATGTCGTGCCAGCATCCACAATAGACTGTGGGTAGTAGCCGTAGTGGAGCTCAGTAAAATACGCCGCGTCAGGAGTTGGCCCTAAGATGAACGCGTCGTCATCAAAGTTTGCGTAGTGGACGGGGACCCCAGTATCTGAGGCATTTGGATACGCTTCGCGGATAAAGTTCACGTCCTTATCCAGCAAGAAGACATAGTCTCCAGAGGCGTTCTCAATAGCCAAGCTGTACGTGTACAAGTAGTCCGAAGGCAGGGCGAGATACTTGTTCCCGGCGGTGAGGTTTGCCGTAACGTTCTTCCGCAAAGCAGGGATTTGCACCGAGTTGTAGATTTTCTGCTCGGCTTGCTGTGTGAACATAGCGAGCTGCGCATCTGTGAACGTGTTTTCACAGATATCCTGAATGTTTGCTTTCAGCTCGGTATAGTTCATACATCACCCCATCGGGCCGCGGGCCATAATGCCTTTAGTGGCTGCGCCCGTACCACGGATTTTGACGCCGCTAGACTTGGGTGTCTTCGACATCTTCTTCGGCTTCGCGACCTTGCCGCCCGCCTTCATCTTCTTTGTACCACAGTTTGCCATTTTGTATCACTCCTAAGAAGTTATTACAGTAACCTGCCCAACGAATCCAGTGGTAACCAGATTGTTAGAGGTCAACCCTAGCGGGTCGTTCAGTCCAACGGGGTTCCAGCCGTATTGAAAGTCTCTCGACGTCGCCAGCTCAGCGGTATCAGGGCGAGGATTGCGGAGCGCCTGCGGGTCTTCCACAGGGAACTCACCAAGCCGCAACTGCGGATGGTCCGGGTCCCAGCACTCAGGACATGATAAGATGTTTGTTTTGCGACCCTTCACGAATGTAGTTCTTAGCTTACGTAGTGGGTACTCAAACCCGCATACGTCGCAGATACCAAGAGCTTTCTTCGCGGATGCAAAGCGGTTGCTCATCTCACCATCCTTACGCTCGGTACGAACCGCACCGGGGCCTTCTCGCGATCTTCTTCCGCCGCGAGCCTGAACTGCTCCTCATACGCCATCTTCAACATGTCGATACGGGGAGCCAACTCCGGCACTTTCATCGCGATGTGGTACGCCAGCCCCGCTACCAGACAGGGGAGGAAGCGGAAATTCATATCCGCAGTCTGGATACCGGAGCCAGCGTCTTGGATACGGCGCATGCGCCAGTAAACGAGTGTGTAGTCGTCCGAATCAGGCACCGGCCATACGTTGACGCGCGGAGCATCACGCAGGCGCTCGATCCACACCTGAATCGGCCTGCCGGTATTGGTTTTGTTCGGGATCGTGGAGTATGTGCTGACGCTGATCCGCGAGAGGTTCAAATCTTGCTGCGTCCCACCAGACCCAGTGCGGATAACCTGCTCCATCAGATCAATAGTGTCGGCGGGCAGCGTGTACTGCCCGACGCCCTGCGTCAACGACAGCGTGCCTTCGTCGATCGTCCACATGTTGATGCCGCGGTTCTGCCACTCGATCGTCATCAAGTTCATAGACCGCCGCGCAGTGCGAAGGTCGTAGCCAGACCGCATCTCCCGACCCGCACGTTCCCATGCTTCCTCGGCGATCTCCGTGAAGTCCATGTTAAACGCTGTGGTGCCCGATGTCGTCATGTTACCGGCCCTCCAACAAGCCACGCTTCACAGGTGCGAGCACCGGCGCATTTGAAGTGGAAGAGTTGACAATACCCAAGGTTAGCGGCCTCTACGACAGCTTCGGAATCTGCACGTTCAAACTCTTCGTCACCCGTAAGCCCTGAGACAATACAGTCCATCATCTTGGGGGTCTGGATGAAGGCAGCGCAGTTGCCGCAGCGGGCAGTCTTGGCTTCGTCAACAGAAACGTCCCAGAGATCAGCAAGGCGCTGCCAGAATTTTTTATTATCTTCTTCTGGGTTCATCGGCCCATAGCCATAGTCCTCGATGGCGTGGTTCCGATTTTTTAGATTTTCATGCACGTCTTGAGTCGCAACAGGGCATGCCGCGGAGTCTTTATATCCCCGCGCGATTGCTGATCCCCGTGCTGCGGTAGGTCTACGTGCCATCACTTGTTCCGTTTTGCAGGCGATACCCGCCGCGGTTTCCCCGCGGGTTGCCCTAGTCGTTTCTTCTCGGCAATCTTTTTGCTCCTTTCTGAAGAGCTCATCTCACCGCTAGTCTTGGGGGTCTTGCTAGATACCCGCTTGCTCGGTCTGCAATACGGGGTACCCCGGCTTTCACCCTCTTGGCGCCCGCAAGGCTTGCCGGTGCGCACATCTTTCCAGTCCTCTTTGAACCAGCGTTTGAGTGCCGCGCCTTTTGCTGTCTTGCGAACCGCCATTACTTCTTCCCTTTGTTCCCCCAGTTCTTCGCCCCGACCTTACGGCATTTGGCGATAGCCCCGGAGGCATAGGCGGACGGGAAGACCTTATAGCGAGACTTGACCTTGCTATAACAGGCGTCCTTCACCGCCCCACCTTTTTTGTAGTAGGCACGCATTACATCATCTTACAGGGGCGAACGCCTTTGGATGCCATGCCAGCACCGCGGACCTTACCACCTTTAGCCATCTTCTTGACCTTGCCACCCATCATCATGCCGGGCATATCTTCTGCTTCGCGCATAGCGGCGCGGTTGCCGCGACCAACTGCGGTGTCCACCGACATATCCATTTCCATGTCTTCCGGGCGACGGCGCGGGCGCATCGAGCGCTTGGGGGCCATACGCGACTCTTCCATGTCTTCGGGGCGCATCTTCGGACGACGCGACGCGGTCATCCCACCAGCCTGATAATTCTTCACGGTGCCACCTTTCTTGAAAACGCCGCGCCCTTTCAGAACGTCAGCTTGAGTTATCTTGCCGTCCCCAGTTAGGTCGGGGAGCTTTCCACCTTCTTTGTAACCTTTTGCGGGCTTCTTCATGAACTTTTTTGCAACCTCCTTGGAGATGCCCATGCTGGGGTCATTGTAGGCCATTGCCATGAAGCGCCGCTGTTTTTCAGACTTTGCAGGCATCAGCAGTTCCACGCTCTTAGGCTTTTATTGATGCGCGAGTTCGGATCGTTCTTCGTCTTCTCGCTCGTCAACTTCTTCTTCATACCGGACATCCGGGCGCAAAACGACTTGCGACGCCCGGCGTCTTTCTTGGTTTTTGGGTTTGGCGCGGGGGGTTTGAGATTCATCCCCTCCCGCTTAGCGGACGCGCGCCCCTTCGCATTGAGGCCCCCTTCGGGGTTTTTACCCTCTTTGCGCTGCCATGCGGGAGATTTTACCCCACCGCCTTTTTTGTAATAGACGCGCATCTATCCATCACCCGCACATTAGATTAAGTGCCACTAGGTTCGTCGTCGCGACCACAGCATAGTCCGTAGGGGTAAACGCGGTGCGAATACCGCCACCCGGCATCATCATGCTATCTGTGTGGTCGGCAGCGGAGGGGGTGGGGATATAAAACAGTTCCGCGCCGTCACTCGCGCGAGTGATCGTAATAGTCCCTGCCGTGGCGGTGGCCTCATAATAGACGTGCATAATGCGCGTTGCGGGGAGCGCAAGATTGCCGCCGTAGCCCACCGTAATTTCACCTGCGGTAGCAGCGTCAACCGATACCCCGGTCACCTGCGCGAAATACGAAGACCCAGTAACTGTAGTTGTATTAGGGCCCGTGATGGCTTCAGTGAGCGTCTGTCCGTTCATACCAATACCGGTGATGGTAAAGGTGCGCCCGTTATCCGCGCCGTCCGAAGTAACCGTGACTTGATATCCCACGCCGTTGCGGGCGGGGACCGTGTTGGCGAGAGTCAAAGCGCCTGCGCCCGTAGGAGTGACGGCTTCCACGTAGAAATCTGCGTCCGACTTCTGTGTTACCGCCCAAACATCCGTATTCATCGGTCAGCCTCCTTTCTTGGTGGAAGGCTTCTTAGTAGGCTTTGCTGGGGCGGCAGATGCCACGCCCGTGCGTGATAATTTACCCATGGATCACCGCCTTACGAAACGGTGGCCGAGAACGGCGTTGCTTCAGTGTTGGTAGCCGCGGTGCGAATCTGCACTGCCCACAGGTTGGTTGCGACGTCCTGCAGCTCAACGACTGCGCCTTTAAAGCCGCCGGTCGTGTCGCCGTCAAAGGTAATCGTGTCACTGTCAGCGGCGGTTTCAAAGATCGAGGCCGTAGCACCGCCGTCGTTTCCGACAATAGCCATGCCAGCCATTACGTCAGTCGCGTCTGCTACCTTGATCGTCGTCGTGTTCGACGTGATCGTGGTCAGAACGAAGAACTTGTAGCTGTTGCCCGTGCCAGTAGCGGCGGGGAGGGTCAAAGCCTGACCAGCAGCGCGATCCAGAAGAACAGTGCGGCCAGCGTGGGCGGTGGGGGTGACAGTAGCGGTAGCTGCGGTAACCGAAACGAGCGAGTCAGCACCGGAAATAAAGCCAGCGGTCGACGTTACCGGACCGGAGAAGGTGGTCGAAGCCATCATGCACCTCTTGCACAAGGATTTGCTTCGTAGTCTGTGCAACGTCAGGAGGGCGGATACCTGTCTACGAAGCTGATATTATGCCCTGCTACAAGAATACACGATAACAAAACAAAAAGAAAGGGGCCACCGAAGTGGCCCCTTTCCGGGCAGTGCCAGTGCGCTTACGCGCCCGGCGAACCGAAGATACCCAGCGGGTCCGAGACACCGAACGAATAACGCTCACGTGCCTTGTAGCGCGAGTTGCCCGTGTCGAAGTCTGCGTCCATGGACGTAGCCATCGGGGTACGGACGAAGTGCTTCAGACCGTTGGGAACATCCGTCATCAGGAACCAAGCGTTGGTGTCCGTCAGATAGTGGTTCACGGTGTAGCCTTCGGGGATCGACCCGTTCGAGCGCAGAGCGTTCAGGTCGTTATCGGCGGTGCCGACACGGCCTTCGGTCTCCAACAGACGAGTGGCCACGAACTGCAGCGCGGGCGGGATAACCAGCTTGCGCGGCTTGGCTGCGATGAGCAGACCACGTTCGTCGGTCCAGCCTGCGATCTGGATAACGGCGGCTTCGAGCGAAGTCTCGTTAAGATCAGCTGCAACCGTCGGACGGTTCGAGTTGGTGCCACCCGAGATGAGCGGGTGATCGGTTGCACAAAGCGTCTTACCGTCACCGTAGGTGGTGCCAGCATCGAACGCGTTGTTGAGGATCGCCGCGGCCTTCACCTGCTTGGTGTAGGCCATAGCACGAGCCAGCGCCTTGGTATAACGCGACGACAGCGAGTCGTACAGGTTATCCTCGATGGCTTCTTCAGTGATGGAGAAGCCCATTGCGATGGTTTCGTGCGTATAGCGAGCAGTCCATGCTTCCTGTGCGTTGTCATACGAGATGGCAGAGCCCTCGTTCTTGACAGGCGCAGCGGAGAAACCCGAAAGTTTCGTTTCTTCCTCGAATGAGCGCTCAGAGCTCTCGGTTTCGAAGATTTCAGCATGCTCCTCGCCATACTTGGCGTACTCCATTCCGAACAGAGCGTTCAGTCCGGGAAGGAGTTCTTTAAGTAGCTGGGCGCGTGAAATTGCCATGTTACATCACTCCTTATACACCGAGCGGGTTGAGGTATTGATGGCCACCAGCCCACGTAATCGTGTTCGGAGCGCCTTCGGCGAGAGTGAAGTACGGAGCGTTCCACTTGACGATCACTTCGGTGTAGTTGCCCGAAGCGTCGACAGTCTCCGGAACCACATCAATGATGCGGATGGGGAGCGAAACGGTCGTAGCAGCAGAGCTGCCGTCTACCGCAACTGCCGAGTTGCCAGTGGTAGCACTGCCCGCATTCTGCACCAGAGCAACGTTGTTGCCAACGATGGTGCGACCGTAACCGGCGATCACAGTCGTGCCCGAAACGAGCGCAACTTTAAACAGCTGATTCGGGTCATCCGCGACGTACGCGACAATGTCGCTCGCCACAGTGCTTGCGGGATAGTACTGGCTGAACAGCTTGTACTTCAGAGTCGGGTCAGTATAGCTGCACCCGACAAACACCCCGACGGGGGTGGCGGTGGTCGTACCGGTCTCCTTTACCAGAACACCGTCGCTCGACAGCTTAACAACATCCCCGTTAAAGATGGAGGTTGCATAGCCCGAGGCGATGGGAATCTGGCGCGTAGCACCGGCGAACACCTGACCGCCGATCAGATTGATCGGCTTCAGCCCATAGGGGGCGTCAACGGTAGGATATGCCATCTCTAGCTCCTGTTAGGTTCCATTACCAAAGGTGACCTTTGTTTTCCGCTCGTTGAAGAGCGGCATGCGCGGGTCGTTCTCACGCATGAAGTTGTTATCCACCGAGTGCATCTGAGACTTGGTCTGGGTAGAGTAATAGTCATTACGCTCCTCGACCAATTCCTTCGGTGCCTTGCAGAGCATCAGCCCTCCGATGACCACGTTATCCGCAAACCGTTCATTCTCAACGGTGACCATGGTGATCTCAGGGTGATCCGCCGCTTTCACGGGTTCCCAACCTTCACGCAATTTCGAGGAGACGTTTGTGGCGTCGACTTGCCCTTGCGTGCTTACACGTACCCAGTGGAAATCATAGCCATCCTCGGGAGTCGGCGACGGAAGAACTTCCGGGCGCTGCCAAGTCCGCTTGCGGACGGCCTTTTCACGGGTCTCAAGCTCGCGATTGATGCGATTCTCAGCCATTTTGTTTCCTCATGTCTATAGCAACCTGTCTGGCGTATTGTTCGGGGGTAAGTCCCAGCCTCTTCGCGATTTGGACCTGCGTCTTGGTCAAAGTCACCTTGTTCGGCGCAGTGCTGCGCGTCGCTGGTGCCACGACCGAGGTCTTACGCTTCGGCTCCGGAGCCCTCGGTTTTGTGTCCTCGAACTGGTCGGGGAACACTTCGCGCATACGAGCATCAATCCGCTCGTAGTAGTCATCTGTTTGCGGACTTACGCCCGCTTTGACGAGTTTGTTGTGCAACCCCAGCGCAAAGCTCGTCATTTCGTCATCGGTCTGGAACCAAGGATTGCGATTCTTCCAATCCAAGGCCCGCGGATCGACTTGTGGTGCCGGAGCGGGTTCTGCCTTAACTTGTACAGGTGTTTCCTTCGCCTGTAAAGTTGGTACCTTGAGGCCGTTTACCTTTTCGAGCCTAAGCCTAGCAGTGGTTAGCTTCTCCTGTGCAGCAAGCACAGCGTCTGCGTCCCCAGAGTCATACGCGGTTTTGTATGCTACCTTAGCGGCCTCCATGTCAGCGGTGGCGCTCTTTTTGGCTTGCTCGATAAGAGCCGCTTGGCTCTTCGTACTCGACGTCTTCAGCTTCTGGTTCTCGTCCAAGAGCTGCTGGGTCAGCCGTTCAAGCTCCTGCTTCTCGCGCAGCGCAGCTTCTTTGGCACGGCGCTCGTCGTGATAGCCCTTGCTGAAGTGCTTGATGCGCTTACGGACCTTCTCGGAGTATTCTTCGAGCTCCTCGTCAGTCACATCTTCAGGCGGCTCGGAGGGTTTACGCCCCCGATCGGCAGGGGGTGTGTCGTCAACAACGTCTACTTCAAGGTCGTCATCCTCGATTTCGACCTCAACCTCGGCCTTGGCTTCCGCTTTACCGGGCTTCTTCATCTGCTCCGCGGATGAAGGTTCGACGTCGATCTCGACCTTGTCGTCGTCATCGTTGGGAAATTCAAATTCCACTTTCTGGAACGCCATGTCCTACTCCCTCATGCGCGCTGAATGCCGCGGGGGTCAGCGACCACCGCTTCAATCGAGTCATCGTTCATCAGCCGGTACTCCGTGTCGCCCATTCTAAAGCGCGTACCCGAGTTCATGCGGAACATGACGTAGTCGCCGGGTTTGCACCACGCGCCAGTTGGAAAGCGGTCCATGTCGGAATAGGCTTGTTCGCCCATATCGACCACGAGGCCGATAATCGACATGATGTGATCGCGGTCCCGCTCTTTTTCAGTCTTCAGGACGCGCGTTCCCTCGTAGGTCTCAGAGACCTGCGGGAGTGCGATAAGCAGGCGATAGCCTACGGGCTTGGGGAGTTGAGCTTCGAACTCTTGTTCGCTGATCTTAACTGCAGCTTCAGTCATCATCGTTGTCCATGTAGTTACGCGAGAGGTCTTCAATATGAGATTTGCTGGCTTCGAGACCCCGAATTAAGCCAACAATCTCCCTGTACGCGGCGTAGTCCTTGGGGGACCCCCCGGTCAGGAACTGGGTAGCAGACGAAATTTGATCGTCGATTCTATCTGTGAGCACGTCAAAGACGGTTTTAGCCATTGGTTATTTGTCCCCCGTTGGCTTTCTTTGTTGCGCCTGCATAAGCTTGGCGACTTCAAGCGCAGTCTTATCCTGCGCTTCGCGGCGAGCCCGGCTCATCTCCACGCCTTTTACTTCGGCGTCGATGGCCAGTTCGGTCCGATCAACCTTCAACCCCTCTGCCTTCAGCATTGCGTCAGTGAACGCCTTTGCTGTCTGCAGCTTAAGCTGCTCGGCCTTGATCTGGGCGTCGGTCTGGTCCTTCGCGGCCTTGCGCTGGACCTCCTGTGCCTTGACCTGCAGCTCGGCTTGCTGGAGCTGGATGAGCGGGTCTTGTGCCCGCTGCTGAGCCTGCTGCTGTGCGGCTTGCTGCTGGTGCGACTGCGTGAGCTGGCGACCGGCGTCGGCCACGAGGCGAGACAGCTGGACCTCGACCTCTTCCGGCAGCTCGGTGTTCGGTGCAGGCAGCGGTGCCCCCAGCCGTTCCTCGATCTGCTGGCGATACTGGAACCCAAGGTGCTCGGCGATATGTGCTTGGAGTGCCGCCATAATCTGCCGTGCTTGCGGATTCTGCCCGATCATCTGGGCAATCATCGGGTCCTGCATGAACGACATGTGCGTCGCGATGTGCGCTTGGTGGTCCTGATAGATGAACGCCCGCACCGGCTTGCCAATCAGCGCGTCCATGTTCTCGCTGACCGGGTCCGTCGGCTTGGCGTCTTCCTTCGTCGGCACGATCTTGTCGGCATTCTTGATGCCCAAGACCTCCATCATCTCGCGGTGAAGGACCGGCAGGTTGTAAATCTGCGGTGCCTGCTGCGACATCTGGAGTACAGCTTGGTACTGCACGACCCGCTGGGCCATCGTAGAGCTGTTAGGGTCGCTGACGGGGATCACATCCACCAGCATATAGTCCGCCCGGCGGGCGCTAACCTCACCACGAGCGGGCTGGTAGGCGTAGTCCTCGGGTGCATGCTCGGCGATAATCGCCTTGAGCATCTTGAACTCTTGCTTCATCGCGTAGTGGACCCGCGACTGGACTGCAGCCATCGGCTTCAGCGTACGCTCCAAGAGCGCCAGCGTGGTGCCAACCGGTGCGTTTGCCGACATATCAGAGATATTGAGGTCGCTGATAGCCCCGAGGCGACGGCCTTCCTGCGTGATGCGGTCCAAGAGCTGCAGGAGCGTCTGCGACGGCTCTTTGTACGGGAGCGGCATGATATTGTCGCGAATAGACCCCGACGGGACGTCCACATCCTTGAACTCGCCCGGCTCGATCGGGCTGTCGTCCCCTTTGATGCGCAGACCACGCGTTTTGAGGCCACCCGGCAAGTTAGACAGCGTGCCTGCGTCCACCAACTGACGAATCAGCGACGTACCGGCGCGAGAATAGCCACCGATGATGTGAATCAAGCCCAATCCGTAGAACCCGAACCCCGGAACGTAGGGATAATGCACGAAGAACTGATTCTTCAGTGCGAGCGGGTCGTCTTCGTTGTAGTTGCGGCGTACTGCCAGCACCTCCCCGGAGCCACGCTCTATTGTGACGACGTAGGGTTTAGGCAGATCATCCTCGTCGTCGACTCCGGGGACGCACATCTCGACATGGCACTCATAGAGTGCGTAACGGTTGTCGTCCGTCAGGCTAAAGCCGCCATCTTCGGCTTTTTTCTCTTCAATATCAGAGTGGTATGGTACCGGCTCACCCAGATCGAGGTCGCGGTAGAACCCACCAGCCTGCAGCTTCCGCATCTCGTTCTTGGTTTTACGCATCACATGGGTGACGCGCTCGGCTGTCTCGATGTGGCTCGCGCTATAAGGCACGATAACATCTTCTGCTGGGACGTAGAGCGACACTTGCCGCCCGAGATTCGGATCAAAGTACACTTTCTTGAACGCAGAGCCTGCGAGGCCAAGGCTGTAGAGCATCCGCTCGTGCTCCGACCGGTACTCGACCATCCGCTCGGTGATCTCGTAGTTCATATCGGCCTTAACGCGCTCCGCGGCCTCGATCTTCTCCTTTGTCTCCTCGCCCAGCACCTTTACTTTGACCGGTCCCGCGGCTGGGAAGGTCTCAGACATGGTCTCAGCTTGGAACCGGATGGCCGCTTCGGCCAGAATTGTGGAGTAGACGCCGCAGGCGCCCTCCCACGGCTGTGTCCGCTCCTCGTACTTGAATCCCAGCACGTCCAGACCTTCGACGTAGGCGTCCACCCACTCCTTCCGGCTCTGGATGTCGGCCTCGATCAGCCCCGTGAGGTCGTCAGACAGTGCCCGCAGGTCCCGCTCGTCCATAAATTCAGCGAGGTTTGCGTCAAATTCGGCCATGTCGCTCATTTTGGCGTCGGGGATGAGCGTGATCTCCATGCTCCCGTCGTCCAGAATGACCGCTTCAGGGTCAATAATCTCGATTTCGAGCTCTGCTTCAGGCCCCATGCCCTCCATCTCGTCGTCATCGAGGCCCATCGGGGCGCTGTAGAGTCCTTTTTCGATCGCCATGTCCTATTTCCTCAGTAAAAGCCGCCCCGGCGTTGTTTGAAGTACCGCTGCTCGTCCTGCTCATCAGTCGGCAGTCGAATGAACCCACCGTTCCGGAACCGCATCAGGGCCATTACCGTGGAGTCTACCAAGTCATCGTGTGACATAAACGGAAATCCTGCGATCTCCTCAACGACCTCTTCGGCCCAGCGTGTCTCTGGTACCCAACAGATGCCCGATGCCACGATATCTGCAACTGAATTTAGTCGCGCGAGCTTATCCCCCGATCCCCGGTGTGGTGTGA
>Ga0196901_1001411_pt1 | contig 12162 bp, 16 predicted proteins | sample CB_VirMetaG_FD_169099 | JGI IMG/M metagenome (GOLD analysis project Ga0196901, IMG submission 169099) | Freshwater to marine saline gradient viral communities from Chesapeake Bay - CB_1504_1 Viral MetaG (v3) (version 3) | ecosystem: Environmental > Aquatic > Marine > Coastal | place: USA... | reverse complement strand
CAAATGGGCCTGATTTAATGCAGATTGTTGAGGATCTTGATCTAAACGAAGGACAAGTTTTGTTTTCAAGAGACAAACTTGATGAGCAAAAGATTGCCACCCTTTACAATTTGGCAGATGTAACCGTTAATATTTCAGATGCAGAAGGCTTTGGTCTTTCCTGTCTTGAATCATTAGCTTGTGAAACGCCGGTTATTGTACAGAAAACGGGTGGTCTTCAAGAACAAGTAACAGACGGAGTAAATGAGTTTGGTGTTGGTATTGAACCTTCTTCTCAACAGATTGTAGGCTCTCAATTAGTTCCATATGTTATGGAGGATAGATTATCAAAGGATGATTTCCTAGATGCCATGATGAAAATCTATAATAAAGGAAAAGAAGGTCGTGCTGAATTGGGTAAATTAGGCAGAGAGCACGTCATGAAGAACTATAACTTTGAAGACTTTAATAAGTCCTGGGTTGAACTAATGGAATCGGTTCATCAAAAACACGGTTCTTGGGAAAGTAGAAAAAATCGTCAAAACTGGAGAAGCGAATCACTATGAGAAAAAAAGTATTATTAGTCGGACCAATCTTAACTCAATCTGGATATGGCGAGCACGCCAGAATGGTATATCGTGCCTTAAAGAGCAGAGAAGATTTGTTTGATATTTTTATCAATCCAGTTAATTGGGGTGCCACCAGTTGGACTTCAGAAGATACAGAAGAGAGAAAACATATTGATTTTCTAATCAATAAAACATTTTTTTATATGAATCAAAAGCTCCCTTTTGATACGACAATCATGGTTACAATTCCATCAGAATGGAAACAGTACAGAGCCGCCCCTGAAAACATTGGTGTCTGTGCAGGAATTGAATCAGATAGAGTATCACCGCATTGGTTAGAGGCGGCAAATTTATTTGTTGATAAAATCATTGTGCCGTCTGAATTCGCAAAAGAAGGCTTCATAAACGCTATGTGGGATGTGAAAGATCAACAAGGTCAAGATATGAAACTGACCCTTCAAAAACCAGTTGAGGTTGTTCATTATCCAGTTGAAAAGGAATTTTTAAGTCCCTCTGATTGTTTGCACAATAGCTTAAAATTTGATCACGATTATAACTTTCTATGTGTTGCTCAATGGGGACCAAGAAAGAATATAGAAAATACAATTAGATATTTTGTAGATGAATTCAAAGATGATAACGTTGGATTAGTCCTAAAACTATCAATCAAAGACGGATCTACAATTGATTTTTATGAAACAAAAAAGAAAATAAAGACGCTTTTAAGAAAATACCCTGATAGAAAATGTTCAGTTCATTTACTTCACGGGTACATGTCAAAAGAAGAACTTAGTTCGCTTTACACTCATCCACAAATAAAAGCTATGATTAATTTTGGTCACGGTGAAGGATATGGTTTGCCACTATTTGAGGCGGCAGCAGTTGGACTTCCAGTCATTACTCACGATTGGGGTGGTCAAAAGGATTTCTTGTATGCTCCAAAGAAAGACAAGTCAGGCAAAGAAAAGATTAGACCACATTTTAGCAAGACTTCATTTGACTTAAAACCAATACAAAAAGAAGCTGTTTGGGACAGTGTATTACAACCAGAAAGCCAATGGGCTTTTCCTCATGGCGGTGGATGTCAAATAGCAATGAGACAATGTTATGATAACTATGGACTATCTCAAGGTCACGCAAAAAAACTCAAAAAGTGGGTTTTGGAAAACTTCACAGAAGAAAAGATTTATCAACAGTTCATTGAAAGAAGTGGTGTTGATTTTGTACCAACATGGGATGAGTCGTGGGATTTATCCATTGAGGACATTGAGGATATAGATTGAAAAAGATAGTTTTTATCACTGACTTTTTCTTATCAGATCTACCATTTGGTGGTGGTGCTGAGTTTAATGACGAGGAACTCACAACTCAGATTGAAAAGAGTGGAGTTTCTGTTCATAAAGTAAGAAGCAGAGATTTAAACATAGAGTTTTTAAAACAATTAAATGAAGAAGTGGGTATCGTTTTATCAAACTTCACCCACTTGGGTGAAGAGTGTAAAAACTACATAGAATTTAATTTAAACTATATTATATACGAACACGATCACAAGTACATAATTGGAAGAGACCCATCTAAGTTTGTTGGTTTTAGAGCACCAAATGATTCTAAAATAAATCAAAATCTTTACAAAAATGCATTAGCAGTATTTTGTCAAACAGATTACCATGCCAGTATTTTGTATAGAAATTTAGAGATTGACAACATTTATGTGACTAAATGCAGCTTTTGGTCTGATGACGACTTTAATGTTATTCAGGGATTAATAGATAATGATAAAGAAGATGTTTATTCTATCTTATCTACCAGTAATGCAAACAAAAATACTCAATCCACAATAAAATATTGTGAGAAGAAAAATAAAAATTATGAGTTGATAGCAGATAAAGACTACTATTCTTTTTTGAAAAAGCTATCAAAAAATAATAAATTTATATTTTTACCAACAACACCAGAGACTTTAAGTCGTGTTTGTGTTGAAGCAAGAATGTTGGGTTGTGGTGTAACCACAAACTCTTTAGTAGGCTGTAAATATGAGAAGTGGTTTTCTCTCAAGGGTAAAGAATTAATAGCGTATCTACGAGAGCAGAAGGCAAAAGTAGTACAAAATTTGTTGAATTTATTCACGGGTTCTGGCAGCGATTTAAAATATGTTCCACTAAAAAAATTAAGTATTGTAGTGCCAGTATACAATGATGAAAGCCACATAAAAAATGCTTTAAATGATTTGTTGGCTCAAACATACAGTAATATAGAAATTATTGTTGTGAATGATGGTTCATCTGACCAGACAGAAAAGGTTTGCCTTGAATATCAAAAAAAATATAATCAAATAAAATATTTCTCAAAGAAAAACGGCGGCACTGGTTCTGCTTTGAACTTTGGCTTTAAAAATGCAACTGGGTTTTATGGCACTTGGGCATCATCCGATGATCGAAGAAGTCCAAAATGTTATGATAAATTAATAAAATCAATAAGTCCAGATAAGGAACTGGCTTTTTCAGCGTATTATAGTGAAAGATTTAGACTAAATTGGAGAAGTTATTTTCCAAAAGATGACGAAATGTTTATCAATCAACAGGGCTTTGTGTCTCCTGAAGTAAAAGCGAGTGGTCAAGTATATATTGTTAAAAATTGGATTGAGTTAAACTATAATAATTGTCATTCAGGTGTTTGTTTTCTTTTTACAATGAGCTTAAAAAGAAGGTGTGGTGAATACCTTGAATTGCCAGGTGAAGATTATCATATGGCAGTTAAAATGGCTATGAATACAAAAGAAAATGAAGTCGTCTATATCGATGAAGTTTTAGGGGTCCACGGCTATAATCCAACATCACTTACATCTGAAAATGTTAGGTGTGTTTTAGAGGCTGAAGCCTTTACAAAACAAATGATAGTTGATTGGAAGAATAATAAATGAAGAAAACAATTGTAACTGTGACTGGAATTAGACCAGATTTTATTCGCATGTCAGAAATCTTTAAGCGATTAGATGAAGAATCATCATTTGAACATATATTAGTTCATACGGGCCAACACTACGATGAGCTTTTATCAGATGTTTTTTTTGAAGATTTACAAATAAGAAAGCCCGACTATAATTTATCTATCGGTGGTAACAATAAAAAACACTATCACCAGCAAGCAGACCTCTCTGTTAAAATTTTAAAACTCTTTGAGGATGAAAACATAAAACCAGATATCGTATTGTTTTTGGGAGACAGCAACTCGGTATTGGCTTCTGTTCCAGTTAGGAAAGAGGGGTACAAGGTTGGTCATATTGAAGCCGGGATGAGAAGCTATGATGAAAGAATGCTTGAAGAGATCAATAGAAAAGTGTGTGATCATGTGAGTAATTATTTGTTTGTGTATCACGATAATTATAAAAACAAAGCCATGAAAGAGGGCATTGCAGAAGACAAAATATTTGTTGTCGGCAATACAATTTTTGAGCCTCTGAGGAAGATCGCAGATTTATCATATAATGGATTGAAGTCCCATATATTACTTGATATACACAGACCAGAAAACTTTCTTTATGAAGATAGGTTAAGGCAGATTATTGATTTTGCAAAACAATATTCTAAAGATTTTGACAGTCCAGTTAAAATGTTAAATTTCAAGAGAACTCTAAGCGCAATTAACCAATGGAATATAGATCTGGAAGATATTGAAGTAATTGATCTGATGGGTTATAAAAATTTTGTAAAAATGCAACAAGATAGTCTTTTCACTATTAGTGATAGTGGAACAGCACAGGAAGAACCAGCATTATTAAATGTGCCAGTTGTTGTCCCAAGAGATTTTACTGAAAGACCAGAGTCGATACAGAGCAACTGTAGTTTCATGCTGGAGATGAATATAAATTCTTATGAGAGTAGCAAGACTTGGTTAAGAGATAAACCAGCATCAGAAACTGAGTGGCTTGGTGATGGAAAGGCATCCGAAATGATTGTGTCTATTCTAAAAAAGGTTTTATAAATGAAAATTATTGGTTTTTCACAATTGAGAAATGAGTTGTCAAACGGAAATCTTGAGAATTGGTTTCGTTGCATGGAGTTTTGTGATTACATATACATTTATGACCAAGCATCTGATGATGGCAGTTTAGAATACTATGAAAAATTTCCCAATGTCGTGACGATCAAATCACCCATTAATAATTTTGAGAATGAAATATCTTGTAAAAAGATGCTTTTGGAGAAGTTACTTAATGATCATCCAGACGTAGATTGGATATTCTGGATTGATGGAGATACAATTTTAGACGGCAGAATGCTAAGAGATGACTTTAAAGAAATTAAAAAGACCTTAAAGTTTGGCATGGAAAAAAACATTGAATGTTTCATTTTAGGGCATTATAATTTGTGGAGGAGTGATACTCACTATAGAGTTGATAGTGATTATGATTGGTTCCATAAAAATGGTCGCCGTGTATTCTGGAGGAACAATGGATATCTTAGGTTCATTGATAATGGCGGGCTTCACCAACAGCAGTTTCCACATGGCATGAGAAGTGAAGTTAGAATCAATAGAGGTTTGATTCATAGAGGGTTTGCAACAGACGAGCAAATTTTAAACAGATATAATTTATATAAAGGAAAAGGTCAATCAGGAAATAAACTTGAGAGACTGATAGATGAAACAACTCTGCGTGTTGAAGAGGTCGAAAAAGATATATTACCTGATTGGTATGTGGTGGAAAACAAAGAGCAGAATCCAACAAAGATTAAGAAGTTAAAAGAAGATGATTAAAAAAAATATAGAAGTAATAACATTAATATACAAATCGAAAGATTACCTTCACTTTATAGTTAACCAATTGAAAAGCGACTTTTGTAAAGTCGAGGGGTGGGACATCGGAGTCCGCGTTGTTGCTAATGACGCAACTCAAGAAATTTTACAAGAATTAAAAAAGATTGATATACCATATACAGTGTTTAACAACCCAAATCCAAATGAATTTTATCTAAACAGAGTTTACAGAGCATATAACTACGCTGTTGAATCAAGTGAATATGATAATGTTTGCCTTGTTAACTCAGATAACGCCTTTTCAGAAAATTGGCTTAAAAATTTGTTAGAATATCACGATGGTGTCAACATACCTTGTAGTCGATTAGTCGAGAGCGGTAAAATGAAAAGTGGTAAACATGCTGTAAACTGTATGGACAGTATGGGTTACAACTTTGGCGTTCACCCACAAAATTTTAAAAATGAGGAGTGGATAAAATACTCTAAAGATATAAGCGTGGATAAAGTAGAGCCGGGGGGGCTGTATATGCCTTGTGTTTTAGAAAAAAGCAAGGTAATAGAAGCAGGGTACTATCCAGAAGGTAATATGTTCATCCACGAGAGCCATGAAAATGGACAAATAAAAAGAAGAGTCGTAGCTGGATATTCAAATAATAGACCCGTATGGAAGGCTGGAGATGATTTCTTTTTTAACTTCATATTAAAGAAAAAATATAATATGAAACATATTACAGTGTTTAATTCACTTGTTTACCATATACAAGAAGGAGAAAAAGATGAGTAAAATACACCATTCAGATTTTGTTGCGATTTTAGCAAACATATATCAGCCCAAAACTTATTTAGAATTAGGTCTTTATACTGGTGAAACTTTTCAAAAAGTAAGAAATACAATATCAGGAATTGGATCACGTTGTATTGGTGTTGACATTAAAAAACCACCAATAGATGGTGAAATTTATGTCCAAACAACAGATGAGTTTTTTGAGAACTTTAATGAAAGCGTTGATATGGTTTTTATTGATGCAGATCACAGGTATGAAAGTGTTTTGAAAGATTTGGAAAATTCATTAAAAATTTTAAATAAAAGAGGGTGTGTTGTTTTACACGATACTGATCCAAAAAATGACAGCTTGTTTGATCCAGGGTATTGTGGGGATTCATATAAAATAATAAATGATTTAGAGCGAAGAGAAGATTTAAACATTACAACTTTTCCAATTCGTGAAGCAGGATTATCTGTTGTGACTTGGAAAAATTCTACAAGAACGCACATGAGGAAAAGAAATGACAATTGAAATAGAAAAGTTTATAAAATATTGTAAAAAAGAATTACCAAAGGCAAAAGTGATTTTTGATATTGGAACAGAGGATGCTCGCGATGCATTAAAATTCAAAAATTCATTTCCAGATGCCAGTGTGTGGGCATTTGAAGGAAATCCATTTACATACAAAAAGTACAGTGGTGCCTTAGAACAAGAGCCAATAAATTACACTAATTTAGTTTTGTCAGACAAAATATCAGATTCTGCATCTTTTTATGCTAAAACAGACGAATTCCCAGGTATTTCATCGCTAAGAAACAGAGGGAATGAATATCCTGGTCAAGTAATTGACGTAAAGACAACAACAATTGAACATTTTTGCTCAGAAAACAATATTTCAAATATTGATGTTGTTAAGTTGGATGTTGAAGGCTGCACATATGAAGTTCTAAAGGGTTTTGGAAAACTACTTTCAACAGTAAAAATTTTTCATTTAGAGACTGAACGTTATCAATATTTTGATGGACAAATTTTGGAAAGTGAAGTATTTGATCTTTTGAAAGAGAATGGTTTTGTTCTCACGGGGCATAGCCGGTGCTTTGATCATCAATATGATTCAGTGTGGAAAAGAAAATCATGAAAGGGTGGCTTGTTAATGACACTTTGACTTGCATACCGGGAACAAAAACTTTATGGCATTTTTTATTAGACACGTTACCAGGGATAGAAGATAAAACAAACGGCTTAACACCATTTTCTGAACTACCCACATTGATTGAAAGAGAATATCTTTATTCTTCTGAACAATTAAGACCAGATTATATAATAAGAAATGCATCATTTTTTCGCCCACTAAGAATACAGATTCCAACTATTAGTTTGCTACAAGATCCATATGAAGAGGGCACGCTATTACATAAAATGCAAGTAGATGTATGTAATCAATCTACTTGCGTTGTTTATAATTCAGAATACACCAAAAATATGTATTCAAAACATGTAAAACGACCAGGCATAGTAATTCCAGTTGGCACTAATTCTGATTTATTTAAAGAGAATCACCCGAAAAAAAGTAAAAATACTATAATTTATGTTGGTTCGACGAATGAGGAATATAAAGGCTTTAGTTTATTATTAAAATTAATAGAAAACTCAAATTATAATTTTATTTTAGTGATGAAAGATGATTTTCAACTTAACAATGACAGGGTTAAGGTGTATAATAAGATAAGTCAAGAGAAACTTAGCGAGCTTTATAATTTGAGTGACTTACTCGTTTGTACTTCAAAAAAAGAAACTTTGCATCTTGCCGGAATTGAAGCAGGGTTTTGTAACGTCCCAATCGTTGCCAACGATGTTGGCATTTATTCTAAAATTAAAAATGATAATAGATGGGGGATTGTTGTAAATGAATACTCTGAAGATTGTTATTTAAAGGCGATTGACGAGATTCTGAAGAGTGATAAAATGTCACCAAGAATAGTGATGGAAGAAAATAAGCTCTCTATTAAAGATTTTCAAGCACGTTGGAAAAAATTAGTTAGTAGAATTATGGAGAAAGTAGGAAATGAATAACGTTTTAGTAGTTGGTGGAGCAGGATACATTGGTGGCTTTCTAACAGATCATCTTAGTAGAAACGATTATAATGTTGCAGTTTACGATAATCTTCTTTTTGAAGACAGATACTTAAAGAATTGCAAATTTATATATGGTGATATTAGAGATACTAAAAAGTTGAGTAAGATTGTTGACAATTATGATTGTGTTGTCTGGCTTGCAGGCTTGGTTGGAGATGGCGCTTGTGCTGTTAATCAAAGACTGACAAAGAACTTGAACGTAGATACGGTTAAATGGCTTGTAGATAACTACAAAGGAAAGATTGTTTTCCCATCGACTTGCTCTGTCTACGGCATGAATAATGATTTAATTGAAGAGGACGCTACACCAAACCCACTGTCACTATACGCCGCCACTAAATTACAAGCAGAGGAATATGTTTTAAATAATGCTAAAGACTCTTTGGTGTTCAGACTTGGAACTCTTTTTGGTCTTGGAGACCGTCACTCACGCATGAGATTGGACTTAGTGGCAAATATCTTGTCAATGAGGGCTGCAAAGGGAGAGAAGCTAACAGTCTTTGGTGGAGAGCAATGGAGACCACTTTTACATGTAAGAGATGTTTCAACCGCTATTTTACATGGATTGAAAAATAATATTTCTGGTCTATATAACCTATCATACAAGAACTACAAGATTGTAGAGCTTGCAGAACAAATTCAAAAGATAATTCCTGAGTGTCAAGTTGAATATACTGATATGAAGTTTGAAGATTTGAGAAATTACAAAGTTAAGAATGATAAGTATTTAGCTACCGGCTGGAAGCCTGAATACACTCTTGATGATGGAATAAATCAGATCATGTCTTTGATTGAAGAAAACAGAATTAAGGATACTGGAGACGTTGTATATTCAAATGCCGCATTCATGAGGAAGCTAAATGAATTCTAAGACTCAGGTTTTAAATGGTGGTGTTTTTACGGATGACCGTGGTAGAATCAGATTTGTTAATGATTTCGATTTTAAGAACGTTAAGAGATTTTATCAGGTAGAGAACCATAGGCAAGGATACATTCGTGCATGGCACGGACATGTAAATGAGGGGAAATATGTTTATGTCGCCAAGGGAAGTGCATTAATTGGTGCAGTTCCTATGAATGATAAAGGCGCAGAGCCTCAAAAGTTCATTGTCTCTGAACATAATCCAAAAGTATTGTGGATCCCTCCGAACTATGCTAACGGCTTTAAAAATTTAGAAGAAGATACAAGAATAATATTCTTTTCTACTTCTACTCTTGAGGAGAGTAAGGGGGATGATATAAGATTCCCATACGATCAGTGGAATATCTGGGAGGAAGATTATCGATGAGCTTTGATGAATATTACAAATATTATCTAACACTTCATCAAAATAAGTGGTGCAGAAGATTACATGCTATTGGGCAGTTAGCAACTTTATGTTTCGTTTACTATTCAGTAGTAAATCATTTTTGGTTGTTACTTCTTTTAACGCCATTCGTTGTTTACCCGTTTGCTTGGTCGGGACATTTCTTTTTTGAAAAAAATATACCAGCAGCATTTTCTAATCCTCTTTGGGCTAAAGCTTGTGATTGGCTAATGCTTAAAGATATGATTACTGGTAGGATAGAGTTATAAGATGAGAATATGTATTTTAGGCAGCACAGGAATGCTTGGAAACGCAGTGGCAAAACACTTTTTAAACAGTGGCCATGAAGTTGTTTTAACACACAGAACTGAGAAAGTGAAACTTTCAAAAAATTCAGTCTATTTTGATGCTGAAAACACAGATCTATCTTTTTTGAATGATTGTGACTATGTTTTAAATTGTATAGGTACAATTAAGCCATTTATGGATAAAAATCCCATAACAAGCATTTATATCAATTCAATCTTTCCAAGAAAATTAGCAAATCACTGTGAACAAAACGATGTTAAACTTATACACATTACCACCGATTGTGTTTTTTCTGGTAGAGATGGCAATTACCATGAGGACAGTATGCATGATTGCTTAGATGACTACGGCAAATCTAAATCTCTTGGTGAGCCAGAGAATTGTATGGTAATAAGAACAAGTATTATCGGTGAAGAAATACACAAAAATGCAAGTTTGATAGCTTGGGTAAAGTCCATGAGGGGCAAAGAAGCAAATGGTTTTAAGAATCATTTGTGGAATGGTGTAACAACAAATCATTATGCAGAGATATGTCAAAAAATTATAGACGATTCTTTATATGAAGTGGGTCTTTTTCATGTTCACTCAAATACTGTTGATAAATATCAACTTTTAAACTTAATTAATGATAGGTTTGGTTTGAACATAAAAATAAATGGAGTCTCGACTGATATAGGTATCGATAGAACACTCACATCTAAAAAGCCGCTGGTTAATAAACTAAGTGTAAAAAGTATAGATCAACAAATAAAGGAGTTATAAAATGAAACTATCAGATCAAGCATTAGGAGCCGTAATGATGGCTTTACAAAAATCATTAATTGAACAATCGGACATTGTGCCAGTTTTAAAAGGCTTTAATTTTACGATTCAAGGCGAATCACAGGACGAGTTGGTTGTTCTAAACCCGCCAACATTTAAATTAGATGAGTTAGATGATGTTGTAGGACTAAAAGATGACTACGGGAGAACAGGTGCCTAAATATCGATATCAGTGCGATTATTGTCATGAGCAGTGGGAGGAGTGGATGAATCTTAGCGATCCTGATCCAGAACAATGTCCTCGTTGTGAATTGGGATATCCTTTTAAAATCCCTGTTAGATTTACAAAAATAGATTCCCCAATCCAAGAGAAAAAAACAGCTAAAAAAAACGTAGTTGAACATATCGAAGAAAATAGGGAAATACTTAAAAAAATGAGAAACAAATCAAAAGAGGAAGAATACTATGGTTGAAGCACTTTCAATGTTGGGAATTATATTTTTTGTTGTCATGTTTTTCGCTTCAATATGGTTGAATATTTATTTATTCAGAAAACTTCTTTATTTCAACGAAAACTTTTATATGGTTAGTTCTTCTTTGGACAACTTTACCAAACACTTAGATCAAATATATGAACTGCCCACTTTTTATGGAGATGAAACTCTCCAAGGTCTTGTAGAACACAGCAGGGATTTAAGAGATGACCTAAGCCAATTTCAACAAAAATATAGCGAAGAATAATGACCAAAACGAAAAATAAGAACGAGTATTTTACAAAAATACACGAAGATGCCATCATCCTTTATTGTAATACTGATTTAAAATCAGAAAAAACAAAATTATATTCTGAATTAATCCAACCAGCTTTCAATGAACTGGTGGATAAAATTGTCTTTACATATAAGTTTAATAATCTCCCAAATATTGATGTTTTAAAAGACGATTGTAAAGTATGGCTAACAACAATATTGGATAAATATAATCCAAACAGGGGTTCAAAAGCTTTTTCTTATTTTAGCGTTATCACAAAAAATTGGTTTATTCATCAAGCTAAAAAAATTACTCAATCTTCACGCAGAGAAATAGATATTGAAGATTACGTTTATGACTCAGATAATGAAAGTCTATCTGTTGAAAATGAATATGAAACTGAAAGAGAGAAAAGAGAGTTTTGGGGAGCCCTCATTATCTTTATTAGGCAAATGCAAGAGGATGACGAGGTGGTGAAAACAGATGGCGATAGAAAAATACTTTCTTCAATAGAATATATGTTAGAAAACATGGACAAATTAGAGATATTAAACAAAAAAGCTATATATCTTTATCTAAGAGAGATGACAGGTTTATCAACTAAGCAATTAGCCCCAACTTTAAGAAAGGTTAAAACGGAATACGTCTTGTTCAAAAACGAGTGGAATAGTTAAATTTAAAAATAAAGTCTAATTATTCAAGAGGTTTAAAGAAATGGAAAAAGATAAGTTAATTGAAGAAGCCTTAAAGAATATTAGAAACGATAGAAAAACAACAGAATCTCTTTTGGTAGATCTGAAAAAAGAAATGACCAGCAATAGCACAGAA
>Ga0196901_1001410_pt1 | contig 12164 bp, 31 predicted proteins | sample CB_VirMetaG_FD_169099 | JGI IMG/M metagenome (GOLD analysis project Ga0196901, IMG submission 169099) | Freshwater to marine saline gradient viral communities from Chesapeake Bay - CB_1504_1 Viral MetaG (v3) (version 3) | ecosystem: Environmental > Aquatic > Marine > Coastal | place: USA... | reverse complement strand
GGAATATTTACGTTAGATTTCCCTTGATAGCCCGGGAATAGTCTTGCAAGATCTGACGCGTTACCTAGTTTGTTTACTGCTTCTTTAGCTATACCAGCGCCACCAGCCATTTTCTGGAATACATTTTGAGGAATAGGCTTGATTGTTTGCGAGGCTAAATTTGACTGGACAATGTCGCTTGTAGAGCGTGGTTGCAATCCTTGCATATACAGCATCCTGTCTATTTCTTGCTGCGTAAATTGTCTTTTTGATTCAGCCATAGCTTTACCTTGATAGCGTTATTTTTTCTTGTTTCTTGCAGATATTGCACTTGCCTTCTTTACAGCATCAGCTTTAGAGCTTGCACCCCATGCTTTCAATGATAGCAACAGTCTTGTAGGCTCGCCATTCGGCTTTTTCTCAGGGCCAGGCATATTACCCATTCTTGCAAGAAAACTAGCTCTGCGCGGGTTATCCCCTGACTTTACCGGCGCTTTTAAATTGCTACCGGGATTCTCAGATTCATAAGACTTGCGGCCAGTTTCATTAAGTCCGCCCTTTGCGTTCTTGCCAGCCTTCTTAGTCCATGCCGCACTCATTTCTTTTTCGCTTTGTTCTTAGCTGCACGTTGACCGCGAATCGGCAATAAAATTTCAATCTCGATCTTGCCCTTCTTGCCGTTCTTTTCTTCTTTGTTTTCCATCATGCACCCCTTGCCGCCTTTGCATTCGCCGCCCTTGCATTTAGGACAAGATTTCATGCCTTTCATTTTTAACCTTTCTTCGATGGTTTCGATTTACCAACAGTGGAAAGCATAATCGCTACTGCTTGTTTCTTAGACTTAACAACAGAGCCATCTTTTCCGCTATGCAGCTTGCCAGCTTTAAACTCGTCGTAAACCTTGCCCATCTTTTTTTCAGTCTTCGTCTTTTTCATTTAAAAGCCCTTTAACCTGCAATAGTAATTCCCGCTCTGTTATTTGGTACTCACGCTCAAAGGCTTTACGTCCCATTCCGTGATAACCACCATTTCCTCTATGATGGAAAGGGCAAAGTGGCAACACATTGTAATGATTATTCCTTACGCCCATCCCCAAACCGATACCACGGCAATGATGAATTTCTGCCGGAGTGCCAGCATTATCCTGCCTATAACATATTATACAGCCCAAGTCAGCAACTTTGGATAAGTATTTCTTTTCGTCCTTAGTCATTTATGTCGTCAATAATGCGCTGCAAGTAAACAGCTAAATCCATTGCCTCCTCCTGTGCATGAATCAACCATTGCTTATGTGTCAAGTCAGACCGCTCAGTGCTTACTCCGTATTTAATTAAACCAAACTTAGCCCTATCAGCCATTTTCTGTATTACTGCTTGCACGTTCTTATCTGTCATCTTGTAGCCTTATCAATTCCTCGGTTGCTGGCTTCCTGACTGCGCCAGACATCTATCCTTGCTTGCGCTGCTATCAGCATCCAGCGAAGCGTTTCAGCCTTCTCCACAGCATCCTTTAAGCCATCCAGTACAGCTAAGTATTCAGGGTGACTGTAAGCGTAGTTGTCTTTGTCAGCAATAGTGTTGCCAATTGCGGCACTAAACAACATTGCTTTCTTGCTTTTGCGAAACTCCTCTAAATATGTAACTTGTGATTTAGCTTGAGCATACTCAGCAGAATGCTTGATCATGTAATCAATAGCTTCATTCGGGTCTATTTGTTTCATATCTTACCTTGCCGCATGCTTGTAGACATATTGAACCGCATCATTAAATTTTCTTCTTGTCACCGCTAACTGGATCTCGTCTGTAGCTACAAGACCATCTCCAATATCTCGCAAATCCTCTCCAGACAACCCAAATTTGCCGGTGTTCTCGTACCTGCGCCAAACATTAATCATTGCATCCAAACCTCGATCAATAACAGAACATTCTTTGCCACTTTGCTTGCAAGCAGTTATACCTATGTTTAACCTGCAAGTAATCATATTCCAGCTACCCTCGTCACCTACTCCTGAGCGCATTTTCAAAAGCTCAGTATGCGGAACTAACTGCAATTCAGTATCAACCTCCGCGCTCTGTCTGAAAACAATTGGGATCGTTAACTTACGCTTTGCCTGTGGCTTGCGTGGTTTTTTATTTGACGGCATCTTTTACCACCTGTACTGCGCCATCTATACCAGTAACTACTGCAACCTGACCTTGCCAGTTGTAATGCCAGATCACTTGAGCAGGAGTTAGTTTCCAAGACTTCTCGCCATCTTTAATCTCAAGCAATACATTCTTTCCTTTGTAGCCCACAAGTAAATCAGGGCAACCGCCATGAACGTCGTGCAGGTGCTGGACTGTCATACCCTCAGCCCGCAATGCTTTGACTACCTTTGTTTGATTAGAATCTACGCGTTTAAAAGTCATTTCCAATCTCCATGAATTCCGCGATTTCCGTTAACCCATTGATGAGCAGCATCTTTATGTAACTTATTTGCCGCAGCATCATTCCGTTTTTTTCTTACGTCTTCAATGTATTCGATTGCTTTGTTTCTGTCTTGTGCCCGCCATTTTAAAATTTGCCTAACCTCACACCGATGCCGCTCCTCTTCGAAAAATTCATTCATCCTTTAAACCTGCCTTTGTTATCAAAATCGTGCGGGAAACCCTGCCACTTATCAATAAACTGTGTGCTTTCTCTGTGATACCAAAAGTTGTACCAATCTGTCGTTTCACCGTTACGTTGTTTCTCGTTCATCAAAACCATGTCCGGCTGCGACATGTCCGTGTCTTGACCGCGATTAATCTCGTTCTCTTTCTTCTTGTTGCGCCACACAATAAAGACGTTATCCACTTGGTCAGTAATTGATGAACTACCACGCAAATCATTTTTATTCGGCATGTTCTCGTCCGACTGTAGCTTGCGAATGTGATGAACTAAGTGCACATGCACATTGTGATCACGAGCTAATGACGTAATCTCGTCTACAAAAGCCTTCTGTCCGTTGTAGTCATCTTCACCCCTAACGCACTTCATCAAGCTATCAATAACAATGTGCGTAACACCTAACTCTACAGCGCAATACCTGGCAACAGAGATTGCTTGATCTGCTGTCACAGTTCCTTGTTGATCGTAAAACCAAAGGCTCCCAGATGCGAAAGCCTTAAAACGGTCGTATAAGGCGCGTTTGTAGTCCAACCCATGTATGGATGCCAACTCGTCTATGTTTTCGCCTGCAAACTGCCTTATAAGCCGTTTAATCGATACTTTGGGCTTCATCTCAAAGCTCTGAACGCATACTTTCTCGCCAGACTTGATTAAACCCAGTGCAATCTGGCCTGTCAGCAAAGACTTTCCACCACCGTTTGATCCAGCCCAAACAGTGACTTCACCTGGGCGAAACGCAAAACCCTTCGTAGACTCCCACATCATCGGCGTAGATTTTTCTTCTACCGGGTTTAGTAAGTTATCTGTAAGCTCGTCAATCCAGACTGATACGTCCCGCACGTTTTGTTTGTGATCAGTAGCGGAAAGATAAGCAGAAAAGTCGACCGTGTCTTTATTCAGGAACATAGTCATCAAGTATCTCCCCGCTCGGCATAATCATAAAATTTGATGCAGAAACAAACACCTGCCTGGCTCGTGCAGACTTGAATGCTCTGAATATGTTTTTTGCTTTGTCTACATTTTGCTTCGTAGAAATATGGACATCAAGCTCAATTGCAAAACGTAAATCAAGTGTGCCAAGTGATTCTGTATCTAAGATTTCGATTTCAGGGTACAGAAAATTGTCTTTAGATTGGCTCCATGTGCTCCAGCCTTTTAGTGAATCCTGCCCGTAATACACCCATAGACCGCGAGGCTTGAATCCCTCCATCCTCATGTTTAGCAGTTCCTTATGGCCTTTCATAGCTGACCACCTTTCTCCCAATATTGCTTCAATGGTTTTGCAGAAACCTTGTCCTTCACCCAATCTGCCTTAAATCCAGACCAGCCATTTGCGCACATCATCTCTAAAGCAGCTTGCAATGAAATGCCTGCTTTGCCTGATTCTGTACGAATTATTTTTATTACTGTTTCAGTAATGGTTGCTTTTTTTGCTTTGCGATGTTTTACAAAATCTTGCCAAACAGATACGTCAACGTCTTCTGGACGTATATCTTTTATTTTGTTCTCGGTTATCGGTTCTCGGTTAGCATCATTTTTGGTAGCTATAGCATTGCAGTTGCTATGCAGTGGCATTGCAGGCGCATTGTTCCAGCGCTTGTTTGCATTGTTTTTTGCAATTACTGATCTAGCTTTATAAGCAGCAATCTCTGCATCACAACGCTTGTGACGATATAAATCATTGTCTAATTGAAAATACGCATCCAGTATTAGTTGCACTGAATCTGCATTCGATCCGATCTTAAATGCAAGTAATTTAGGCTCTGCCGGCAATGGAGTTTCTGTACCGTAATACATCCAAAGCAATTTTAGATAAGCCATTGCGTCTGAATCTGACAATGAAGCTGTGTCTTTTTGAAAGTCACCGATATGGTGCTGATATGAAAACATACTTACCTCACGTTATTGGTAGCCGTTACTGTTGTTGGAGCTGGCAGGACGGTAACGAATCGTCTTTTCAGGAGCTACCCTAGCCATTCCATTCTTGCAATGCTAGCGACACTCACTTAGTGCCACCAAACACATTGATAAATTATAGACCAAAGGAAAAATCTTACAAGCTATTTCTCCAATTTCTTTTTGATGCTATTCGGTATCTTAGGCTTAGGGCACCAGCCTATGCAATCATCTGACCACGTTCCTACTATCAAAACACCGCCAGCGTTAAGCAACAACAGGCTTGCTGCTTTGGGTGGCGGGTCAATGTCAGGATCTCTGAAAAACAAGTTATCCGTTGATATATGCTTCATTTTTTAAATTTCTTCGCGGTATCCAGCTGGTTATAAAATCATCTTTTGGCTTATGGAAAGTAAAGTTTTTAACCTTAACTTTTTTAAGTAGCGACCTGTCTGTTACCTTTTTACAGTCTTCTTTATTGCCAGCCATGTAAACAGGAGCAGATGAATTTCCGTTTAACTGATAATCACATATGTATATTTGTTTAGTATTTTTTAAATGCAAAGTATATTTTTTTAATGCTTCTCTGTTTATCCCAGTTCTTTCTGATATTTCCTGAGAAATTAATCCTTCATTTTTAATAGAATCTTTAATTTTGTTTAATTTTTCTATTAATTGTTTGCTTTTAAATGTATAAGTTTTTGTCATTATTTTGATTTCTCCATACCGAAAAACGTTTATGTAAAATATTAAACTTGTATTTATTCAAACAGCTAACAGAAGTCAATGCCATTATTATAAATATAAATGTAGTTAGTTTACTGTTAAATTGCTTCATTTTAAATCTGAGTCATTAATTTCGGGGAAACAAGCACCATCACAATACATGACATTTTGGCAGTTACAGCCTGACTTTACATACAGCTCGTTTTCTTTTAAGTCGTATATTTGTTTAGCATCTGTGAAGCCTTGACGATAACCTTTTGCAAATGCCTCAAATTCTTTTTTCATTTGATTGCCTCTTATTATTGTTTAAAGAACGCTTCCATAGTTATAGGAGCTACAGTACGCAACACTGCTAATACTTGCTCTGCAATGTCTCTATGCTCTTTTTGTGTACTCAAATCTAATCTCTGTTGCAAGTAAAAGATCCAGCTTCTAATAGTCCCATTCATGTAGACACGGCTTGACGTTAAACCCTCCGGCAATAACGCCCTGGCTTGTTCCTTCGCAATACCTGACGACAAGGCAAATTGATACGAAGCTATTGCATGCTCATATAAATCTCGCTGGCATTGCTCCCATTTTTCAATTAACTCTTGATCTTCAGTCGTTAAACTGTTTTGCCTGTTTGCCGTGTCTTGTAGCCTGCATTCTCTAAATTCTGCTTCCGGTAATGAGTCAATGCTTGCATAACGCTGACTAAACTCTTGAAAACTAAAGCTACGATGCCTTAAAATCTGGCGGGCAATGTCGCGGGTTGTATCAATTTCTATACATGCGCTTGCCATTTCAAACGGGCTAACGTGACCATGTTTCATGCAGTAATGCAGGAGTCCTGAGTTGGTGCTGCTTTGCCCAGCAGGGTTTGATACTCTAGCCATATACATTATTTGCTTGTCTATGTCTGGAGTTGCCCATTGTATTTTTACGTTCATGTGTTCCTTTCCTTCAGCTTGGCTTCGACTGCTTCAATAAACATCTGAGGGTCATCCCAGCACTTGTCGCAGATAATCTCTTGATCTTCATCCGTCAGCCCTACCCATTCGCGGCGCGGTTGTGCGGTGTAGAGCGGTATGTCTTGGTCACTACGTGGAACAAGCGTCGGCTTTGGAAATAATTCACCATCAACGGTTAGCATGTGTAGCCACGCCACTGGTTCAGGCTCTGGGTACATACCAAACGTAGTCATTTCTGGGTCGCTCATGTAGGCTTCCTTCCTTCTTCATACTCTTCGCGTCCATCCATGCTTCTATGTACATACAGGTCATACTCCTCGTCGTACTCTGGTCTACACCAGCAAAATGCACCTTTATCAGTTTCGTGTTCGCGCAAATCATTTAGCGGGTAAGTGTGCATTGTCATGTGTTCTTCTCCTTTAGCTTTGCTTCAATGTCATGGGCATAATCTAAAGTATTAAAAAAATAGTTCGTAACGCGTTTTTCTGCCATCAATTCATATTCATCATCCGTCAGCCCTACCCATTCGCGCTGTGGTAAAGTTACAGGAAAATTAACAGGCATTTCTAAACAACAAATATTTCCTGTTTTTCCACTACACCGCTTTAATGTTGCTGGATCAACCCACGCCACCGGCTCTTGCTCAAGCTGCGCTAGTGCTGTGCGTAGTGTTTGTAATGGTTTTGTTGATCGCCCCAGTTCTTCGCTTGGCCTTGCACAATCAAGACAAGTTTTTTGCCATGATTCAAGCGCATCAAGCGCCATCTGCATTACTTCTCTGTCAGTCATGCTGCCCCCCTTGCGAAAAGATTCGCGCTTTTGGTTGGTCACACAACCATTTTTCTGGCGCATCCCTGAATCGTGGCTCGCGGACTTCAAGCAATGAAAGCGAAAACTCAATCCCATTAAACAACCCATGCATATATGGGTCGTAATTCCAGTTGCCATCCATTCCCTGCACGTCCCGCATCTGTCGAACAGACTCTACCAATGCCTTTGACACTGCTAGTTGCTGCGCAATATATACAGGCTGCGGATTGAATACCTTATCCTGCGGCTTCTTCCTGAAATACACATTACCCGTCGCGGATTTATGCATCCACGCTACTGGCTCCTGCTCTGGGTGCGCTTCCGCGTCCATTAAACGAATACCTTGACTTGTCACTAACTTAGTCAGTTCCTCAACGCGCTTTGCCATGCGCTGCTGTTCTTCTACCATTACAGCCATTGCGTCCCAGTCTGGATTAAATTCGTTCTCAGGTACGCGCAGTGCTTCGAGTAGCGGGTCTATCGGTGTGCACGTATGTATCTCAGCCGGATTCTTTTCGCCGCAGCGGTCGCATTGTGAGAGTCGAGCGCGGAGGGCTTCAATTGCTTTGTAAACGTCATTTTCAAAGTCAGCTAATATCCAGCCTTCTTTGTCTAATGTTTGCAGTATCTCCAGCGCCTGCTGCATCAGTTCTCTGTCAGTCATGACTGCCCCCTTGCTGCGCGAGCCGATAGTACGCACGGGCTAGATCATTCTGAATCGCTTTAGCTACTACGCCAGTCTCATATCCTCTGCCGAGCAGTAGCCACGCCGATCTCTCAGCGTCTGTTGTCAGGTCGCACCAGAGCGCATTCTTTAAGTCGGTCATGTGTTTTTCTCCTTCAAGGCTTGCTCGATAGCGATGTAATATTCTTCATACGGCGGTCTTGAAAAATCAGTTCTGCCGTGCGTTGCAATATTCCTTATCTCTTCATCTGTCAGCCCTACCCATTCTTTCTCAGGCTGCGCGAGTCGGGCGCGGAAGGTTTCAATGAGTTGTTTTTGTAATTCATATGCGCCCCACGTTGTTTTTGTTAGATCCGCAGCTATATTCTCCAACGCATCCAGCACCTGCTGCGCTTCCTCGCGTGTTAGTGTGATCATTGCTGCCCCCTTGCGCGGATAGCATCGGCAAGCGATTCATTAAGCGGCTCAACCATTTTTGCGCATGCCTCGCGTTCTTCTGCTGCGTAGTCACGTAAGTTCATTAATTCTCCTTTTGCTTTCTGCGTTCAATGCAAAGTTTGCATATCCAGCGCCTGTTTTTGCCCTTGTTAAACACCAGAAAATTACCACCATCAGACCTGACAAACTCGTTGTGATTCGTACAGAATCTAAACGGTGGAGGGTCATGTGGCACAACTTTATCGTCCATTAATCTAACCATCCAATCACCGCAAATACACAAACTGCAACTATAGACAAAACTGAAACAATTGTCACAACCAAGTCGGCATCTTTTTCTTTTTCTTTAAAAGCAGCGTTACCCCAGGAGTGGAAAGTTGATTCATCAAGTGTGCGTGGTGTTTTGTAGTATGAGTTTTTCATGATTAATCCTTTTAGTTAGTCTCAAGTTCTTCATCAATATCATCTGCTTCGTCCGACCACGTATATCCCAAAATTTTCAACAGCATGTTGTACGTGATAAGTGCGTTTTCGCCTTTGTAGTGCCAATAATCGCTATTCTTGCGACGAACGATGTTGAGTGCTTTTGCTTCTGTAGTTAGTGTTTTAATTGTTGGTCGCATTTGTATCTCCTGGTTAGTGGCGCTGCGTTTGCTGCGTCGATGTATGAATCATAGACCTATCAAAATGTTTCGTATAGTTGATAATTCCTATTGATTTATGTTTGCCGATAGAAATTGTTTTTACACAAGGAAATAAAAGACAGGTAAGATTCATTCATCGGAGGAGCAAATGAAAATAGTCAAATTAGAAGTGTGCAGGTGTACAGCTTACAAGTTCCCACACAGACTTAATGGCGGCAATTGTCATGGAGAGGAGCCAGAATGCAGTGATTGCGAGTTCTCAATCAAGACTTCCGATCCTTACAATACTGGCGACAGCTACTACTCACTAACAGAATGCAATCATCCAACTAGCTGCCCGTGGGGGAAAAATGGATAAATCAGTTGAAATGCTTTATACGCTGCGTTTGTTAGTGTCAGAATTTGATGGCAGATTTCTGACAGATTCGCAAGAAAAAGCCTTGCATCTAGCAAGAGTGGCATGTGCCAGGCAACCAGCGCATTTACATGAACTAGCAAATCAAATGGAGGATGATGAAAGATTGCAATAATTTACGTAATGAAGTATATTAATTAAACTAAATAATGGAGTTAACTAAATGAGACAGGGCCAAGAACAAGACGAGCAACAGCAATGGTTAGTGTATGAAAAGCTACAGAAAGCCCGCATTATGCTGCAATCTGCGGAGCTAAAGAAGTCAGGACATAACAAGTTTGCTGGGTACAAGTACTTTGAGCTGGGCGACTTTCTTCCAGCAGTTAACCAGATATTTGCAGATTTAAAGCTTTGCCAGACACTAGAATTTAGCCAAGAAATGGCAGTTATGTTGGTCATAGACACAGAAAACGGCGGAATGGCTAAGTTTACCTGCCCAATGGCTTCAGCGCAGCTTAAGGGCTGTCACGAGGTTCAGAATCTAGGTGCGTCAATTACTTACATTACCCGATATTTGCTCGTTATGGCACTAGCAATCTGTGAGCACGACGCTATAGACGCATCAGAGCCAGTAGTACCAGCATCTGCCAAGCCGATTACTGTAGATATTTTTTCTAAGCTATCGGAAGAAGATCAGAACGAAATTCGTACTTATGGAGTTGACGTAATCTCTTTGCTGTCTAAAGACGACGTTGCCGGAGCAGTAGAGTACATTAACATGCTAGAGCTAGATGCAGATAGCAAAACAGCGTTGTGGAGTCTCTTAGATTCCAAGCAGCGCTCTGCAATTAAAAAATTCACCACACGATAGGAACTCACATGGCATACGAAGCAAAGCCCGGATCATTCAATTTATTTAAAAACAAAGAGAAAAAAGAAGATAAGCACCCACATTATAAAGGTGAAGGCAAAGACCTAAATGGAAATGTTATTTCAGTTGCTGCCTGGATAAATGAAGGCAAATCTGGGAAATACATGAAATGTACAATTAAATTAGAAGATGAAAAATATAAAACAAAACCTACTCAAGAAGATGATTTAAACGACTCACTATCTGACGTGCCATTTTGATGCAACGCCAAACCGGTAGTGGCATATAACACCGGCAGCGGAGGCTATGTTCCCCTGTTTCTCTTTCTAGCTTAGTGACTCCGCATCTTATAAAAGGAAAATATGAAATTACTTGACCATCTGATTAAAAACTACGGCTTTAAAAACGACAGAGCAATTGCGCTGAATATGAAAATTAGTATCGGCACATTGAGCAAAATTCGCACTGGCAAACTTAAACCATCAGCTTCAATCATCATCAAAATTCACGAGCAATTCGGCATTTCCATTGCTGAAATCAAGGCTTTAATCAATGAAGGTAGTTAGCATTATTTGTGCACTTGTACTCTGCTATTTCTTAGTAGATTACAAGTTAACGGAGGCTTATAACAGAGGCCATGGCATTGGTTTTATTGAAGGCGTGAACTCTGTTAAAAAGCCAGATGTTGATCAAATGTGCGTGAAGTGGATGTTCAAAACAAACCTTAAACAAGCGAAAAAACGCATTTGCACAAAAGGTAGATCATGAGTTTTAGCAGTTTAGAATTAGAAGTAATCAGGTGGTCTGAGGATCGCGGGATCATTCAGAACAGCGATAGCAAGACGCAGTTACTGAAGGCATTTAGCGAGATGGGAGAACTTGCAGACGCTGTTAATAAAGCAGATACACCAGCCATTATAGATGGCCTAGGAGATGTTCTAGTGTGCTTGATTAACGTTGCAGCACTTGAAGATTTAGACTTAACTAGATGCCTTGCAGCAGCTTACAATGAGATTAAGGATCGTAAAGGGTATCTTAACGCAGCAGGAGTCTTTATAAAAGACGTTTAGACCTTTATCAGTTCACCCCTAAATACTACGTGTTCATCATTCCAGACTTGGCATAGCTCAGGTGGCAACAGATTACCGTCAACGAAGGTTAATACTGCAAAGCCTGAGCGATGGTTTTTTGGATTGTCTTCAGCATATTCAAATTGATCACCATCAACGTCAGCTAAAGATCCGGTATCAACACCGTAACGTGTGCCGTTGTAGTCAGTCCAAGGAGTAACCTTTAGCGAATGCAAGTGGCCTGTGACAATAGTCATCCCTGATTTTACAGTATTATTATAAACTGCATGGATGCCGTTATGATAACGATGTTTGATTTGTACAGCATTGTTTACCATAATGCTTGTAGAAAATTTCCACTTGCTAAAGTGATCTGTTAAATTCATGCCAATAATTCCTCGGAACGAATCCCCTACTTGCGCCGCTAAACGAGCGTTAAAGCGCATATCGTGATTGCCCCATGTCCAATGCAAAGCAGCACCTTTAGCGGCCTTCTCAATCTCCTCAAGCCTATCCTGACACGCCTCTAATTCTTGTTTCGCAGTAGGAGTTGAACTCCAGCCAGACGGAGGATGCCTAGAGATACTAGATCCATCAAATACATCACCGTTCATGATGACCATTTTGGGTTTCAACTGCTTGATAACTTTAACGAACCCTTTGTGAGCTGGGCTAATGATCCCTGGCCAATAGTGGCAATCTGAGCCTACTACGATAACGCCGTCCGTTAATTTAACGCTTGTTCTTACTTTGTTTTCGGGATACGTAATTTGGAAATCTGGGCTTCTTACGTCAACACCGGCCAACACAATTACATGCCTTTTTTCGATTGCTCGTCTACGCCGATGAACGGCTCTTGTAGCCACATTTAATATTTTTGCTAATTCTGCGACAGAGCCATGCTTTTCCCAAAGCGAGATAAATTCTTCATCCGTTACTGCTGCTTTAGTCATTGTTGCCCTTAATTAGAAAAACGGTGAAATTCTCCGCACCAATCACTTTCGGCTACAACAGGAAACACTGAATCTAGTTCATCTTCAATGTTAATTAATGTTGGCGGGTATCTACGGCAAAAACCTAGATCGTCT
>Ga0196901_1001409_pt1 | contig 12165 bp, 23 predicted proteins | sample CB_VirMetaG_FD_169099 | JGI IMG/M metagenome (GOLD analysis project Ga0196901, IMG submission 169099) | Freshwater to marine saline gradient viral communities from Chesapeake Bay - CB_1504_1 Viral MetaG (v3) (version 3) | ecosystem: Environmental > Aquatic > Marine > Coastal | place: USA... | reverse complement strand
ATTCAAAAGCCATTCCTTCGTGCCGTTGGAATATTCAACAGCCGGGCCGTCGGTTCGGTGAAGCTCACCATTCAAATACCATGCCTTCGAGCCGTCGGAATATTCTTTCATTTCAGGAACAGACATTATTTCTCCAACGATGGTTCTAATATAGCATGGGCCAGCGGCTAGGTCAAGGTGATCGTGTCAAGGGAATGTCACTTAGGCATTGCGAGGATTCGTTCGGCGGTTTGGATATCGCCGGTTCGAAGGTTGAAGCAATAAACTTCAAACCAAGTTACTTGCTTCCTATTCAACCACCATGCCTTCGAGCCGTTGGACCATTCAACAGCCGGGCCGTCGGTTCGGTGACGCTTCCCGTTCAAATACCATACCTTCGAGCCGCCGGAATATTCAATAGCCGGGCCGTCGGTTCGGTGACGCTTCCCATTCAAATACCATTCCTTCGAGCCGTTGAACCATTCAACAGCCGGGCCGTCGGTTCGGTGACGCTCACCATTCAAAAACCATACCTTCGAGCCGTCGGACCTTTCAATAGCCGGGCCGTCGGTTCGGTGACGCTCACCATTCAACCACCATTCCTTCGTGCCGTCGGCATTTTCTTTCATTCGAGGAACAGACATTATTTCTCCAACGATGGTTTCAATATAGCATAGGCAAGCGGCTAGGTCAAGGTGATCGTGTCAAGGAGTTGTCAATTGCGAATTGCGAGGATTCGTTCGGCGGTTTGGATATCGCCGGTTCGAAGGTTATAACAATAAACTTCAAACCAAGTTACTTCATTACCATTCAAATACCATACCTTCGTGCCGTCGGACCATTCAATAGCCGGGCCGTCGGTTCGGTGAAGCTCACCATTCAACCGCCATTCCTTCGAGCCGTCGGAATATTCAATAGCCGGGCCGTCGGTTCGGTGACGCTCACCATTCAAATACCAAAACTTCGAGCCGTTGGAATATTCAATAGCCGGGCCGTCGGTTCGGTGACGCTTACCATTCAACCACCATTCCTTCGTGCCGTTGGAATTTTCAACAGCCGGGCCATCGGTTCGGTGATACTTCTCATTCAAATACCATACCTTCGAGCCGTCGGAATGTTCTTTCATTTCAGGAACGGACATTACTTCTCCAACGATGGTTCTAATATAGCATAGGCCAGCGGCTAGGTCAAGGCAATTAGGTCAAGGAGTTGTCACTTTGGCATTGCTAGGATTCGTTCGGCGGTTTGAATATCGCCAGTTCGAAGGTTATAACAATAAACTTCAAACCAAGTTACTTTCTTATCATTCAAATACCATACCTTCGTGCCGTCGGGCCATTCAATAGCCGGGCCGTCGGTTCGGTGATACTTCCCATTCAACCGCCATTCCTTCCAGCCGTCGGATTCTTCAATAGCCGGGCCGTCGGTTCGGTGACGGTCCCCATTCAAATACCAAAACTTCGAGCCGTCGGAATATTCAATAGCCGGGCCGTCGGTTCGGTGATACTCACCATTCAACCGCCATTCCTTCGAGCCGTCGGAAGCTTCAATAGCCGGGCCGCCGGTTCGGTGAAGAATACCATTCACCCACCATTCCTTCGTGCCGTTGGACCTTTCAATAGCCGGGCCGTCGGTTCGGTGACGGTTCCCATTCAAAAGCCATTCCTTCGTGCCGTCGGACCATTCTTTCATTTCAGGAACAGACATTATTTCTCCAACGATGGTTCTAATATAGCATAGGCCAGCGGCTAGGTCAAGGTGATCGTGTCAAGGAGTTGTCAATTGCGCATTGCGAGGATTCGTTCGGCGGTTTGAATATCGCCGGTTCGAAGGTTATAACAATAAACTTCAAACCAAGTTACTACATTATCATTCAAAAACCAATACTTCGAGCCGTCGGATTCTTCAACAGCCGGGCCGTCGGTTCGGTGACGCTTCCCATTCAAATACCATACCTTCCAGCCGTTGGGCCATTCAATCATTCGAGTAACAGGCAAATTCCTAATATTCCTTCAACGCATTCTTGTGCTTAATCTTCCTAGAATAACCAGGCTTCTGGTGCGACCCCGCGCCGCGTCCATTTCCATAACGCTGCAACATAGTATACACCACCATATTTCGCTTCTTAATATTCGTAGACTTCTTCTTCATTTTTTATTTCTCTAAAAAAGGAATTTAATTCTTCACTTTAAATTAGCACACTTTAATCGATGTGCTAGCGATTTAATGGGCCGCCTGGGATTCGAACCCAGAACCTCGGGATTAAAAGTCCCTTGCTCTACCAATTGAGCTAACAGCCCGTATGTGGAAAAATGGTACTCCCAAAGAGAATTGAACTCTTTTCTCCGCGGTGAAAGCGCAGTATTCTAACCATTAAACTATGGCAGCATAAAAACAGGGGTGGCGGGATTTGAACCCACAACAACCAGATTCAAAGTCTGGGATTCTGCCAATTGAACTACACCCCAATAAATTAGCACACTTTAACCGGTGTGCCAGCGGGTTTGTAGTTAAAGTCAGAGGCGGCGTTCACCTTCCAACACCAAGTCGGATGCAGACGGGACGCCCACCCTGTCATCACTTCTGGTACTACATTTTCCAACATCATTAGCGCGACCCGCTCACGGGTGAGTGCCCCACTGACAAAGGCGTCCGAGATCTACTTCTCGGCATGTAGCCTTCCGTTTCAGCGATTAGTTTCAAGCCAATTTCTCGGACCCTATGTTGGTGGTGAGCATACGCTTTTCTATAATCTAAATAATATTATAGCCTCAACCTATCTTTTTCACAGCGAGGATTCGAACCTTGCAGAAAGTAATTAATCTCCAGCCAGTTTGCTAATAGAGATAGGTACGCTTGTGTGAGGTTTAGCACACTTTAACCGGTGTGCTAGCGATTTAATGGGCCGCCTGGGATTCGAACCCAGAACCTCGGGATTAAAAGTCCCTTGCTCTACCAATTGAGCTAACAGCCCGTTTCTTTCTACTCTAACAATATAGCATGGTGGCTTAGCCGCGTCAAGGATTAAATGTCAGGTGGTTGTCAAGTCCGGATTCTTAAAAATCTCAATAGGTTCGTTATCAGAGGCAGCCATGAAAGAACGGTTATTTACGGTCATTTCCAAGTGACGAACTCTCTCAAAATCTCCTTCTTCCTTCGCTTTACTGATTTCTACATCATTAACACACTTTCGGATCTTTTGGGTTATGTCGTATAGAATCTTGAATTCTTCCGGAACATTATTAGAATAAATTGAATGGCTCTCGTTTGGATCATGGCCCCAACCTGCCTTTTTAATAATGTTTAGGGCTGAATTGATAATAAAATAATTACTTTCATAATTCTCATCGCGTGGATTATTGTTATTTCTCCACATCCAGCTAATTTCTTCAAGTTGGCCCAACCCAATTACACGCTCGTAGAAATCAATAGCTCTACTAATAATATTTAGCTGCTTAGAATCTAGAGTAATTGTATACTTCATTTTATTTATCTCTATCCTGTTTGTTTCTATAATAATAAAAAGCGCCCTCTGCTGGATTCGAACCAACGACCAAAAGATTAACAGTCTTTTGCGCTACCGCTGCGCCAAGAGGGCAAAAAAGTGGGCCGCCTGGGATTCGAACCCAGAACCTCGGGATTAAAAGTCCCTTGCTCTACCAATTGAGCTAACAGCCCGTTTCTTTCTACTCTAGTAATATAGCATGGTGGCTTAGCCGCGTCAAGGATTAAATGTCAGGTGGTTGCCAAGTCCTATAAAATATGTTTAAGGTAATCAAAAAAAGAAAATGGAGCTTGCGGTGAGATTCGAACTCACGACGAGGTTTTGCCCTACCAGCTTACAAGACTGGTGCCATCGACCACTAGGCGACGCAAGCAAAATAAATGTTTATCTAGTTTAAATATCTTTCTAACAAAAAAGTCTGAGTGACTGGACTTGAACCAGTGATCTCCCGCTCCCGAAGCGGGCGCGATACCAACTTCGCTACACCCAGAATAATGGTACTCCCTAAAGGAATTGAACCTTTCTCTAAGACGTTTATAAGACGCCTCCTGACCACCAGCCAGCCAAGGAGCATAAATGTTTTTTTCTTACTTCACTAATATAACATGTGGGTTGCGTGCTGTCAAGAATAAAAAGTCAAGCGGCTGTCAAATTGTTTTTATTAGTTAGTAAGAACAAAAATAATAAATCTTGTAACCCTTCTTTATCATTTCCTTTGCTTTTACTATAAAAGAAGCGGTTTTAACAATATCGTCGGAAGTACTAATACCCCAGAAAAATCCAGTTGCCAACGGAAGATTATTATGTTCTCTCTCAAGATTTTTTAAATCTTCATAAGTTAGCTCTAAATGGCGGCAATTAAAAATTTCTTCCGGATTCTTCCCATAACCCTTGGAATACCATAATCGTTCCATCCATCCTTGGAGATTTGCGTGCTTTCTCCAATAACAAATTTCAAATTGTTCTTCTCCTTCAAAATGTGAAGCATAAGCGTGTTGATCAAGTCCCATTTTTTAATATCTCCTTATGTTAATCTAACGCGCGTGAGTTTTCGAGTCAAACTATTTGTGTCAAGGGAATGTCACTTAGGCATTGCGAGGATTCGTTCGGCGGTTTGGATATCGCCGGTTCGAAGGTTATAACAATAAACTTCAAACCAAGTTACTTGCCTATCATTCAACTACCATGCCTTCGAGCCGTCGGAATATTCAATAGCCGGGCAGTCGGTTCGGTGACGCTTCCCATTCAAATACCATACCTTCGTGCCGTTGGACCTTTCAACAGCCGGGCCGTCGGTTCGGTGAATCTCACCATTCAAATACCATGCCTTCGAGCCGTCGGAATATTCAACAGCCGGGCCGTCGGTTCGGTGACGCTTCCCATTCAACCACCATTCCTTCGTGCCGTTGGCATTTTCTTTCATTTCAGGAACAGACATTCTCTCTCCAACGATGGTTCTAATATAGCATAGGCCAGCGGCTAGGTCAAGGTGGCCGTGTCAAGGGTTTGTCAAGCATTTATTATTTTATTTCGAAATTCGTCTGGCTTTATCGTGATAATTGAATTAGTTTGAAAACACCAAACTTTTATAACAATAATAGCAGGATTCTTACTTTTCTTATTTAGGATAATCTTTTTATTTACTACAACCCCGCGAAAAGGAATTTGATTTTTTTGGTCTTTTAAATAAGGCTTCCACCAAAGAACAAATTCAACCAAATCTCCAATATTTAAATCGGAAAAAGCCTTATTTTGCTCAGGAGTCGTATATTGTTTAAATTTATTTGTTTTCTCAAAGATATTACTTTAACCTTATAAAATATTTGTGAGGACCGAAAATTATTTGCTTTTCTTTAAAACTAAGAGCCGGCTTTAAAACCATCAAGCGCATAGAAGAACTAATCTGTTCACCATTATAGTTATTATTATTCAATACTAGAAAAAGTGTATTTTTAGGATATTCTTCTCCCCAAAATTCTGGATTTAAACTTACTAAATCACCTACATTAAACTTCCGTAGAGTCACTTATTTTTAAACCTATATATTTATCTCCCCAATCATAGAAAATTCTACCGAAGGCATAATTATCTTTCCATGATGGGTCTTTAATACAGAATAGATAAGGATCTCCATCTTCGTCATCATATCCAAGATATAAGAATAAAGCGTCATTATGGGAATCCTTTTTTGTAACTAAATCACCTTTTTTAAAGTTGTGTTTCTTTTTCAAAACATACTGTCCTAAACCATATTGTCAGGCCGCCGTAAGTATGTCCAGTTTTATAATCAAACCAAGGACCTGTGAAATTATTATCTTTTGATGATTTCGGGCTTTTAATACAATAAACTCTTACGGCATTTTCCCAAACCCTTCTAACAATAAATAGTCCAGGATCTTCTAGACCTTCATCATGTGTTGCTGCAAGTTCTACTAAATCTCCAAGTTTCAATATGTGTTCCTAGTTAATTATATAAAATACAACATGGGTTGGCAGTTAGGTCAAGGGCTTGTCACTTTGGCATTGCAAGGATTCGTTCGGCGGTTTGGATATCGCCGGTTCGAACGTTATGACAATAAACTTCAAACCAAGTTACTTGCTCACCATTCAAATACCAAACCTTCGTGCCGTTGGAATATTCAACAGCCGGGCCGTCGGTTCGGTGACGCTTCCCATTCAAATACCATTCCTTCGAGCCGGTGGGCCATTCAACGGCCGGGCCGTCGGTTCGATGACGCTCACCATTCAAATACCATTCCTTCGAGCCGGTGTGCCATTCAACGGCCGGGCCGTCGGTTCGGTGACGCTCACCATTCAAATACCATACCTTCGAGCCGTCGGAATGTTCAATAGCCGGGCCGTCGGTTCGGTGAAGAATACCATTCAAGCACCATGCCTTCGAGCCGTTGGACCTTTCAACAGCCGGGCCGTCGGTTCGGTGAAGAGTACCATTCAACCGCCATTCCTTCGTGCCGTCGGAACATTCTTTCATTCGAGGAACGGACATTATTTCTCCAACCATGGTTCTAATGTAACATAGGCCAGCGGCTAGGTCAAGGTGATCGTGTCAAGGGAATGTCACTTTGGCATTGCGAGGATTCGTTCGGCGGTTTGAATATCGCCGGTTCGAAGGTTATAACAATAAACTTCAAACCAAGTTACTTCATTACCATTCAACCACCATTCCTTCGTGCCGTCGGAATCTTCAATAGCCGGGCCGTCGGTTCGGTGAAGAATACCATTCAAATACCAAAACTTCGAGCCGTTGGAATATTCAACAGCCGGGCCGTCGGTTCGGTGAAGCTCACCATTCAAATACCATTCCTTCGTGCCGTTGGAAGCTTCAACAGCCGGGCCGTCGGTTCGGTGACGCTTCCCATTCAACCACCATTCCTTCGAGCCGTTGGAATCTTCAATAGCCGGGCCGTCGGTTCGGTGACGCTCACCATTCAACCACCATTCCTTCGAGCCGTTGGAATCTTCAATAGCCGGGCCGCCGGTTCGGTGAAGAACACCATTCAAATACCATTCCTTCGAGCCGTTGGGCCTTTCAATAGCCGGGCCGTCGGTTCGGTGACGCTCACCATTCAACCACCAATACTTCGAGCCGTTGGAATATTCTTTCATTTTAGGAACGGACATAGTTATCTACCCGCCCACCTAGCATCTGAGAGTGTCATAATAGGCTGAACCGGGCCTTTGTTATAAAGAGGAACACAACAGCGTGAACGAAATTTAGAAATTCGGTTAGCTTCTTTGTCGCCGCAATCTAAACATGTTGAAAAACCAAGTTTTGCGCGCTTAATATTATATTCTTCGCCACACTCAGAGCAATTAACAATTTGATACATTTTATTTATATCTTCCAATATTAAAAAACAATAGTCAAATGCTTACACTTTCCGTGCCATTTAAAACCAGGACAGGAACAAGAAATATCACCGGTTTTAATATCCTTTTTTACATTATAAGTCTTTCCCTTTGAACCGACTACTTCAACAATTTCATATTCCGGAAGTTTAATTTTCCAAATCATCCATTCGCGAAGATCAGAACGCGCTGTACCTCTTGGAACCTCGATAACATGAGATCCAGCAACAGCATAAGTCTTACCATCTTCAAATTCAACAATAGCAGGATTACTTGAAACTTCAATAGGAATATTCATTATATTTACTTTTTAGGTGTAAGATTTCTTTGAATAGAAATTGTAGAAGAAAGAATAAGACATAGAATACCAGTTTCAATGATACCATTAAAAAAATAATAAACTGCTACTATAGCCCATCCAAGTTCTAGAGTTTTTGAAATCACAGAATTAATCCAAAGTTTTAAAAAGTAGCGATAATGGGACTCGAACCCATAAGGTTGTAAAACCGGGAGATTTTGAGTCTCCTGCGTATACCAATTCCGCCATATCGCCATATATATTAACTATTAAAAATAAAATTCCTGTTCGTCCGCGATATTATCATAAGGATTAATACAATTATCTAAAGCAACATGATCATCATTATCTGGATAAGAATTCTCCAATTTCTCATAGCTATACGAAATAGTATCCCATGCATCTACCTTTTCAACAATATTATCACCAAAGATATATGATGTAATCTCTGGATTTTCAGAAAGGAAGTTTACAAACTCGATTGGTTCGTCCTTAATATAATTGGTAATACTATCTAGAATATCGGTTAGAATTAAATTGGAAATATTATCTAGATTCTTGATATGCTCATTAGTAATCATTTTTTAAATCCTTTTAAAGTGAAGATGACATACTATAAGCCGGTATGTCAGCGGTCAATGAAAGATAAGTTGGGCGCGAACTTAACTGCGTTTCCCTCGCTAGCCAAATTTCTACTGCTTAACGCTTGGTTATCCTAAGACTTCCTAGTGTTCACATTGGCGTAGAACACCACAACATAAATAATAACAACTTATCTTTTAAGCAACAATATCATAGAACAAACATTTAAACTCCATAAAACCAATAATCTTCAAAATCATATGAAATCTCATCATTATCCGGCATCATATCATAATCATCATCAAAACCATATTCAATCTCATTAAAATAAATATCATCGTTATCATCGTTATGATCGTTCATTTCATCTCCTATTAAAAATATAACATGGGCCAGCGGCTAGGTCAAGGCAATTAGGTCAAGGGCTTGTCACTTTGGGATTGCGAGGATTCGTTCGGCGGTTTGGATATCGCCGGTTCGAAGGTTGAAACAATAAACTTCAAACCAAGTTACTTGCTCATAATTTAACCACCATTCCTTCGTGCCGTCGGAATCTTCAATAGCCGGGCCGTCGGTTCGGTGAATCTCACCATTCAACCACCATTCCTTCATGCCGTTGGGCCATTCAACAGCCGGGCCGTCGGTTCGGTGACGTTTCCCCTTCAACCACCATTCCTTCATGCCGTTGGGCCATTCAACAGCCGGGCCGTCGGTTCGGTGACGGTTCCCATTCAACCACCATACCTTCGAGCCGTCGGAACATTCTTTCATTTCAGGAACGGACATTATTTCTCCAACGATGGTTCTAATATAACATGAGCCAGCGGCTAGGTCAAGGTGATCGTGTCAAGGGAATGTCAATTGCGAATTGCGAGGATTCGTTCTCTGCCGGAAGGTCTGGATGTTCCCATCCTTCTATCTCTGCCCCCTCTGGGACATAGGCTTTTAGAACCTCAAACATTTCTTCAAACTCAAATGGCAAATCGCCAAAGTATCCGTTTTCATCCTGCTTAATGATGTTGTCCGGCACATCTACAATAACGTAGTGTGAGTAGTCAATGCGAACTTTCATTCTTCGCTCTCCATATTTGGCATTGCAAGGATTCGTTCGGCGGTTTGGATATCGCCGGTTCGAAGGTTGAAGCAATAAACTTCAAACCAAGTTACTTGCTCATAATTTAACCACCATTCCTTCGTGCCGTCGGAATATTCAACAGCCGGGCCGTCGGTTCGGTGATACTCACCATTCAAATACCATGCCTTCGAGCCGTCGGACCATTCAACAGCCGGGCCGTCGGTTCGGTGAAGCTCACCATTCAACCGCCATTCCTTCGTGCCGTTGGAATATTCAATAGCCGGGCCGTCGGTTCGGTGAAGCTCACCATTCAAAAGCCATTCCTTCGTGCCGTCGGACCATTCTTTCATTTCAGGAACAGACATTATTTCTCCTTTCTCTTTGTCCATACAATGTAACCGGCCGGGCCTAGCCTGACAAGGTTTTTCGTGTCAAGGAGTTGTCACTTTGGCATTGCAAGGATTCGTTCGGAGGCTTGGATATCGCCGGTTCGAAGGTTGAAGCAATAAACTTCAAACCAAGTTACTTCATTACCATTCAAATACCAAAACTTCGAGCCGTCGGACCTTTCAACAGCCGGGCCGTCGGTTCGGTGAAGCTCACCATTCAAATACCATTCCTTCGAGCCGTTGGGCCATTCAACAGCCGGGCCGTCGGTTCGGTGACGCTCACCATTCAAATACCATACCTTCGAGCCGTGGTACCATTCAACAGCCGGGCCGTCGGTTCGGTGACGCTTCCCATTCAAATACCATACCTTCGAGCCGTCGGACCATTCAATAGCCGGGCCGTCGGTTCGGTGAAGAATACCATTCAACCGCCATTCCTTCGAGGCGTTGGAATATTCTTTCATTTCAGGAACGGACATTATTTCTCCAACGATGGTTCTAATATAGCATAGGCAAGCGGCTAGGTCAAGGTGGCCGTGTCAAGGAGTTGTCAAATGAATAAATACAAAAAAACTAACAATAATTTTTCCACATTTCAATATTAAAATTCATATAATCAAAATATTCACCATAAGTTAATGGCCTTGGTTTCTTTAAAATTTTCATATTAGCCTGTTCTGGTGTTTTATTGCCTTTCCTCTGGTTACAATCAAAACAAGATAGTACCACGTTATCCCAAGTAATAGTCCCACCCTGACTTCTTGGAATAACGTGGTCTATGGTACTTTGTTCTTTATTTACCTTACAACTACAATATTGACACTTTCCATTATCGCGAATATATATGTTTTTTCTGTCACATGAAAAGCCGTGTCCATTTTTGATAATTTTATTCACAACTATAACTGAGGGCAACTTAAAAGATAAATTTGGAGAATGAATTACTTTATCATAAGTTTCTAAAACAGTGGCCTTCCCCACAATACTAGATACTAAGGCATCAATAGCAGAAACAATTGCTACCGGCCTATAAGAAGCATCTAATTTTAAGGTTGGATAGTTGTGAGATAAAATATTCATATTCTAATTACTTTATAGAAGTTTTGGAATCTTTCTTTTCTTTCTTTTTGTTGTTTTTCAGATTCTTGCGAGGAATAATCTGCTGTTCCAAAGGAACCCAAGTTGGATCAATATTCATTATATTCCCTATTGCTAGTGTTTCTCTTATTATCTACTGGCTTTTCATAATCGTCTTCGTCATAATCATTCCAAATACTAGAATTCCAGCCACTTACATAATAAATTAAACAACCATCGCGGTAACCCTTGATGCTATATTCAATATCGTGTAAACTAGGCATATTCAACTTGTCACTCAAAAGGTCATAAAAACCTTCATAATTTTCACACTCGATAAGTTCATCCGGATACACATTCACTTCTTCGCGTATACGAAATCTACTCATATTTACTACTCCTTTTTTGGTAAATAAAAAACACACTCTGCTGGTCTCGAATCAGCGACTAAAAAAATAACATGTTGTGTTGAATTTGGCAAGAGCCAAATAATTGGATTAACAGCCTTTTTAAATTTTAAATATCTAGAATTCCGTTTGAACACAAAATATTCTTAAAATTTTCAATTGCATTATTCGTATTCTTAAGGTTTTTGAACATACTTGAAGATTTTCTGTCATTTACAATTTCCTGCAAAGAATCCTTATTTTCAAACCAGTTTTCAGAAAACCAGTTTGCAATCTTTTCTTGATTAGCGGGCCTTACAACTTTATCATCATAAGAATAACAATAACGATGAAATAGCTTCATATTATATTTATAATTATCACATGTGTCAATAGACCGACAAATAAAATAATGTGCAGTATCCCAAATATTAATCTGATTAGTTTCAATAATGCCGCTAACAAGAAAATACTTTTTATGCCATTGAGAATAAACTAGTGTACCAGGGCCATATCCACTATCCATCATCTTCTGATAAATATGCTTTCGGAAGACAACATTTAGGTTATGCACTTCTCGTAGCTTTTCTTGCCTTGTTTGACAGTTTCTACTAATATGCCCTTCTTGCCTACAATAAGAGCAAGCGCGCGGCTTACGATTTGTTGTCCTATTAGAGCGGCGCATATCATATTTCTGCACTACTGGATGGGAATCCCCATAAGCCAGACGCGTTCTTTCTACATAAATCCTATAATCTTCACATGTAGTTCTATTATGACCTCGTGTATGGCAATAACCACAAGTATAATAAGACATTCTTTCTCCAACGATGGTTCTAATATAGCATAGGCAAGCGGCTAGGTCAAGGCAATTAGGTCAAGGGCTTGTCACTTTGGGATTGCGAGGATTCGTTCGGCGGTTTGGATATCGCCAGTTCGAAGGTTATAACAATAAACTTCAAACCAAGTTACTTGCTCATAATTCAACCACCATTCCTTCATGC
>Ga0196901_1001407_pt1 | contig 12174 bp, 10 predicted proteins | sample CB_VirMetaG_FD_169099 | JGI IMG/M metagenome (GOLD analysis project Ga0196901, IMG submission 169099) | Freshwater to marine saline gradient viral communities from Chesapeake Bay - CB_1504_1 Viral MetaG (v3) (version 3) | ecosystem: Environmental > Aquatic > Marine > Coastal | place: USA... | reverse complement strand
AAACGGTGAAGTTTATGTGCAACCCGTTGCTAATGCAGGTGTAAAACTATTCTGGAATGGAGCAGAGCGTTTAGACACTACATCCACAGGCATAGACGTTACTGGTACTATAACAAGTACAGGCTTTGGCTCACAACTGGCTACCACCCTTTTTGAACAAAACGTGCTAAAAAGTTCAGTGGCTAGTTCAGCAGGTGCTTTTATTAGGATGGCTGTTTCTAACAGTGACAACCCGACTTATGCTTTTGAAGATGATACGAACACTGGTATGTTTACGTCAGGCGCTGACACTCTAAACTTTACTACTGCCTCTACAGAACGCATGCGCATAGACTCAAGCGGTCGCGTGGGTATTGGTACTTCAAACCCAGACACTAGCTTGCACGTTACGACACCTAGTGGCACAAAAACAGAATTAAACCTAGCGCAAACAGCGGTTACGAATTACAGACTAAGCATCCCTGCATCTACTGATGCGTTGACATTTGTTTACGGCGCTAACATAGAACGTATGCGCATAGACTCCAGCGGTAATGTGGGTATTGGTAACAACAGCCCGTCAACTTTTAATCAAAGAGTTAATGCGCCCCATCTTGTCGTAGGCGCTGGAAGTAATGCTGCTGGTTTAACTTTATACAGCGGGACTACCAATCAGTCATCAATCAACTTTGCGGTAGGCACAACTACAACACAGCAATACGACGGTGGTATTACTTATCATCCTAGTAGTTATATGGGTTTTCACACGAACAACGGCGCAGAACGCATGCGCATAGACGCCAGCGGTAAAGTTAGTATTGGGTCGTCAAGTGTTGCTGGAGGTTCATTAGGCGTTAATCACGATCTTACTGGAACATATCCAAAAGCATCGGGTATTGGTCTAGGCGCAATAAGCACGGCATACACTGTAGCTAGCAACGGAGGAACTGTTAGCTTTACAGGTGGGGCAGGTCTTTACGCTGAAAACACAGCGGCTGCTGGTAACCCAACGAATTTAGTTTTTTGGACTAACGCCTCAGGAAGCCCGGCAGAAGCCATGCGCATCGACATCAACGGCAACGTGCTTGTGGGTATGTCTACATCAAACTATGCCGTAGCAGGTTCACAATTAGGAACTGGCGGAAACAACTTCATGACACGTTCTGGAGCGCAACCGTTGCTTCTTAATCGCCTATCAAACGATGGTGATATAGCGTTGTTTATGAAAGACAGCTTACCCGTAGGTAATATTGGTACTGGCAACAGCGGCAATTTATACATAGGCTCTGGTGATACTGGTATAAACTTTAATGCTGATATTAACTCTGTTTATCCAATTAACCCAAGTACTGGCGCTGCTGGCGGTGCTATTGATTTAGGTTATGGTGGAATAGCCTTCAAAGACCTCCACCTATCAGGCTCAGTTGTAGCAGGCACTGGAGCAACCAACGCTGCCACTCTTAACGCTTATTCTAAAACTGTATCTGCTAACCTGCCTTCAGCATTGCGAGTCATTGAAAACACTGGCGCTTCGTCCTACTGGGATATAGGCTCAACTGGCGGCGCAAGTAACAACTTAAACTTCTATGCCAACGCTAACACTACGCCTAAGATGACTCTAACGGGTACAGGTAATTTGGGTATTGGCTTAATCTCTACTACTGCCTCTCAAAGTACAGATGGTCAGATTCGAATTAGCAACTCAACTACCAGAGCCACTGGAAACAAATACGGGATTCGTTTTGCTGACAGTTCTTTTGAAACAAACGCTTCAATTTACGCCGAGCAATTAAGTTCTGGTTCTAATGGAGCAGACCTTATTTTTGGCACAAATAATAGTACAGGTGGTATTGGATTAACATCAGCTACAGAACGCATGCGCATAACCTCAGCAGGTGAGCTACAAGTTACTGGTAATGGCGTTATAAAAAATCAAATAAGTGATGGTAACTTTAGTTATTTACAGCAAACTTCATCAGACGCTAGATTGTTTGTGCAATATAGTCAGCCTTTGCTGTTTGGTACTAACAACACAGAACGCATGCGCATTGACTCCAGCGGTAATGTTGGTATTGGTGTGTCTCCTACCAATGTAAACGGTTACAAAACTTTAAATGTTGGCGCAGGGTCGATTGGTTCTATTATAAAAATTGATAGCGCAAACGCAGGACACTATCACAGAATACTAAATAACAACGGTCAACTGTTTATACAAGCTGACCAAGGAAATACTACTGGTAGTTCTGCAATCGTATTTGGTGTTGATGGCCCTGAACGTATGCGCATTGACTCCAGCGGTAATGTTGGTATTGGACGACAAAGCATAACACAGCCTTCTTCAGGAGCTACAACACTAGCTATCCAAGGAACGGAAATTACTAAAGCTGGCGCAATAAGATTTTACTCATCAGATGATTCGGTTCAGTCTTATATTTACACAGACAGTGCCAGCGGTCTTTCTCTCAATACAGCAACCAGTCATCCGATGGTTTTTAGAACTGTTAATGTGGAACGGATGCGCCTCAACACCAACGGTAACTTGCTTGTGGGTGGAACTGTATCAGGGGCTGGAGCACAATCTGGAATTGCTATTGATGGAGGCGAAACTGCCTCTAACATCTACATCCGACATGCCAATGGAACTGGGACGGGTAGCCGATTTATGGCTTTTACTTACAACACCTCTGAAATTGGGTCTATTACTCAAAACGGTACTTCTCAGGTTTTGTACAATATCTCGTCAGACCAACGCCTCAAGGAAAACATCGTAGACGCTGATGACGCAGGTAGCAAGATAGACGCTATTCAAGTTAGACAGTATGACTGGAAAGCTGACGGCGCTCATCAAGACTACGGCATGATTGCACAGGAGCTTGTCGAGGTAGCACCAGAGGCTGTATCAGTACCAGAAGACTCAGAAGAAATGATGGGTGTGGACTACTCAAAATTAGTACCAATGTTAATCAAAGAAATTCAATCATTACGCAACCGTGTTGCACAACTAGAGGAATAATCATGGCAGTAACTTGGAACATCTCAACCCTTGAACACGAAATCTCAGACGGCGCAGTTATTGTTGCTCACTGGAGAGCATCAGACAGCGAAGTAGTAGGCGAAGAAACCTACTCAGGCAGCTCTTACGGCACTTGTGGCTTTGCCCCTGACCCTACATCACCTGACTACGTTCCATACGCTGACATCACTGAAGAGATGGCTATCGGCTGGACTAAAGAGTCTCTAGGTGAAGAGCAAGTAGCAAGTATCGAAGCGTCTATTGCAGCACAGATTGACGCTGAGAAAAACCCAACTCAGGAAGTGGGCGTTCCTTGGTAAAACCCTAAACTTAAAATGAGGATACAAACATGGGCGAGAAAAAAACAACCCCCATCGTAGTAAACGACGTTGAATACACTTTTGAAGATATGACACCGCAGCAGCAGGCGATGGTTAATCACTGTAACGATTTAGACCGCAAGATTAAATCAGCTCAGTTTAATCTTGACCAGCTATCGGTAGGCAAAGACGCATTTGTTAATATGTTAGTTGCTGACCTTGAAAAAGTGGAAGTAGTGGAAGAAACTGAAGAGTAGCTATGTTACTGGCCTTTGCGTTGATCGTTACAGTAAACGGTGAGGTTGACGCAAAGGCAACAAGTTACTGGCGCAATTTAGAAAGGTGCAGGTGGTTTGCGGAAGAGCTTACCATACAAGGCACAAGAAGACGTTACCATACACCCGTAATGGCCTACTGCGTACCAAAGTATGTAGACCCTGAAACGATACCCGTACACGAATGAACTATTTATTAGGAACGAGCATGGCCACTGTAACAGAAGCACTACTAAAACTAGATGCCCACGAACGAGAGTGCGCTGTGCGTATGGAGTCTATAGAAGAAAAGTTTCAGCGGATAGAAAAGCGTTTTGACGAAGGTTCCGCTAAGTTTGACCGCTTCGACAGGGTTGCAAGGGGTATGTATGTGCTTATTATTGGACTGTATTGCGTAGAGAAGTTTACCTAATGGCCTTACTAGATCAGTTAATAGGGCCAGTAACAGGTCTTCTTGATAAGTTTGTTGAGGACAAAGACCAGAAGAACGCCCTAGCGCACGAGATTAGCACTCTAGCATCTAAACAAGCTACAGAGTTAGCCAAGGGACAGTTAGCTGTAAACGCTGTAGAAGCGGCTCACAAGTCGTTGTTTGTAGCCGGATGGCGACCATTCGTGGGGTGGGTATGTGGAGTTGGCCTAGCCTATAACGTAATTATTGCTCAAATACTTGGTATCTGGTTTACCGTGCCAGAAGTTGACCCTTCATTATTAACCCCCGTGCTTATGGGCATGTTGGGTATGGGCGCAATGAGGTCTTACGAGAAGGCCAAAGGCGTGCAAAGAGAGAAATAATGCTAGCCGAAATAGCAACAGCTAATGCTGCGTTTCAGGTAATCAAAGGCGCTCTTGTTAACGGCAAAGAGATGTATGATGTAGCAGAACAAGCCGCAACATACTTTGACAGTAAATCGGTTATACTCAAAAAAGCTAAGAAAAGCGGAAATAAAACTGAACTTCAGTGCTTCATGCAACTTGAGAAGATCAAGGAGCAGGAGGAATGGCTTAAAGAGCAAATGATCTATGCGGGCCGTGTGAACATGTACAGTGACTGGCTCCAGTTTCAGGCGGAATGTAAGAGAAATAGAGATAAGGCGGAGCGGATACGTAAGAAAAAAATAGCAGACAATCTAGCTCTTTTATGGGCAACCCTACTCTGGGGCACGGGAGGGATAGTTATTTTGCCCCTTGCGATATACATATTTTTAAAACTATTTAGGGTAATATAAGAATGAAATACTTTAAAGTATCAGACTTCGACTGCCAAGAAACAGGTGAGAACGAGATGGAGGTAGAGTTTATGAAAGGACTAGACCATTTACGTGCTGTTTGTGGGTTCCCCTTTATAATAACGTCTGGGTACAGGTCACCTAACCATAGTATAGAAGCTGCAAAGGTTGCAGCAGGTAAAAAATTAGGAACTCATGCACAAGGCATCGCCGCTGATATTAAAGTATCTGGAGGCGCACAACGCCTAGCTATAGTCAAACATGCGTCAGCTATGGGAATGTCCGTAGGTGTAGCTAAAACTTTTGTACACGTTGATACTCGTAAGACTGAGCCAATGTGTTGGTGCTACTAGCAGGTAAAACATGCCCCTTAAAAAACTAACACTAAAGCCCGGAATTAACCGCGAAAACACTCGTTACACTAGCGAAGGTGGTTGGTACGATTGCGATAAAATACGGTTTCGCCAAGGTACGCCGGAGAAGATCGGTGGGTGGCAGCGTATATCAGCTACTACATTCCTAGGCGTATGCCGCTCTTTATGGAACTGGGTTACCCTAGGTAGTCAGAACCTGATCGGCGTAGGCACTAACCTAAAGTTCTACATCGAGAACGGCGGCGCTTACAATGACATCACACCCTTACGTGCTACTGTAACCCTGACTAACCCGTTTGAGACTACTAGTGGTTCTCCCATAGTAGAAGTTACTGACGCTAACGGCGGGTACTCTGACGGGGACTTTGTTACGTTTAGTGGTGCAAGTGCTGTAGGTGGCCTCACTCTAAACGCTGAGTACCAGCTAGCGGAAACTACTACTGCTAACGTGTACACCATTGATGCGGGCACTAATGCGGGGTCAAGTGCTACAGGTGGCGGTACGGTAACGGCGGCGTATCAGATCAACGTCGGCCCTGCTTTCGTTGTTCCCTTAGTAGGTTGGGGCGCAAGTAGCTGGGGTTCGGGCACATGGGGGGTTGGTGCTACATCTACTGACTCTATTCGCCTGTGGAGCCAAGCTAACTTCGGGGAAGACCTTATCTTCGGGCCGCGTGATGGCGCTATATACTTTTGGGACGCCACAAACGGGCTAACCACTAGGGCAGTAGCTCTTGCAGGGACGGAAGTACCAACGTCACAGAAGCTAATCCTCGTGTCTGATATTAACAGGTTTGTGTTTTGTTTCGGTGCAAATGAGATTTTCTCCTCTACTGTTAATCCCATGCTAGTCCGTTGGTCAGACCAAGAAGACGCTACTAACTGGTCACCTTCGGCAACTAACCAAGCGGGCGATCTTATCCTGTCTAACGGTACTCAGATCGTAGCGGCTAAACAAGCACGTCAAGAAGTTTTGATATGGACAGATTCAGCATTATATGCACTACAGTATGTAGGCGCTCCTGCTGTATGGACTGCTCAGTTAGTTGGTGAGAACATATCCATAGCCTCTCAAAACGCTGTGGCCTACGCTAACGGCGTGGCTTACTGGATGGGTAAGGACAAGTTCTACATGTACGATGGCCGTACTCAACCTTTACAGTGCGACTTACGCAAGTTTATATTCAACGATTTTAATGCAGAGCAGTACGAGCAGGTATTTGCAGGGACTAACGAGTCTTACCATGAGATTTGGTGGTGGTATTGTTCTACAGACTCTAACGTGTCAGACAGGTATGTGGTGTACAACTACCTAGAGCAGGTATGGTACTACGGTACTATGAGCCGCACGGCATGGCTTGATTCAGGGTTAAGAAACTACCCATTAGCTGCTACGTACAGCAACAACTTGGTTAATCACGAGCAGGGTGTTGACGACAACGAAACAGCAGTCACTGCGGCTATACCTGCGTACGTATCCTCTGCACAGTTTGATCTGGAAGACGGGCATCAATTTGCCTTTATATGGCGCATACTGCCGGACATTACGTTTGACGGCTCTGAAGTAGGCTCTCCTATGGCTACCATGACGCTACTGCCCTTACAGAACTCAGGTTCGGGGTATAATGACCCAACTTCGGTAGGAGGCTCTAATAGTGGAGGGATTACGCGCACTGCTACGTTACCAGTAGAGCAGTTCACAGGACAGATATTCACCCGTGTACGTGGACGCCAGCTTGCTATAAAGGTAGAATCTAGCGAGATTGGAGTTACTTGGCAGTTGGGTAGCCCACGTATAGATATGCGAGCAGACGGGAGACGGTAATGGCTGTAGACAACACTAGATATAACGTACCGTTCCGTGCGCCAGCATTACCATACCCACCTAAAGTTTACGACGCGCAGTCGTTTGAAGAATTTAACAAAGTGCTGCGTATCTACTTTAACCAGCTCGACAACGCATTGAGGAACGCCATGGCAGTCCAAGAACCATATGAACTACAAGTTTCAAAAGGCCAGATTGCGGGCGCTACTCCGTTTTATAAGTTTGGTTTTAACCCTGATATTAACGGGACAGAAGAAACTATATGGAGTAGCGGTGGGGATGTACCTTGGCCTACAGCAAGTTTTACTGCCTATGCGGTTAGTAGTAGTACTGCGGATAATGGGGTAACAAATACTGGGGCACAGACCTTACAAATAGAAGGGCTTGACGCTGATTACAATATTAAATCTGTTTCTGTAACGCTTAACGGTACAACCGCCGTAGCTATATCAGGCACATGGATACGAATTAACAGGGTCTTTGTCACTCTTTCCGGGTCTGGTGGTACTGCGGCAGGGGTTATAACTATCCAAAATGCAGGCGCTTCGGTAACCTACGCTACTATTCCTTCGGGCAATCAGACTCAGATGGCGGCATACACCGTTCCTGCGGGGTACACTTTGTACCTTGATGACGTTAGCTTTACCGCTGCGCTGGGCATACAGTCTAAGAATGTCACAGTTAAATTTGTACTTCGTAATTTTGGCACTAACACGTTTAGGACAGGGATTATAGAGACTGTGCAGAGTAACAGCCTACTAGTTCCGTTTCCGTACCCGTTTGCTATAGCAGAAAAAACAGATGTCGAGTGCCGGGCGTTTTCAGATACTACCAACGTAGGAGTCAGCGCGTCGTTCCAAGGCGTTTTGATAGCTAACTAAAGGGCACCTATGAAGACTTACGACAGCAAGAAGAAAAAACTTCCTAGGTACGAAGTACTCATGCGTTTCGCTGAAGGCGTAGGTACGGGAGACATTCCTATAAAAGCCGCTATGGTAGCCGTAGCGCAAGAATTAGCCATGCCTAACGCTAGTGTTGTGCAATTTGGTAACACAGTATTCGGGGGGCACAGCCGTGAGGGTGGTACTAAGATGATGGGCAGAGTGTTTAACGTGGACACCGCCGAAAACTTTGTCGCTAACATGTTGCAATATGTAGAGTACCTACAAGAAAAAGGTATAACGCATTATGTCGTGCAATTTGATAAATCTTACGGTGAGAAGTTAATGCCTGTACTAAAAGAACTAAAAGATTTAATTACTCCTACTGGAGGCAATATCCATGTAGGTATTACCAAAGACGATAAGTACGCGGTGTTCGTGCTAATACCTGAGATGGAGTCTTAGTATGAGTTTTGTAGCAGACGCCATTCAAGACATAGGACGTTGGATCGACGATAAAATTTGGGAGCCCCTAAAAGACGTAGGTTCTTGGATAGACGACGAAATCTTTCAACCTGTTATTAAGTTCACAGAAGCTCAGGTACAGGCGATCATTGACGACCCTGTAAAAGCCATACTTAAAGCTGTTGCCATTGCGACAGGGCAAGCTGCGTGGGCCATACCTTTAATTGAGGGCGCAGATGCCATAGATGAAGGCGGTAATATTGGCGATGCTTTAAAAGCTGCTGCCATATCGTATGTATCTATGCAAGCTGGAGATATAGCGGGAGAATTTGCAGCGGGAGTTGGGGAGTCCGTGGGTAGCGTAATATCCAATGAAGCTGTAAGTGCGTTTGTAACCGAAGCAGTTACCGCAGGTACTAGAGAAGCTATCGGAGCAGTTATAACGGGACAAGACCCTTTGGACGCATTTTTGTCGGGGGGTATGAGTGTCGGAGTTGGTAGAGTCCTTGGGGAAGTAAATGCCCGTACAGGCGGGGCACTAGACAAACTAGAAGAGTTAGGTGGGTTTAGAGAAGACGATCCTAACACTCCAGACATAAACGAATCCCAGTCCGTAGGTAGTATAGTTAGAGATTTAGTGCAGCAGGGTGTTTCTGACCAGCTAGCTACTGGAGAGATCAACGAAAGACGTATGGCGGGCATAATCTCGTCTGCGGTTGTTACCACGCAAGTAGTGTCAGACCTCGTAGGGGACTATGTAGGCGACGATAACGCTCTGTTTAATACCAAGATGCTGACTATATCCGTACAAAATGCTCTGAATACCGCTATGACTGAAGGAGACGTGTCAGAAGCATTTATGGTTAGTCTGGCCAGACAGATTGGTTCTGCGAGTATAAAGGCTCTAAACGAGGGTACATTCCAACAAGAGTTTGGAGACGCGTGGGACAGAGTAACGGGTAAGTTTGCAACCTTAAACGACCAAGGTCTATTGGTAGAAGGAGCCGTAGATGCGCATACTGCCGTTGTAGATGAGATAAACGACATTGCCCAACAGATTAAAGAAGGGTCTGAAGAACTTGCTCGTTTAGCAGATATACCGACGCGCCTGCTACAAGCGTCTGATGGTAGAACACGTATGTCCAAAATCGAACAAGTGGAGTTAAAACGCGCTGAAGATGCTAGAGACGACTATCAAAGACAGTTTGAGAGTTTAGTAACTAACGAGCTTGCCCCTAGATTAGAGGTGTTAAACCCTTTATATGACAGCACTGCTGTGGACTATCAAACAGCCGTAGATAATTACACTGAGACTTACGCTACATTAACGGAGTCTACTCAAGAACTTAACGAGTCTTTAGCACCTGCGTTTGCCGGTATTAACCAAGCCACAGTTGAAAACATAAGCCCTGATTTTGACGCTGAGTTCTATGCCGAGCAGAACGGTATAACTAAAGAAGAGGCGTACGACCACTATCTAACCGAAGGATTGTTTAGCAACCTACCTTCTAACCAGACTGCTCTTACGGTACAGAACTCTGCGGCGGTAAATGGCGTAATAAATGCTGCCGCAAAAGCAATAGGGCTAGACGCCTCTCAGTTAACTGATGTCCAAAGAAAACTTATAAGCGAAAAACTTACTACTATGGCGGGGTCGGGGTCTATATCAAACATCCCCGAGCAGTATGCGGTGCAAGGATTACTAAGTGCTATTAACAACCCTGATGGTACGGGCGAAGAGTTCTTTAGCGCCACACGGAATGCAGATGGTAGCTACAACTACGAGTATTCTTCTACTTCTAGTACGTTTGGTAGAGCTGAAGGAGTAACCAACGCAGATATACGCGACGGCAATGCAGAACTAGTAATAGACCCTGATACAGGACAACGCGTTTGGACGAATGTATCTACGGAACCTCATTGGAATGAACATTTAGGAGACATAGTTCAGACAGACTCAGAGACAGGCGAGCAGTTCTACATGGATGCTGATGGCAACCGTATGAACGTACTGGACGTACCTGATGTAGATATAAATGCAGTAAACGCAGCTAACCCTAACGCGGGGGATGGGTCTGGAAACCAAACCCTGCAAGATTTAGCAAAAAACGACCCTCAAGCCTTTACTGACGTAGTAAACGATAACAACCTTTCAAACCCAAACACAGAATCTACTGCCGCCGATTGGTTCCTACAGGCACTGGCAGACGGAGCTACCTACCTACAAGGTGATGAAGACACCGCGCCTGCTAGCGAAGCTGCTCAGAATGCGTACGCTAACGGTATACGAGCAACCGCAGGAATAATCGAAGCGTTTAATGGCTTTTCTACCTTGTTTGGTTCTGACCCTGCGGGTACCGCAGCGGGTAAGTTTGCTGCTGATATGGCTAAGATTGGAGAAGGCGCTAACACCGCTGGATACCAAGAAGCCGTTGGCGGTATGCGGGAGTTCCAAAAGAGTTTACAAACTAGAGACGACCCTAATACTCCTATAGTCTACGACGAAAACGGTGAGTATGTATCTGGAGACGAGAGTAAGAAGAGTCTTTGGGAAGGTGCGCAGGGTATATTTAAAACCGCAGCTAACCACCCCGCAGCATTCTTTGGAGAATACATATCCGTAGAGTTCATGCAGGAAGCAGCGCCGCTATTAGTGGGCGGTCTAGCTACTATAGCAGGTCGGGCCACAGCAAAAGTATTAGGTAGCGGGCTTACAAAAGAATTAGCGGAAGAAGCCGCACAAGTAATAGGTAAAAAAGCAGGTCTTACCGCTGCCGCAGCCACTGATGTAGCAGAAGCATGGGCAGGCACCGCAGGTGGTGCGTACGAGCAAGGCCACGCTACCTTTATGAAAATGGCGGGTAAAGAAGCGGATAGGTTGGAGTTATCTGGCCCTGCCCGAGATGCTTTCTTAGCTGCGCAAGATACAAAAGCACGGGAGTATGCCTTAAACTTAGCTATTAATTCCGGTAACGTAGCAGGAGTAATGGCTATAGGTTCTCTTGCTGTAGGTGGTTTGGCACTTGAGAAGTTGTTTATAAACGGAAAGCCTCCCGTAGAGTTTGAAGGGTTGTACAACGAAATAGCAAAACGGTTGTCAGAAGGCGCTACAATAACTGTTAAAGAAGGCGTAACAGAAGCCTTTGAAGAAGGCGCGGCTACCGGATACACGTCAGGCCAATTATCGCTAATAGACCCTGATATTGATGTAATGGGGGATGTTGGAGCTGCTGCTGCGCTAGGGGGAATAGTAGGAGGTACTATATCTGGAGGCATATACAGCATATCGTCTACAGGGGACTTTGTATCCGACCTATTAATAAGTAATAACCCTGCTGCGTTAGAGCTTCTAAACAACTCTGAGAACTACAGTCAAGAAGAGTTAAACTACCAACTAAACAATTTATTGGGCGATCCACAAGCCGCTACAGATGCAATGAACTTCTTGTACGACGAAGTTTACACAAGCACTGCCGAAGCCGTTGATGCACTAGAATCTATAGGGCTACCTTACACCCCTGAAGACGTTACCAATACCACAGGATCAACCCCCGATGCCGACTTAGATGATGAGCTAGCTTCGTACTGGGCTATGACTTACGGCACTGATAACGATACTGACGGGGATGGTATACTTAATTCTGAAGACAGTAACCCTGACAGCCCTTATACCGATACTGGCACTGATCCTGTTGATACCGATACTGATACTGATACCGATACTGATACTGATACTGATACTGATACTGATACTGATACTGATACTGATACTGATACTGATACTGATACTGATACTGATACTGATACTGATAC
>Ga0196901_1001405_pt1 | contig 12183 bp, 6 predicted proteins | sample CB_VirMetaG_FD_169099 | JGI IMG/M metagenome (GOLD analysis project Ga0196901, IMG submission 169099) | Freshwater to marine saline gradient viral communities from Chesapeake Bay - CB_1504_1 Viral MetaG (v3) (version 3) | ecosystem: Environmental > Aquatic > Marine > Coastal | place: USA... | reverse complement strand
CCAGCAAAATCTGTCGAATTAACAATCCATTTTTCACTAGCACCATATGAATTCTCGCTGATATTATGGCCTATGTGCGGGCTATCTATAAAGATTTCATCTAGATACTCTATGTATCTCCCTGTAACGCATTTTTCGGTACCGGACAAGTTGACGGCCTTAAATTTATTACCAACTTTGTCAACCCAACCATCTCCGGCTAGGGCACCTATTACGTATCCCACTTTCTTGTCAGCTGGGATTTTTTCTTTTAGTTTGCCTGTGCCCACAAAGTTAAAAAAGGAAGTTGTGCAGCATTTTTCTATATTTTTAGCATACGGCACTAACATGCCGATACTTTCGGATGGACGACGTCTCGCAATATCCAGAGTTTTTGGTAAAATTCCGTACACTGCTCGCTCGTCGTCGTCTGTGATAATTTGTTTTTTATTGTGTAGGGTGACCGTCCATACTTCTCTATCCTTATGAACAGACCAACCGCTTACGTCCGCCAACACCAATTTATCCAGAGCTTCATCGTAAGCTACTACCTTAGTGTGTGGCAAGGCTTCGTAAAAATCAATATGATCTTTGGTGCCGATCAGGGCGTCTTTGTTGTACGGAAAATCTTCTAGGTTTACTACATAGAATTCACCTTCGTGCAAATAGGGCAAATCTACCCCAAATCTACTTGACATTTCTTTTGATACCTTCCTAATATTAAACCAGGCTTGATCCCGGTTACTAATATTATAATACATGTCTAAGTGTTTGTCAAGTATAAATATGAAAACGCTGCCAATTTGCAAGTCACCGTCAAAATCAGCGCCATAGCCCTTCACGATAAGTGGATTAAGTTTAATTGAGCTTCCTGCAATAGGCTTAGCTATATGTGCCTGTACACTATGTTTATGTAGTGATGGTGCACGGTTCATTAGTACAGGTCTATTTTGCATAACTACATCAAATGCACGTTTTGATACATCTGAATCTCTACGAACCTCTTCCCGAGCTTCTAATGGGGTATACCCCTGTCGTACAAGTTGCTGGACAGCAAACGGTAAAAATATTTTTTTATATAATGTTTCAGGTAGTCCTATTTCATCAAGACCTAGTTGTGGGTCCAGAGTAATCGTACTTCTAGCACTAAGGTCTTGGCGCTTGCCCCACAGCTTGCTATGCGCCATTCCGAACTTTGGTGATTTATTTCCTGCGATAGCTACCAGCACGCCTTCTTTTTTACTTTTATCAGGACGTGTATCTTCGGCAGTACCTACAGTGTATGTTAGTTCTTTGTATAAAGCTGTTTTAGCGGCGGGACCAAAAGCAGACATAAGACCTGAGTCCTTGTAGTCTTTGAGGCTTTTGTTTACTAAAGCTAAGTCCCTATAATTATAATTTATTGGGGCCGAGTTTAAGTCGCCACTAGGTAAAGCGAATGTTGGTCTATAAGCAGGGGGCATTACTGGGAAATTTTTCACCATGTATACGTCTGCTGGATTTTTATCAAACTTCTTTAAGGCTAATAAATATCTAGTTTTTTTATTTAGTTTGTTTATATCTGTTGGGGCAGCTTTTGCGAGAGCAGCTTTAGTTGATTTTATTTCGTCATCTATATTTATAGCCCTAAGCGTCTCTTCAATGCCTTGTGTGCCTGTTTTACCGTTGGGCAATTTAAATGTTTCTTGTAATAGCCCATCGAACTGTGGTTTGGTCACGCCCAGTAAAGACATAATCGGTTTTTCATACAGCGGGTGTGGCATTTTTTCAGTCAGCTCAATGTGTGACCACTTTTTACCCTTCATACCACCCGTTATTGTTTTATCAAATAAACCACCTTTAATAGCAGAAAGGTTCTTACCCACCAACATGTGTCCGGCATCTTCTAACTTTCCAGAACTCATAGCTAGGACTTCTTCATCCGTCATGGGTTCTAGCTCAAGCATATGCCCCTTTTTGTTGACATTAACGCCGACACCCTTTAAATGACCCAACAGCTTTTCAAAAGCAAAGTTAGTTTGTGGAGGCGGTATTGGCCTACCAGATTGTATGGCTGCCCACACCTCGTCATTTTGTTGTGATTTAAGCCCGGCGAACTCTTTTAAGTTCTCCTTGGCACCATGCGACAGTAAAGCAAAACTGGACAGTGGGTCTACTTTCTGACCACCCTCTTTTCCTCTTACAGGCTGTTCGTCTATTGAGTACGTGCCGTAAGACCTGGCTTTAGCTTTATGGTCTACGGTATGCATTAATTTCATTATATATTGATTGCCATTAAAAATTGGGTTTGTAAAAGGTTTACCACCCTTACCGTCCAGCAATACGTCATCGGCCTGTAGGCCGTTTTCTTTTAATTTGTTTTGAATATCTTTAAGATAATTCTTCCCACTAAAGTTTTCTATATAAAATTTCTTTCCAGTTTTCTTAGCAACCTTACCAGCCGCTGTTTCCAGTAGCTGGCCCGCGTTCATTCGGCCAGGCACACCGTTAGGGGACAGAATCAGGTCAATACGGTCGCCGTCTTTGGTGTGTGGGGCCTCGTCGTCAGGGATGATACGAGAAACGATGCTCTTGTTGCCGTGTCGACCCGCTATCTTGTCTCCAACTACCATGGGAGAGCTAGACTTTAGATGTATCTGTATCTTACCGCCAGATAACTTATTAACATAAACTACTTGTGCACGTTCGTGGCCCCTCCAGTATAGACTTCTGTTAGAGTATGGAACGTAAACACTTTTATTCATGCTCTTTAAGATTCTATCGGTATCAGTCATATCCTTTGCTTCAAGATATGCTACTAGTATTCCGTCAGGGTCAACCCAAGAACCTTCTTTAATTACTCCATCTTCATCGTATTTTTTGGAATCAGCGTCGGTCATTGCAGTTGGGTAGTTTACCCTAAATTTTTGTAGATTTAGTATCCCATCTTTATGAGTAACCAGAGACTCTGTTACAATTTTAGATGAAGTAAACTTATTAGCTAAGCTTTCTGTAATAACGGCAGAGTCTTCATAATTTAAACCCTTCCAGGGCATGTAGGCCACATTTACGTTGAGCCCTAGCGCTAAACTTCCATCTTTATCGTCCTGGAAGTTGGTATGTGCTAGTATCGGTGATTTAGATGTAACCTCATCTCCAACCTTAACCACAGGTTTAGAGTCTAAGAAAGTTTCTCTGTTGAGTGGGAAATTATTAAATAGCCCGACTTTTATTGTTTTATTTGACCCATCAGCTTTTAGGTGTACGTAATCATCTGTTATTTTGGTCACCTTAGCCTTACTAACTCCAGGCGGCAAAGAAGGGCTTAGGTATCGGGCCACAGCCTTTTCAAAGGTTATGTCTTCGGAAACCCCAGTAATTTTAGATTCTACTAGCGGTGATTCCTTGTTGACTAGCGGTAATGCCTGCCCGGTCATCTTAGATCCAAATGAAGCTCTGACAGCATCATTACTTTGTATAAATGGGATTAAGTTTGTAGGCCAGGAAAACAACGACCATGAACTTTCCATCCATGCGTCAACTTCCGAAGGTTTGACTTCTTTTACTGACCCACCAGACATTGCTTTAATTAATGGTTTCTTAGCAACTGGTTTACCATTTTTCATTTCCCACTGATCCGGGAAGGCAATAGTCATGGTAACTGCCTTTAGTGGTGTTATTTTTTTACGTGACCCATCGGGCATTATAACTTGTTTTTCTATATCAGTTCGACCCTTTTCTACGTCCGCCGGTAATGGCAGCGTAACACCAACTTTACCAGAATTACCTGTCCAAGAAGGAATATATCCCTCTTCTTTTACATATAATAATCCTCCAGGAACAGTAATTCCATAGACCTTACCTTTATAGTCTTTTCTGGAATGATGTCCTTTTTTAGGAAGTAATTGAGTATCAGACTTACCAAGAATGCGTACTTCATAAATGTCTAAGTATCTATCTTCTCTTTCATCTTGGTAGCATTTAATAGAGGGGGCTAATCCTAAACTAATCATAAGGCGCTCAACATCTTCGGCTAAACGCTTACTAGTAGTGGTATAAGTTTCACATTCCATGCGTTTAGCCTTTAGAGGATTTCGAGGATCTGTTCTGCGACCATCACCTTTCATTAAAGCATCAAGTAGAGCTTCTCTAGCCTCTACCGGAGTTTCAAACAAATCTTCTGGAATGTATTTCTCGTGGCAGTAACCGAATTGAGAGAAGTACTCAGCTAGGTACGACGATTTAATGTAAAAACTATGGCTGGAATAACTATAGTTGAGCCCCATTTTGTTTAAGAGATTCTCTATAATAGCAATATTTTTTTCAATAGTTTGTGATATAGCAGTATGCGTTGGGATTCCTTTATGATTTTTTCGTAGAGACCCCTCGGATAATACCCACCCGACTAAAGCACACCAATCAGCCATCTTAAATTTATACAAATTCGAAAAAATCTTGTGTGTTAATGCTGGATTACCATCATACGCAATATGGTCCAGCTTCACCAGCCTAGATTTGCCATACATTTCTTCTGCGGTTTCAATACGGTATCCTAAATTACTTCGCATATCGATAGGACGTACCCACATACGATGGTTATGGGTTACCGTTTGCTTAATTTTACGGTTTTCGAATGTGTATAGTTGACCTTCGTAGTCAAACTCTTGCACCTTGTGAGGGTGCAAAAAGTGTAATTTACCATCTATGTTACAAGCTAATTTGTCCCCTAGAGTAATCTCTACAACCGACTTCCAGCCCTCGGATGTAAGCGTAAGTGCTTGACTATCAAGGCATTCCGGAGTGTTGATCGGATCCAAGAATCCCATATGGCTAGGGTGCACATCGCGGACACCCATGGTAATAGCATGGGAGCTCTGAACACCACCAGTACCCATAACAGTAGTCTTACGCCATTCACCAAGAATACTAACCGGGTTAGTTTGTTCTGGAGTAGAACTTAAGTCCACAGTAGTATAGAATTTTTTTATTGGTGAAGTATATGTTTCAGATGATATAATGTCACGAATTTTTTCTTTACTATCTGTGCGTGAGGACAGCCCCATAGTTATGCCCTTCTTCTGTTTGTCTAAATACGCACTTAACAGATCAGGAGGAGTTAGTAGGTTTTTGAATATGAGGCTGTCTCTTTCATCTTCTTTTTGCTCACCACGTAAAACACCAAGTATTTTTTTGGATGTAGCAAATAGAGTCTCTGCATTAACTTTGCTATGCTCTTCTCCAAGAGTTATTTTTGTAGTCATTGGATTTACTTTTGTAGAGCTTAAGTATTCCTTTAACTGATCAACAGCAGAGTCAAAATCTTTTGGAGGTCTACGGGTTAGTTTTTCGACTAAACCACGTATTTCTTTGTCTTCTCTATTTAGGCCAGATTTCTTATTTTCATCAAAAATATCAGATCCCCAAGCTTTTTTCATATTTTCTTCGGGATATGCAAGAGCCCTTAAAATTGGATATAATCTAAATTTCCTATTTGCAAGCGTCAGGTAGAATAATTTAGTTTCAGGGTCAAATATCATCTTAAAGTTATAACCCTTTTCAAGGTCAAACCAAGACTCTAGTTCACCGTTCTCTTTTGTTCTAGTATAGATCCCAGACTTTAATCTTAGCTGATTAATTGTTTGATATTCTGATCCATCTACAATCATACTATACCTATTAGTAAGGGTAGGTATATTAGCTAGCCTAACATTTTTTGATTCATCGATTACTTTACCAGTATTATTATTAATCAAACGCAGATGACCAAAGACAGGTAAAGACCAAGTTTTACCTTTCAGTTTTACTTCCTTTTGGGCCGGAGCATCTGTCTCGTTAACAGAGCCAGGGTCTGCTGACATTTCTACCAGCTCTAATGTATTTTTCTTACCAACTACTGGAAATTGATTAGAGATAAAATCTTTTATGTTGTTTAAGACTTCCCTATTCTGCTCGTAGGGTTCAAGTAGATTAATATTATCAGTTTTTTGTTTTGACATTTAAATTTTCCTGGTATAAGATAAGTAATAATAGGTTATATTAGTCTTTGAAGTATATTAATTTTTATTTATAAAGTCAACTACAAGAACCAACAGACAAGGGGAATAAGAGAATGAATGACAAAATCGGCATGCAACACAAAATTTGCCCAGAGTGCCAAACAGTAGAACTGACAGCACAGGAAGAAGCGACAAAGAGCCAGCGTTGTTATTGGTGTGAAATGGATTATATAAGAACACTAAGAGCAACTCTTGGGGACAAAATGGCGAGTAGGTATAAAATGCCTACACCGGAAGACTTTGGTAGAACTGAACAAGAAATTATCATGGGAAGGCCTGACCCAAATAGATCCATTTTTAATAAACCCCCCACTATACCAATCAGAAACGGCGATGAGAAGGTGGGGTTTCAGAGGGACCCTAATCCCGATAATCCTGATTGGGATGATCATGCAAAGTTACTGCTAAAAGAGTTGGCGGGATTAGACGTAGATGACCCTCCGCAGATAACTGTAGTAGAAGCTCACGGTAACGCGGGAACAAAACTCAGGCTTGAATTCCCAGAGGGGATTGATCAAAAAACCGTCGATATCATTGAATCAATGCTCGACGTAACATTGATACAGATAGTTAAACTTTTAGTATTTGGGACAAAGCACGATGCAGTGCTGTCCCAGATGCGAGATATGTTAAATGGAAGAAATAACGGCCAGGAAATGGCATAAAGGAGATTTAGAGAATGACAACGATTCGAGAGAAACTAAATAGTATTGAAAATGAGCTCGCAGGGCTGTTCGCAGAACGAGAAGATGTAATTCATGGTTTTCTGGTAGCCCTCTTGTCTGGTAAGCATATTCTTATGCTGGGCCCTCCTGGTACAGGTAAATCATTGTTGGCTCGTAAAGTGTTTAGTTCAATTACCGGGGCAAAAATCTTTGAAAAGCTACTGACTAGATTCACAGGACCCGAAGAGGTATATGGCCCCATTTCAACTAAGAGCCTCAAAGAAGATAAATATTTGCGCAAAACGGCTGGGTACATGCCGGATTGTGATTTCGCCTTTATTGATGAAACCTTTAAGGGCAGCAGCGCTATCCTCAACTCAATGCTAACTCTAGCAAATGAGGGAATCTTTCACAACGATGGTATTGCCATTAAAACTCCGCTAAAGACTATTGTTGGCGCATCGAACGAAATTCCAGAGGAAGGTGATGGTCTAGAAGCTTTTGATGACCGGTTGCAAATCAGGTTCATGATTAAAAATATTTCAGATCGAGACGATATGTCAAAGATGTTAGAAAATAATTTTGACGCACCGCCCGAAAACACCATTTCGATGGCAGAGCTTGAAAAAGCAAAAGAAGCAACCAAGTCCATAGAAATTTCCGAAGACATCATGGGCGTATATCTTGACGTATGGAATACCTGCCGTAATAACGGTTACAACATTACAGATCGAGTGTTTAAGCAGGGCGTTGACATCATCAAGGCCGAAGCTTATCTAAATGGAAGAACACAAGTATCTGAAGAAGACTTTGAAGTACTTAGGCACGTATTCTGGAAAGACCCGGATGTACGAACCGACATTTACCGAACAATCTTGGGTGCAACCAACCCTCTTAAGAATAGGATCGAAGAAATCTACGAGGACGCTCAGGGAATTGTTAACGATGCAATGAAGAAGGCTAACACCCCCGAGGCATCCAAGATCGGCTTGGAAGTGGTTAATAAAATGAAATCTCGCCGCAAAGACATGGCCGGCATCATTAAAGAGATGGAAAAGTCAAATAAGGACGTAAAACAGGCCAAGAAGAGACTCGCAAAGATCGACGGTTTCGTTAATCAGGTTTATTCGAAGCTGGTTGGAATTGAATTAGATCAGTTTGACGAGACAAACTCTAAATGGTAAAAAAATAAGGACTGAACATGAAGAAGCTTGACACTAAAGAAATAAAACTATTGTTCGGTCAAGGAAAATACACCGTAAAATGCGATAAATGGGACGTAGAAGATTTTAATCGTATTAAAGAGTGTAGCAGGGAACTTATTAAACTGCAGGGGCAGGGCAGCGCCCTGCTACCTTCATTTCCGGAACTGATGCAAGACGTGTTCAATAGCATGTATAAAGCCAATCCCGAGATTGTCCCTGAGTGGGAAGTAAGTAAAGAGATGCTATTTAACCGCGTTATCACAGAGCAACTGCAAGAGAATCGTAGACTAAAAGAAATTAGAACCATGAGCCAGCTAGATCCCCTAGCTAGCTCTGCCGGACTTAGCAGTTTTTCCGAAGAGTTAATGACCATCTTAACCGAAGAAAAAGAAAAGCAACAACTTTTTCAAGACTTCCTGGATGCTGCAAATGATTATGAACAGGCGTCAGGAGAGGGAGACCAAAGCCAAGACGGCGCCGGCGCAAGTGATACAGACGGAGACGAAGGTGCCGAATCCTCCGAACAGCCTGGGCAGTCTACCGAGAACTTGTCAATAGAAGAGGCTAAAAAGAGGCTTGAAGACGCCTATAACAACTTCAAAGAAAGCACTAGTACTCCAGAGTTTAAAACCAAGTTAAACAACGCTTTTGCCAAGGTACGAGACAAGGTTGTTGAGACAACTGAAACCCTGAAAGCTTGGGGACTTAACGAAGATCATAATTTCCAGAAAATGGATTACCGCCAAAAGGTGGATATGATGGATAGGCTAGAAAATAGCTCTAAGCTTAAAAAGGTAGCCGAAATAACGGGAAGACTGTCTGCACTAGCTATGAGCCAACAAAATCAAAAGATAAAGCGTGGCTCAGAGGAGGTGTACAACGTAGAAATGGGTCGTGACTTGTCGAGATTACTACCTTCCGAGCTAATGAAGCTGCAAGACCCCCTGCGTGAAACGGAATTTCTGTTGGACTTTTGTGAAGGCAGGTGTTTGCAATACGCCCTAAAGGGTAAGGAGAAGCAAGCTCGCGGTCCTATTGTTTGCGCAATCGATGAGTCGGGGTCTATGTTTGGGGCTTCGGAAATTTGGTCAAAGGCCGTCGCTCTCTCGTTGTATAATATCGCAACGAAACAAAAGAGAAGCTTTTATGCGATTCACTTCGACGGTGCAAGAAATCCACTAGCCTTGCCAGTACACTCCTTCCTAAAGAACGATCCGCCAGATATGACTAAAGTCATAGAAATGGCAGAAATGTTTCTAGGCGGGGGCACTAACTTTGAGTCTCCACTAACAAGGGCAAGGATGTGTATTGAAGAACAGCCAGATTTCCATAAAGCCGACGTTATCTTTATCACCGACGGCGAGTGTGCGGTAAGGACTGATTGGGTTAAAGATTTTAATAAGTGGAGAAAAGAAAAGGGAGTCAATATATTTTCGATTCTGATAGACTCTGGATACAACTCTGTTTCGGGACTAAAGGAATTCTCCACTTCTATCTTTAAACTCAGCGACCTTAAAGATTCAGCAGAATCTGCTATGATTGATATATTTTCAAAAATCTAATTAAAAATAATATTTACTAAGTTTGTTTTGTTAGTAGGTTAAGTTTTTTCTCTAAAAAAAACATATGATTCGATTCGAGTTGTAGAAACCTCTTACCTCCCGGAATCATGCGTACGACTACGGACCACGAAGCCAAAACTCTTTGTCGGATAAAAATCAGTCACGAATCTTCCGAGAAACCCCAAAGAAAGGCCTCAGATCGTAATACCGACAAAGAGTCGACTCGTGGTCCTCCGGCGACGAATGTCTCCGGGAAAAACAAACGCGGAAACCCACGAGCAGCCTGGCGGGCACCGCAGTGCACCAGCTCCATGGTGTACGCAAACCCGGGATCCCGTTCGTCAAGCCATAAGATACAGAATTCCGCAGCAAGTACTAACAAACAACTAATTAGAGGGAATGATGCAAGACATATACTCCTTAATAGGCACCACAAAAGAAGAAGTAGAAAATATAGTTAATAGCATACATACTTACTATGTTAGTTATAATATTATAAAAAACAACGGTAAAGGCAAAAGGACCATAGACGCACCTCAGGGGAGGCTGAAAGAATTACAGGAAAGCCTGCTCAAGGAGGTTTTATATAAGTTTAAATGCAACGACATAGCTCATGGATTTATAAAGAATAGAAGCCCCAAAACAAATGCAGAACAACATCTAGGCGCTTCGTGTGTAATAAAAATCGATCTTAAAGATTTCTTTAGTAGTGTGAAAAGAGAACATGTACACGGCACCTTGGGACTATGTCTAAATACCAGGGAAACCAAAATATGTGAAAGCGTATCTGATGAGGATTTAAAACTACTTTCCGCGCTATTAACACGGAAGGGAAGGGTGCCACAAGGGGCCCCAACGAGCCCGGCCATAACTAACCTATACGCCCTCGGATTGGATAAAAGGCTTAAATCTCTTTGTGACCGTTACAAGCTGACACTAACCAGGTATGCTGATGACATTACCATATCGGCGAAATACGACTTAAATCCCACACAAAAAAAGAACATAATTACCAACGTAGCTAGGTTATGCTCTATGTATGGGTTACAGGTGAACGCGGCTAAAATTAAACTGAGGTACAAGCATAGCCGTATGTCGGTTACCGGCGTCGTGGTGAATGAAAAAACTAACATGGCAAAGCCGAAATATCGAATATTGAGGGCAAAAGTACATAACGCCTATGTCGGAAAAACACAGTTAGACGCCAAAGCATTACAAGAACTTAGGGGTGAATTAGAATGGTTAAGGAGCCTAAATCCAGAGAAGGCAGCGCCACTAATAAAAAAGTTTGGTTTGATAAAATAAAATCAGTAATCGAACTGCAAAAAGATAATGAACATCTAAATAGCACCACAACTTGTCTGCCTATAGGACTCTTAATAAAAACCAACAGACAAGCGCAAAGGTTTACATTTAAAGATGCAAACATAACCGGACTAAAGTTTGGGTGGCACGAAGATAATCCGGGCTTAATACCAGTCTATGTAGTGGAGTTCATAAACGAAACTCATCCAGTATTTGGCAAAAATATGAGATTCGAGCTGGAATTATTTCCTTGGGATGGTTCTACGTTTAAAAAGACAGAGTCCGGGGTAACTCACACATTAAAAAATAGGAGGGGAAATGTAGTATTAAGACAAACCGTAGCATCAGAAAAAGCATTACCTGTAATGTTAAATAAGTTTTTAAAGTATTGTTCAAAATTTTTGATCAATCATTGCGAAATACCCACAACCATTAAAATATAATGAAATCACATCTAGGCAAAGTAATCCTTGAAGAGATTATAAAGGGAAGCCTAGTGATAATAGAGAAAGTATTCGATAAAGTAAATAGAGAAGATTCAGCGACATGTGGTAAAAGTGATCAGGGAGCAGGCGCAGGACGCCAATCAAAGAAAATTCCAAACCCTGACTATGAAAGTTAAGTTAACGTGAAATATTATAAAGGCGTTCTAACGGTTAAAACAAGAAAGGGCCCCGAGAGGGAGCGCATAGTTTTTACCAGAGGAACAGATATTACCACAGCAATGGATGTCGCCAATAAAATCAGATTTGCCAAGTGGGTAACTATAAATGAGATAGATAGGGAAACCTACATTAAGGGTGTCCAATCTAATAGTTATTAAAGAGGTGCGGGTAATACCCGCATTTCTTTTTTTTTATTTGCAATATTCATATTTTTTGTGTATAATTATATACATTAACCAATAAATGACATGTCAAAACCCAGATTGTTAGTGTGGGCCGATACACCAAACGTCACAACAGGCTTTGGTAACGTGATTAGAAATCTATTCAGAGACGCCCATAAAGACTTTGATGTCTATATCTTAGGCATTAACGACTACGGCTTAAAAAGATATAATACTGATCAGTGGTTTATTTATCCGGTAGATCAAAAGGATCCGTATGGATACGGAAAACTACATCATGTAATAAACGACTGTAAGCCCGACCTAATCTTTTTGTTGCAGGATATTTTTAACATTCAAATATTTATGAATCAGATGCAACACGAAGGTAAGCCACTCCCGTTACCGCCAGTAATCGCTTACTTCCCGATTGACGGTGCGCCCGTAAATATAAGTTGGAGATCTATGTTCGAAGATCCCAGAATAAAGAAAGTGATTACTTATTCTGAGTGGGCCAAAGAACAACTTATTGAAAGATTCCCTTTTATTAATCCGAGCGACGTTGACGTACTGTTCCACGGAATAGACACAGAAGTATTTAAG
>Ga0196901_1001404_pt1 | contig 12183 bp, 11 predicted proteins | sample CB_VirMetaG_FD_169099 | JGI IMG/M metagenome (GOLD analysis project Ga0196901, IMG submission 169099) | Freshwater to marine saline gradient viral communities from Chesapeake Bay - CB_1504_1 Viral MetaG (v3) (version 3) | ecosystem: Environmental > Aquatic > Marine > Coastal | place: USA... | reverse complement strand
GGTGCTAGTATATTTGAACTTGGAAATATTGTTAAAGCAGATTCTATTTCTGAAGTAACAGATATCTTGAAAGATGCTGAAACTAGAGTTACAGCTCAAAGACAGGAAGAAATGCAACAGCAACGTCAAATGCAAGAGCAACAATTACAGGCACAAGCACAAGATGCTCAAATGAAAGCACAAATGCAACAAGATGAAGCTGAGAAAGACAGACAAAATGATATTACTATTGCTGAGATTAGAGCTGCTGGATATGGTGCTGCTGTAGATATAAATAAAAATGAAGTAAGTGATTATCAAGATGCATTAAAAGATATTCAACAGACAACTCAATATAGAGAGCAAATGAATATGAAACGTGAAGAGATAGTATCTAAATCATCAACAGAAACTCAAAAGCTTCAAGTTGAAAGAGAAAGGATACAAGCTCAAAAACAGATAGCACAAACACAGTTAGACATAGCAAAAGAAAACAAAAATAAATATGATGTGAAAAAATCAAAAGATAAATAATTTGTGTTAGCTATATACTGCAAGAAACTTTACAATTTTATAAAATATAATAAGTTTACTGTAGTGCAAACCAAATAAAGATTTATTATATTATATATATAAAGTATTAATTATTAAACCAACAATAAGATGAGTACCAAAAACAACACAATGAATAGTAACGTAGAGACTTTAGACATTGATTTAGATACAATATTTAATGCGGCACCTAGTGGTGCTGACATGACTTTGCCATCTGGAAAAGATACTAAAACTACAAACAACATTTTTTCAGGAATGAATAAGAAAGCAGATTTTTCATTTGCTGATCCTGACACAGATGATGTAGATGATTTAACTAATACAGGTAAACCTGCAGCATCAAATAAAGATCTTCTTGAAGATGAGGAAGATGAAGAAGAAATTGAACCTAAAGCAACTAAAGAAGATGGTAAAAGCATTCTTGATGGTTTAGGTAATGAAGAAGATGAGGATGAAAAAAAAGAAACTAGAGGTAGAAAATCTATTTCTGGTATTTCTGATGTCTTTTCTAAAATGATTAAAGAAGATAAATTAGTCCCATTTGATGATGAAAAATCTTTTGATGAATATACTGCAAAAGATTGGGAAGAATTAATTGAAGCTAACTTAGAAGAAAAAGCAAATCAAGTAAGACGTGAAACACCTAAACAGTTTTTTGCTAGCTTACCTGAAGAATTACAAATTGCTGCAAGATATGTAGCAGATGGTGGTACTGATTTAAAAGGTTTATTTTCAACTTTAGGTCAAGTAGAAGAAACTAAAGATTTAGATATTAAATCTGAAAGAGATCAGGAGACAATAATCAAAGAGTATTTAAATGCTACTGGTTATGGAAGTTCTGATGAAATAGAAGAAGAGATTGAAATTTGGAAAGACTTAGGTAAGCTTGAACAACAAGCTGCTAAATTCAAACCAAAATTGGATAAGATGGCAGAACAAATTGTTATCAAAAAAGTGCAAGAGCAACAACTAAAACAGAAACAACAAGAGCAAGCATCTAAAGCTTATATGCAAAATGTATATGATACTTTAAAAGATGGTAACCTTGGAGATCTTAAAGTTGATAGAAAAACTCAAGCAATGTTGTATAACGGTTTAGTTCAACCAAGTTATCCTTCAGTAAGTGGTAGAAATACTAACTTGTTAGGACATCTATTAGAGAAGTATCAATTTGTAGAACCAAATTATTCATTGATATCAGAAGCACTATGGTTATTGCAAGATCCTCAAGGATATAAAGCAAAAATTATGGATAAGGGAGCTCAACAAAGTGTTGAACAAACAGTAAGAAAACTAAAAACAGAACAGGGAAATCATAGTTCAAGTTCTCTTGGTATTCAAGATAAAGATGAAGAAACAAGAAAACAACCAACTAAGAAGTTACCTAGAACCAACAACATTTTCAAACGGATTTAACAATCAAATATATAAACAATTAATAACTAAAAACAAGTAAAAATTATGGCAACTCCAGTATTAAATAATGGGATTTTCCTAAGAGACACTAGCTACAAAGCAAGTTCTCATGTTGATTCTTATCACTTGACTCAGATGCTAGGTTCAGCAGAACCTATGGATATGGGACCAGTTGATTTATGGGCAATGACTCAAAAAGTTGAAATGCCTCTTTATCAAATGGCATCATTTGGTGGAAAGAATACAATCATGGTGGACAATGCACGTGGTGAGTACAAATGGCAAACTCCTATTGCGCAAGATCTTCCATACATTGTGGCAGACATTGAACCAGCTAATGCAGCTAAAGGTGTAGATGGAACAACATTTAAAATTAAAATTTCTAAAAGAACATTTGGACATGGTGATATTATCACTTATGACAAATACAATGGATTAGAGCTTTACATTACAGCTGATGATATTCTTCCTGCTGGTGACGGTTTTATCTATACTGTTCAATTAGTAAACAACAACAACGTAGCTAGCTTAGATAATAAGTATTTAGCTAAAGGTACTAAGTTCTTCAGAAAAGGTTCTGCAAGAGGTGAGTACGGAGAAAGATTCTCTGACATTGAAACAGGTTCTGGTTTCCGTGAGTTCTACAACTTTGTAGGAGGAGCTGAAGCACACGTACACTATTCTATTTCTAGCCGTGCTGATCTTATGATCAAAGGTGGTTTGAATGCAGATGGTACTGTACCTGTAACTGAAATCTGGAGAAACTTTGGAGCTAACAATGATCCAGCTGTACCTAGTATTGAAGGATTAATTGCTAACATGGGTAAAGCTGGTGCAAGAGAAGCATTTGAAAATGGTACTCTTACTAGAACATTTATCACAAACATGGAAGCTGCTCACTTATCAAAAATTGCTTCTGACATTGAAACTTACTTGATGTGGGGTAAAGGTGGTAGAATCAAACAAGATGGTCCAGATGATATTAGATTATCTGTGGGATTATGGGCGCAGTTGGATAACTCATTCAAAAGAGTTTACAACAAGTCTTCTTTCACACTTGATATGTTTAAATCTGAATTGTATAACTTCTACCAAGGTAAAGTTGAGTTCAAAGGTCCAGATCCACAAAGATCACTTGTTGTTCAAACAGGTATTGGTGGTATGCAATTGATCAACAAAGCTATTGCTGATGAAGTATATGGTTCTGGTCTAGTACAAAATGCTAGTGACATTGGAGCTGTTAAAGGTTCTGGAATGGATCTAGATTATGGATTTGCTTACACTTCATTTACTATTCCTTTCTTAGCTAATGTTAAGTTTGTATTGAACCCTGCGTTTGATAACTTGAATACTAATGATATTGAGAATCCATTAATTGATGGCCGTCCATTAAGTTCTTATAGCTTCATTATCTTTGACGTAACAGATGAAGGAAATGATAACATCCATTTATTGAAATTATCTTGGGATAATCAATTGAAATGGTTCTACCAAAATGGAACTATGGATTACATGGGAAGAACTCAAGGTTTTGCATCTACTGGTAACTTTAATGGATACCGTGTAATGATGTCACAAACTATGCCTGCTATCTGGGTTAAGGATCCAACTAAAGTCTTGAAAATTGTAATGAGAAACCCAATCACTGGCGGATCATTCTAATAATCAATAATTAAAAATGGGAGGCAGGGTAAAAGCTCCTCCCTTTTTTTTAATCTTTAAAACACAAATAAAATGGCACTAGATATAAAAAAAGCAAATAAAACATATGAGTTTTCAAATTCAAGTGTTTCTAAAATAGTTGCTTCAAAAGCTGTAGGTAAAGATATATTGATTAGAAATTATGCAGATAATGATGCTGCAAAAGCATCAGGACTAAGTAATGGAGATTTGTATCATACAGATGGAGTACTGAAAATTGTTTATGAAGCATAAGTCAAATAAACTATAGTAAGGGTAAAACCTTACTTTAGAAATATTAATAATAATAAATTGTACATAATTATGTACTTTTGACAAATGAGAACAATTATTAAATTTTAACAAAAACCAAATTATGAATGATTACACAATTGTAGAAAAGTATCAGCAAACAAAAAATCAAACAATTGCTATACGCCCTTATTTTAACTCTTCAAAAGAGAACATGGGTTTAGAGCATTATGGATTAGCTTTGCATGATGGAGTATTTCATGAAGAAACATTAGCTTGTTTAGAAATGAATGGTGTTAAACGTTATGTTACAGGACTAAATGAATTTGCTCCTGATGTAAAAATGTTACCCACAAAAGAAAAAGCAGCAAGGGTAAAAGAGATTAGAAAAGTTGTTGCTCAATTAGAAGCTGAATTAGCATCTAATGTTGTTGATATTGATGATAAAGAATTTTGGAATAAGCTTACAGTAATGAAGCCTGATAATTCAAAATTCTGGGATAAGATTAGTTTAAGATGTGGTAATGATCCTGTATTTTTAGATCCAGAAAAAGATCCTTATGACTTGATTAAATTACATGCTATTCATGCAGGTGGTTTTTCTATTGTTGCAAAATCATTAAGAGAAGCAAGAGAATCAGGTAATCCACCTAAGTTTTATCTTGATACAATGGAAGAAACATTAAGTACTAGAACAGAACTTAGTAAATTAAAAAATAAAGCATTGGTTGAATTACAAAAAATGTATGATACAAATGCTTCAAAATTAATGTATGTTGCTAAAATTTGTGATGCTGATAGTGTACAGTATATTAAAAGTACACCTAATGATATTCTTTATGAAAACATGGATGACTACATTCATGGTAATGGTGCTGAATCTTCTAAGAAAAGAGCAGCTGGACAATTCATAGAAGTATCTGGGTTATCAATGGAAGAATTAAAAATAAGAGCTTTGATTAAGGACGCTTTGTATTATAGATTTATTACTACTAAAGCTGGAGGTTGGATTGAACCAATTGATAGTGGAATTAGATTAGGTAAGTCACCATCTGAATGTTTGGAATTTTTAAAGAATCCTGAAAATGAAGAAACGTTGATGTCATTACTTAATAAAGTAGAGCCATACTGGAACTCATAAAATTTAAAAAATGGATAATAACACACTCTTAATTAAATTAAAACAAAGACTGAATAAACTAGATAGCCAAGACTATGATAATATAGAATGTTGGCAGTTTGTTGAGGCATTTAATAAAGTACAAGTTGACTGGTGCAGAAGAAATTTGCATGGGGGAAATATGTATAAAGAAGGTGATGAACTATCTAAAAGAAGAATTGATGATTTACAACCTTTGCTGAGAGAACTCTCTTTAACAGGGGTTGTAACTGATCAATATTTTGAAACAAATAACTTTCCTGTAAATACTTATTTAGAGTATAAAAGAGTAAGTACTGATGCTACTAGTGAATGTTGTCCTGATCCTAGATCAATGACAGTTTATTTAGCTGAAGAAGCTAATGTATCTCTATTATTAAGAGATCCATTAAAGGATCCAAACTTTGAATGGGGTGAAACTTTTTGTACAATGTTAGGTAACAAGATTAGAATCTATAGAAAAACAGATTTTAATATTGTAAATCCTGTATTGACTTACTACCAAAAACCAGTTTATATTCAAATACAAGGATGTGTTGATCCATATACAGGTGTGGTTAGTCCGGTTAATGTACCATGTCAATTTAAAGATGATGTTGTAGAAGTATTATTAGATGATACAGCTTCACTTATTGCAGGAGATATAGAAAACATTTATCAACAACAAAGGGGACAAGCAGCCGCTGAAAGAAATAATTAAAATAAAATAAAATGGAAAAACCTAGGTTATTGCAACGTACAGTAGAAAATGTGAAACCAAAAGCTACACCTGAAAATCCTATTGTGGCTAAACCTACTCCTGATACTGGAGTTGGTGGAAGTTCACTTGATAAAATGACAGCTGCATGTGCAACAGAAATGATGAATGCTGCTATTAGTTTTCATAGACTTCATTTAAAAGTAAAAGGTGTTGGTTCTTATTCAGCACATATAGCTTTAGGTGGTTTTTATGAAGGTTTACATGATCATGCTGATACTTTAGTTGAAGGATATCAAGGTGTATCTGAAAAACTTTTATCATATGCAGATTCACCTATTAGGACTTTAGATACTGTAGCAGATGGTATAAATTATTTAAGGGATATGTACAATGTAATAAATAAATTACAAGGTATGATGCCTTATTCAGAAATTGTAAATAATCTGGATCTTGTAAAAGATTCCATTAATTCAGCAAAATACAAATTAATTTTTCTATCATAATTGGTAATTAAATAATTTTTTGTATATTATAACTGTACACGTAGTACAACTATATATATTTATTAACAACAAAAACAAAAATTATGGCTTATTTTAATCACGCGTTTTACAAAACGTTTGTTGCTACCTCAACTGAACCAGTTGCAGGTGTTGCAACCTCAGCATTAACTGCTGGTCAGCTAGGTTTAGTTACTGATGCATCATGGCAAACTATTGCTGTGTCAGGAGGTTCTTTACCAGCTAATTCATTAGCTTATCTTGTACAAGGTAGCTACTACACAAAAGATACTATTGGAAACAATCCAGGTAACGGAGGTTACAAGGAATCTGTTAAATCAAAAGGTATCAATCCTAAATTTATTTCAAGAGCATGGGTAACTAATTGTTTGTTAGCTGAACAAGCTACTGCATCTTTATCTTTAGGTCCTGATTGTTCACCTTGTGGAAAAACTCAATTCATGAGAATTGATGTTAAAGGTTCTCCAACATTACGTTTCTTAAATCACAATGCATATGCAATTGGTGATAGTGCAAACATTTGTTGTGTTGATGGACAGGAATTTTTAGATCCTACATTAGTTTCTGCTACTATGGCTCAGATGGTTCTTACAGATCCATTGATCAAACCATTTGTTGCTGAAGGTGATGTTAAAGGTGTATCTGCTGCTGTATTAGATGGTGGTTCTGGATATTCTGTTGCTTCTGGTGTTGCTACTACTGGTGGTTCTGGATCAGGTTTTAAAGTTAACATTTTAACTGTATCAACTGGTGCTATTGCTACTTATAGTATTGCTGCTGTAGGTTCTGGATATGTTGTAGGTGATGTATTAACTGTTGCCGGTGGTGGAGCTGATGCTACTTTAACTGTTTCTGCTATTACTGCGGGTGGTGTTGTAGTTACTGCTGTTACTGGTGCCGTAAGTGAACAATCTGTATACACTATTGATCAAGCTTTAGGTACAGCTGCTTCTGGAAATTATGTTCCTTCAGTTGATCCTAATGGTGCAACTAAAGTTAGTGCTTCAGTTAATTTTGTAGGAGCTTATGTTGATACTAAATTTGGTAACTGTTCATTTGATACTAGAGATCATTTTAACGCAGAGCCTGTAGTTATTATTGCTTCTATTCTTGATGAAACTGGAAACCCATGTAATGATTGTGGTGTTGCTACAAGCACTCCTGGTCAAATGCAACAAACTCAAGGTGAGCAAGTAGTTAGAGATCTAATCTTATCTGAAAGATACAGACAATCTCCATTCAATCAAGGAAATGCAGATAGTGCAAGAATTAGAGAGATTGAGATGTCAGATGAAATCTTAGGTGCTGTTGATAGAGCTGCTACTTATAAAGCATACTATATCCAACATACTGTTCCAAGATTCAATAACCCTAGTGGTGTATTTGATAATGATCAATATGTTTATCAAGTATATGTTAAATGTTCTGACACTGCTGCTAACACTGCTGTATTAGCATTAGTTAACAAAGTAGTTGCATTAGCAAATGCTGCAGGAAATAACATTGCATTAGAAACTAATCTTTACTGGTAATCTATACAGTTTAAAAAAAGATTCTTTAAAAACTAGAGTAGGGGCCAAAAACTCCTACTCTTTTTTTTTTCTTTATTCTATTTTTTTTGTATATTATATATATAAAGTGCAATAAAACAAATATAACAATGGCTGACAAACATATTTTAAGTTTAGAAATACCCACAGTATCTAACTGTAATCTTTTATGCATTAAAGATACAAGTCAGTATTCCTCAGAACTTGCTGTTGATTGTGAAGAATTATTAATTACACTTCCTGGATTTACAGTTCCTGTTTTAATTAAAGTTACAAAAGGTTTTGATATGTGCTTGACAGCATGTGCATTAGCAATACAAAATGTTAATTGTGGAACTATACAGCAAGAAATTCCTGATGGTATCTATATTATTAGATATAGTGTTTCTCCTAATGCAAAAGTTTATGTTGAATATAATCATTTAAGAGTCACTAGATTAATGACAAAGTACTATGAAGTATTATGTGATTTAGATATTCAAGCGTGTCAACCTGAAACATACAAACAACAATTGTTAGATGAGATGAGTTATATTAAAATTATGATTGATGCTGCTGTAGCTAATGTTGAATATTGTCAATCTCCAGCTCAAGGTATGCAATTATATAACTATGCAAAAGATAGATTAAATAAAGTAATTTGTCCATCAGGAAATTGTGGTGGAAAAACATACTTATACTAATTATAGAGATTTAAATAAACCAAAAATAAATTAATATGAATTGTGCAAATTGTAATAAGACGTTTACTTGTGGTTGTCAAAAAGCATTTGATGATCAAGGAACAGCCATATGTAAAACATGTGTAAATGAATGGTCTAATAAAAGATTAAGTGGTGAGGCACCTTCACAGGTATTGCCAACAAGAGATTTAAACTTAGAATTAGCTGCTCAACAAATAAGAGATTTTAGAAATAAATAAAACTATGGAGCAATTACTTATTAAAAGAATTAAGACTGAACAAAACTTTGCAATACAGGCCTATACAAATTTTAAAGAAATTAAATTTGGTATAGAACCTTGTTGCTATACTGATTTTGAAACAGCTGCTTTAAATAAGTATTTGTGTGATTGGAAAAATAGTGCTTCTACAAAAACAATTATTGATAGCGGTGAAGTAGGCATATTCATTGAACCATTAGCAATTGTAAATACAGAAGCAAGCATGTCATGTCCAGCTATTCCAACCAATGTTTGTACAGTAATAGATTTAGAAAGTATATTATCTAAATCTTGTACTTATACTCACACGCAAGATGTTCCATTAACAGTATGGATTATAAATCATAATTTAGGTAGTTTTCCTTCTGTTACAGTTGTAGATAGCAATAATCAAGTTGTTGTTGGTGATATAACATATGTAGGTTCAAATTCATTAACAATAACATTTACTATTCCATTTGCAGGATACGCATTTTTAAATTAAACAATAAACAACAATTAACAACAATTAACAAACAAAAATTATGGCAATTAAGTATTTAAATAGTATTGACCTAAATCAGAATGAATTACAATTTGCTGTAATTCAAAAATTAGGTGCAGCACCTCTCACACCTGTGGAAGGGCAGATTTATTATGACACGCTAACGGATAAGTTGCAGTTAAGAACAGCTAGTGCTTGGGTACCAATCCAATCAGGACCAGATTCTAACACAACTTATACATTAGCTACAGCTCCAACAGGAACTGCAATTAGATTAACAGGTAGTGACGCTTCTACTAATGATGTTACTTTGACTGGTGGAACTAATGTTACCATTACAAGAACAAGTGCATCACAATTAACAATTGCATCAACGGATCAGTTTGTTGGTACGGTGACTTCAGTAGGTGGTGGAACAGGTATAACAGTTACAGGAACTGCTACTGTAAATCCTACAGTTAATATTACATATGCCGGTGCAGCCAATGCAATTTTAGCAGCTACTACAGCTACTCCAGTTGGTGCTGACACATTATGGTTTAGTGATGCTACAGATAGCACAATCAAGAAAGCTTTAATTTCATCATTCCCTGGATTTGGTGCTGATGGTACAGTTACATCTGTTGCTACTGCAAATAGTACATTTATTTCAGGATCTGGTGGACCTATTACAAGTACAGGTTCTTTAACTTATTCATTAAGTGCAACAGGTACACCAAGTGCATCTACTTATTTAAGAGGTGATAATACTTGGGCTACTCTTGCAGCTGGGTATGCTGGATGGACATTAGCAGGAACTTCAGGAACTAACCAAGCAATTGCTTCTAATGAAATTGTTACATTTAGAGCTGGTTCAGGTATTACTACAACAGCTGCTGTTGATGGTGTTAATGCTCAATTAACTATTGTTAATACAGGAGTTCTTGCACTTACAGCAGGTACTAATGTTAGTATTACAGGTACAAATTCAAACTTAACCATTAATTCAACAGACCAATTCCAAGGTACAGTAACTTCTATTACATTAGCTGCTGGAACAGGAACTGGTACAGCAATTACATCAAGTGGTACATTTACATTTACTGGTGGTACAGGTATTACAACTTCTGTATCAGGAACTACTGTAACTATTAATGCTACAAATAATGGTACTGTAACAAGTGTTGCTACAGGGGCCGGTTTAACTGGAGGTACTATTACTTCTACAGGTACGCTTGCTGTTCAATATGCTGGTGTAAATAACATTGTAAATTCAGCATCAGCAGTAACTGCACTAGGTGCTGATTCCGTTTTAATTCATGATGCTTCAACAGGTAATGCTGCTAAAGCATTGATTTCAGGTATTTCATTAAGTCAATTGGCTGTACCAACAGCTTCTTTATCAATTGGTACACAAAAATTAATCAATGTTGTTGATCCAACATTAGCTCAAGATGCTGCTACTAAAAACTATGTAGATACTACATTTGCTGGTTCAGGTGCTTTAATTTACCAAGGAGGATATGATGCTGCAACTAATACACCAGATTTAGATGTCCCACCTACTGGTACTATTAATAAAGGATTTACATATACTGTTACAGTTGAAGGTTTATTTTTTACAGAACAAGTTAGAGTAGGTGATTTACTTATTGCAAATATTAATTCACCAACAACTCTTGCTGATTGGACTACTGTTCAGAATAACATTGATCTTGCATCTACAACTACTGTGGGTATTGCATCATTTAGTTCTGATAATTTTGCAGTAAGTGCTGCAGGTCAAGTGACTGTTAAAAATGGTGGTATTATATTGGGTACTGAAACTACAGGATCTTATAACCCTACTGTTGGTACAAGTACAAGTATCAACGTTGGAAATAATGGTGCATCTGGTGTTTCAATAATTGATACCGTTTCATTAACAAATGGTGTTATTACAGCATATACTAGTCAAAATATTCAATCATCAACTACGGTTAACCCTGGGGTAATTTTAATTGCAAGTGATGCTGAAGCTACTGCTGGTACGGTAACTACTAAAGCTGTTACTCCAGCACAGTTAAAATCTAATGCAACTATTATTGCTAATACAGCTGTTAAAGCTAGTCAATATAAAACACCTGCACCTATTTCAGCAAGTGGACCTATTAATCATAATTTAAATTCACAAGATGTAATAGTTCAGTTGTATGATAGTGTTACATTTGATACAGTTTATGCAGATGTTGTAAGAACAGATTTAAACAATGTAACTGTAACATTTGGAGGTGCTCCTACAAATCCAATTATGGTTTTAGTTCAAAGAATAAACTAAGATAAACTCTTTTATACTAGAGGGGGATTTCACTACAAATCCGTGACTTCCCCCTTTTTTATAGATAAAAAATTGTACTTTTGGTACCAATACAAAATAAAATATAGATGGCAATAAGATTTTTAACTAGTCAAAATATACAAGCGGGTACATTAACTGTATCAACTATAGCTAATTTAGCCACAGCATCAAACACATTTTTAGTTTCAGATGGAGGTTTAGTTAAATATAGAACTGCCGCACAAGTGCGTTCTGATATTGGAGCAGGCACAGGTAGTGGCACAGTAACTAGTGTTGCGGTAACCAATGGTACTGGTATTTCTGCATCAGTTGCCAATGCTACTACAACACCAAACATTACAATTACAAATACAGATAGAGGCTCTTCTCAAGCTATATTTAAAAACTTTGCTGTATCTGGTCAGTCAACAGTTGTTGCTGATACTAATAATGATACTTTAACTTTAGTTGCTGGATCAAATGTAACCATTACAACAAATGCAACTACAGATACAATTACTATAGCATCAAGTTATGTTGATAGTAATAATTATCCAACAAGTTTAAGTTGGGCTACTGCAACTGGTATTTTAACTTTAGGTAGAAATGGTTTATCCTCATTAACTGTAGATTTAGATGGTAGATATG
>Ga0196901_1001403_pt1 | contig 12186 bp, 4 predicted proteins | sample CB_VirMetaG_FD_169099 | JGI IMG/M metagenome (GOLD analysis project Ga0196901, IMG submission 169099) | Freshwater to marine saline gradient viral communities from Chesapeake Bay - CB_1504_1 Viral MetaG (v3) (version 3) | ecosystem: Environmental > Aquatic > Marine > Coastal | place: USA... | reverse complement strand
GAACATGTATCTTTATATCGCAAGAGTATCCGCTTGGGATGATGATAATGATCCACCAACTCCATCTGATTCCGTTCAAGAGATTGACTATAACAGTTGGAAGAAAATGCTTGCAGCTAAAAAAGTACAAACATCTGATGTAACGTTTGCTGTTCCTCGTTATAACTGGACTTCGGGTAAAATCTATCGTGAATACGATAATACTTCAGCTACATTACATGACACACCAGCAAGCGCAAATGGTCTTTATGTAATCAGTAGTTCTTATAACGTATACAAATGTCTTTTTAATAACAAAGGTGGAACTTCAACAGTAGAGCCAACTGGCACTTCTACATCAACTCTCGTTACTGCTGATGGTTATCATTGGAAGTATATGTACACTGTTGATGCTGCAAACGCATTGAAGTTCTTATCGACAAACTGGCAACCAGTTAAAACACTTACTGCTGATGATGGTTCTGGTCAATGGGACGTTCAAGCGGCTGCTGCTAACGGCGCAATTAATATCATTGATGTAAATGCTGTTGGTGATAATTATCTCACAAACACAGGCACCCTTGCTGCTGTTGCAAACAGTACAACAATGACACTTGCCGCTGGTGCTTCTGGTACTGATGATATCTACACAGGTTCATCTTTGTATATTGCTTCTGGTCTTGGTTCTGGTCAAGTTAGTAATATCACTAACTATGTTGGTAGCACAAAAGTACTTACGCTTGGTAGTGCTCTTTCAATTACTCCAAATACTTCTTCAACATATTCGGTTGGTCCTACTGTCACGATTACTGGTGATGGTACTGGTGCTACTGCATATGCAAACGTTGTTTCGGGTGGTGCAAACGGTAACACAGTCAACTATATCAATATGGTTTCAGTTGGTGCTGGTTATTCAGAAGCAACGGTTGCAATTACTGCAAACACTTCTCATGGCTCTGGTGCTACTGCAACTGCATATGTTGCACCTCCAGGAGGTCATGGTTCTGATCCAGTTCAAGAACTTGCTGGTCATAATGTCATTGTCAATGTTCAACTTGATGGTGATGAATCCGGTACGTTTATGACAACAAACGACTTCCGCACGATTGGTCTTATTCGTGACCCACTTCTTGCTAATGGTTCAATTGCAACTGGCACATCATTTGACCAAACAACTCAAATCACTGTTTCAAGCGTAACAAGTTCAGGTGCTTATACTCTTGACGAAACGATTACTGGTGGTACTTCTGGTGCAACTGGTAAACTTGTAAGTTTTGCAAATACAAATGCATCAAACACTGCTGGTGTTGTTCGAGTAATTGATACAGATGGAACATTCTCTGCTTCAGAAACAATCACAGGCGGTACATCAAGTGTAACTGCTACGGTTAGCAGTGTTGCTCTTGGTAGTCTGAAACCATATACAGGTGATGTACTATATACAGAGAACCGTGGTCCTATCTCTCGCGCATCAGACCAAATTGAAGACGTAAAACTCATCGTTAAATTCTAAGGAATAAGTTGAATGGCAACTGCTAATACGAATTCGTTGACAACTGATTTCAATGTCAGTCCATACTATGACGATTTCGACGAGAGTAAAAACTTTCATCGTGTCTTATATCGTCCAGGTCTTGCTGTTCAAGCTCGTGAACTTACTCAAATGCAGACCATTCTCCAAAATCAAATTGATCGTTTTGGTGAACATGTCTTTGTAGAGGGAAGTACTGTTCGTGGTTTACAAATGAACTACGACCGTAATATTAAATATGTTAAGATTCGTGATGCTGATCAAAATGCAACAACTGTAAATGCGGCTGCATTTGTTGGTTCAACAATTACTGGTGGCACATCTGGTGTTACTGCATATGTTATTGACTCTGCAACTGGCACAGAAGCCGCAACACCAAATACAAAAACTCTTTACATTCGTTATACTGGCGCTGGTTCTACAGGAACTGCTGCAGCCTTTCTTAGCGGTGAAGTTCTTACATCTAATACTGCATTATCAGCAAACGTTATTACTGAAGGCGTTCAATCAACAAATGTTTTAGGTTCTGCATCTCGTATTTCGTTTGGTGATGGTATCATATATGCCAAAGACCATTTTATTAATGTATCAGCAGCAAATACAATTATCGGTCGTTATAGTGCAAACACAAATATCAAAGTTGGTTATACTATCAACGAAACAATTGTAACATCTTCTTCAGATACAACACTGCTTGATCCAGCACAAGGTTCGTATAACTATGCTGCTCCAGGCGCTGACCGTCTTAAACTTGAAGCTGTTCTTACAACAAAATCTCTTACAGATGAAAATGATACAGCATTTGTAGAACGTGCTCGTATTCGCAATGGTCTTATTGAATTCAAAGCAGATAAGCCTCTTTATTCAGTTATTAACGAATACATTGCTCGTCGCACATACGATGAATCTGGTAACTATATCGTTAACGGTCTTACATCTCGTCTTCGTGAACATTTAGATTCTGCAAATAATGGTGGTGTTTATACTTCTGGTAACGGTGGTGATGTTAATAAACTTGTTGTTGATATTGCTCCAGGCAAAGCATATGTTAATGGATTTGAGAACGAAGTTCTTACAACTAGACATGTTGCAATTGATAAAGCAACGGATGTTAACTCAGTAGAAAATATTTCTATACCTGCTAACTATGGCAACTACACAGTAGTTAATGAAGTAGTTGGTACATGGGACGTTAATGGTCATGACCGTGTTGAACTTTACAATACTGCTGTAAATGCTATTTCAAATAACTCATTCACTACTGTTGTTCCAAGTGCTATTGGTACAAAGATTGGTGAAGCTCGTGTTCGTGCTGTTGAATATAACTCAGGTTCAAAGGGTGCTGCTTCTGGTCAATTAAAGTTATATCTCTATGATATCAATATGACTGCAAACAGTTTCAGTTATGTTCGGTCAATCTATCATAATGATGGTACAACAGATGGTATTGCTGATACAGTATTGACTGCTAACAGTGCAACAATTTCAGAAACAAGTTTCAATCGTGCATTGTTTAATATTCCTGCTGAGAATATCAAAACGCTTCGTGATACATCCGATCAAATTGATAACGAATTCCGTTTTCTTAAAGAATTCCCAGTCACTATTGCGGCTGATGGCACAGTAACAATTACAACTGGTGATGCGACAGAACAGTTTCCATTCTCCACTGGTGCATTAAATGACACACAAGAACGTGAAAACTTCTATGTTGTTCTTAATGCTGCTGCAAATACCGCATCTGCTCTTGAAACAACTGCTGCTCGTGGTGCAGGTGCAAACACTATCACGGGTCTTACATCTGCCACTTCTAAGTATAATGTTGGCGATATTCTTAAACTTCAAGGCGAAGCAAACACATATGTCGTTTCATCTGTGGATAGCGCAACACAAGTAAGTGTTCACGGTAATGGCGAAGGTGCTGCTATCTCAAGTGCCACACTCTTCAAACAGTTTAAAGATGGTCAAGTTATTAGTCTTAATGGTGTTGGTGGTGATGCTGCTGCTCGTTCAGTTACAATCAACTCCACAACAAGCGCAACGATTGATATTGAAGAGACATTAAACTCTACTGTTGCTGCTTCTGTTGTTTGTGAACTCAAGAAAGTAAACGGTCAAGAGAAAGCAAAGAATATTCAAGAAAGTCGTTATGTAGAAATTAATGTTTCGGATTCTGGTACAACTGCTGGACCATGGAATCTTGGTGCTTCTGATGGATTTGCTCTTCGTGAAGTTCGTGTAAAGACTGGCAATACTTTCTTTACAACGACATCTGAAGGTACTGATGTTACAAGTAGTTTCTCGCTTGACACAGGTATGCGTGATAACTTCTATGACCATGCTAAACTCAAGTTAAAGAATGGTGCTTCACATACACCAGCAAATGGCAATGTCTATCTTGTTAAGTTTGATTACTTTACTCATGATACTTCACAGGGCGTTGGTTACTTCTCAGTTGATTCGTATCCAATCGATGATACAAATAGCGCAAATACAACTGCGATTACTACTGGTGAGATTCCTGTTTATACATCACCAACAACTGGCACTCGGTACGATTTACGCAATCATATTGATATTCGTCCACGTATCGCTGACACTGCAAACAATGTGACAACGCTTACAAATATTTCTCGTAACCCAGCAGTTTCAACATCGATTGTTGAGCCAAGTGGTGGTCTACGATTTATGGCTCCTAATGAAGACTTCATTACAGACTTTGATTATTATCTCCCACGCAAAGATAGAATTGTTATTACTTCATCTAATGCTTTAAGATCAATCAAAGGCGTTCCAAGTCTTGATCCAAAAACACCACCTGCACCATCTGATGGTATGACGATTGCTATTGTAAATGTAAAACCTTATCCATCTCTTCCACAAGATAATGCAAAGCGTATTAGTACTGCAACTGCTCCAGGTGGTCGTGCTGACCTTGCGATTAAACTTGATCCTGTTCGTATTCGTCGCTTCACAATGAAAGATATTCAAGGTCTTGAATCACGTATTGATAATCTTGAGTACTACACATCACTTTCATTACTTGAAACAGACACAAAAGAATTATTCCTTGCTGATTCAACTGGTGTAGATAGATTTAAAAACGGTATTATTGTTGATGAGTTTGTTGACTTCACATCATCCGATATCTATGACCCAGGATATGCAGTTGCTATTGATAAAGCTAACAAAGAAGCTCGCCCATCATTTAAAGTTGATGATGTTCAGGCTGAATTTAAATCTGCCAACTCAACAAACACAACCGCAACATCAAAAGATATCACGTTGGTTGTTGGAACTGGAACATATTCAAACGGCGAAGTAATTACTGCTGGTTCTGCTACTGGTACGCTTGATTATCAAGTTGGAACAAAACTTTATCTTTCAAATATATCTGGTACATTTAGTGCTGGTGCTTCAGCGGTTGGTGGTACTTCAACAACATCATCAACAATTGCTTCTGTAACAGCACCAAATGCTGGTAAGTTAATTATGCTTCCTTGGACGCACGATGAAACAATCAGCAATCCATTTGCGACAGATACAAGAAATGCTGCTGGTGAACTTTATACCCATCACGGTAGAATTACACTTACACCAGACACTGATTACTGGCAAGATGTAACAACAGTACCAACTGTCACAATTGATTTTGGTGGTCTTGCCGAAGCACTTGCTGAAGTTGCTAACTTTACTGGCATTCAGTGGGGAAGTTGGGGTGGTGGTTCTACTCGACGTGGCGATCAAATTACTACAACTGAAAGTCGCACAGGTCAACAATTAATTGTTAATACTGGTAACGTAATTGAGACTGATTTGGGCGATTCACTCAAAGACGTAAACATTATTCCATTCATGCGCTCTCGTGTTGTACAATTTACAGCCGAAGGTATGAAGCCAAGTACTCGTGTTTATGCATTCTTTGATGGATCAGATGTAAATGCTTTCTGTTCTCCAGCAAATACATCGTTTGCCAACACTGCTTCGGAGGGCAGCGCATTAATCACTGATGCTACGGGTATTATTCGTGGATTGTTTAGAATTCCAAATGAAGACGCTCTCAAGTTTCCAGTTGGATCTCTCAAGTTTATCTTAACTGATAGCCCAACAAACAGTACTGGTTTTGGAGCAGTCGCTACATTTGCTGATGCCACATATAGTGCTGGTGGACTAAGTGTTGTACAGCAAGGTACGATTGTTGCAACTCGTGAAATTGAAACACTTACAAGAACGGTTAACGAATCAAGAACAAGTGTCCAAACAATTCAACGACCACAGGCGGAGGAACGCGATGCCTCCACCAACAGCGATCCACTTGCTCAAACATTCAATGTAAATGATGGTCTCGGTTCTGCTGGTATTGCTTCACCTGGAATGTTCTTAACTAAGATTGATATGTATTTCCAGAGTAAAGACCCAGTAAAAGGTGTTGCAATTGAAATTCGTGAATGTGATCCTTCTACTTCATTCATTACAAATAGAGTTGTTCCATTTGGTCGTGTAATCGTACCTTCTGCTGATGTTAACGTAAGTTCAAATGGTTCTGCGCCTACTCCAGTAATCTTTGAAACTCCAGTGTATCTACTCAACTCAATTGATTATGCTATTATTGTAAAACCAGTAGATGACAATCCAAACTATACAGTATGGACTTCTCGCCTTGGAAGAACAGATTTACTTTCTGGTAATCGTGTATCAAAACAACCAGTAATGGGCACACTCTTTTCTTCTGCAAACGACAAGAACTGGACTCCTTTACAAGACGAAGACCTCAAATTTAATATGTACTTTGCTAACTTTGGTACCAATCAAACTGGTACTGCGGTCTTTAAAAATATTGATAAAGAATATCTTACAATTGATACTGTTGATACTACAACAATCTTTAATCGTGTTGGTGAAGAAGTACATGGTGAAACAACACTCACACTTTCGGCTGCACCAGGCGGTATCGCAATTGGTGATACTCTTGTTGGTTCAACCTCTTCTGCTAACGGTACAGTGACAAATGTTTCTGGAACAAATATTCGTGTAAAAGAAGTTACAACTGGTACGAAGTTTACAGATACTGAAACAGTTACTCTCTACAAAGCAGGTATTGCTGGTTCAAATACTGCAACAGTAAGCAGTCAAGCAACACCAACTGGTAAAGTATACTTCTTTGATGCTACAACACAATCAAACACAGTTGTTCATCTATCACAGCCAAGCGGTTCGTTTACTGCAAACACATATATTCGTGGGCAAGTAAGTGGTCTTGATGCTCGTATTAGCACGATTGATAACTTATCTATTGATACATTTAGAACATTCGTAAGTAAACTTGATCTTCAAGATACAACAACATCTGCTACTGCAAAACTTGCTATTACATCAAGTGCTCTTGATTCATCATTCCGAAATGTTGATATCAATGATGATACAACATATGATGGGCGTAGATATATTCTAAGTCGTTCAAACGAAATTGCAAATCTATCAAGTGCAAAATCTGCTGAGATTAAGTTTACTCTTACCAATGGTGGTAATGTTCGCCATTCACCTGCAATTGATAATGACCGTTCAGCGTTATTCACAGTAGAAAACTTAATTAACAACGACTCTACAAACGAAGATTCAACTGGTAACGGTAATGCGATTGCTCGGTATGTACAAAGAACAGTAACACTTGCAGATGGTCAAGACGCTGAAGACCTCAAGGTATTCGTTGGAGCATATAAGCCATCAACAGCAACCGTTAAAGTTTATGTCAAACTATTGAATGGTGAAGATGGTGAAACAATGGAAGACAAGACATGGATTGATATGACTCAGGTCACATCAGCCACTGTTGTGTCAGATTCTGAAAATACTCAAGACTTCAATGAATATGAATACGGTATTCCAACATCTTATCTTACAGGCGCTTCTGGTGAAGTTCAGTATACAGATGATGGTGTAACATATACAGGATTTAAACACTTTAAGATTAAGGTCGTTCTTCTTTCTTCAACACCTTCACGGGTGCCAAGGTTGAAAGATTTCCGTGCAATTGCTCTTCAAATTTAAGGTATAAATAAATGAAACTCCAACCCATTGAAAATGTAGACGGTTTTCAAAAAGATGAAAACAATGGTGCTGTTCTTTCAGTGGACAATAGAGCATTGTACGCATATAAGGCAAAGAAAAGCAAACAACATGAAATTCTGAACGATATCAATGATATCAAGCAAGATTTAAAAGAGCTTAAAGAAATTTTAAATCATGTTATTTCTTCAAATGCTAACGTACAAAAATTATAAATAAGTGTAGTTAAAAACATTCAATGAGAGATTCGTGTCAAACGATCTTCTCTTATCAACAGGAGATAAAACATGGGTCAAGTAGCTAACGTTGCTCTTACAGATACGTTTGATACATGGAGAATTCGTTCAAACCAAGGTTTCACGAATCTTTTTGAGATCAATCCAACTGCAAACACAGTCAGTGCAAATACAGTAACTGGTGCAACACTGGTTGCTACAAGCACAGTAACCGTTCCTGCTGCTTCAATTAGTGCTGTTGATGTTGCATTCCTTGCTAACACCAATACTTTTATTGGCACAAAGCTAGATTCTTCATCCTACACAACTGCTGATGTTCAAGCAAAAGCTGCTCTTGCAAATACAAACTCCCGTATTGGCACAGTAGAGACTGCTACAACAACTGCTGCAATTCAAGCAACTGCTGCTCTTGCAAACACCAACAGTGCTATTTCTGGTAAACAAGATGCTGATGCAGATACTGCTAAGACTGACGTTGTTCAAACGTTTAGTGTTGCTCAACGTGGTGCTGTTACTGACCATGGTTCGTTGATTGCAAATACAGCATTCCGTCAAGACTTCTCTTCATCTAACCATTTCAAAATGACTCTTGCTGGTAACATTACACTTAATAACCCAACAAACCAAGTTGCTGGTCAGTCTGGTGCAATGGAAATCGTTAACGGTGGTTCTTACACAGTATCGTTTGGTAGCGACTTTGACTTTGCTGCTGGCACTCCTCCGACAATTACTGCGAGTGGAACTGACGTTCTATCTTATTATGTTTCATCTGCTAACAATATTGTAGTTGATGTAATCCAAAACTTATCATAATTCACTTTCGAGTGTTACGGAGAAAAATGAATGAGCGTTCCAGGTAACTTATATACACCGACAATCCGCAAGACTCGTGGTGGAGATTATTTAATTGAACAGTCTTTATTGTTCGACGGCACTAGCACATATTTAAACCGCACACCTTCGGTGGCGGGCAACCGAAAGACATGGGCATGGGACGGGTGGATTAAACCTAGCCAATTTGGCAACAGGTACATATTCGGCGTTCAAAACGGTACTTCCGTCACTTACATACAGTATCTTTCTACGGGTGCTATTCAAGTAGCTCAATATGATGGCTCTTATACTTGGCGGTACGATACTACGGCGCTTGTTAGAGATTTCGGGGCTTTTTTGCATCTAGCCGTTGTTGTAGACACAACTGCGGCAACAGCAAGTGATCGTGTTAAGATTTATATAAATGGCGTGAGAGTTACTGAGTTCTCTAGTTCAACTGCTCCATCTTTGAATTTAGATACAGATGTAAATAGCGTATCTGTTCATACACTAGGTTGCTATTGGAACAGCGGAGCACCTAACTCTTTCTTCAGCGGGGTAATGTCCCTCCCCCGCCTTATCGACGGCGCGGCTCCGGCGATCACGGACCTGCTCACGTTCAACGATGACAACACGATCCAGCCGAAGGAATACACCGGTGATTACAACGTGCTTGGTTCGACACCGACCGTAGTCAGCACATCGTCTATATGGACTGGTAATACCGCCACATGGACCATCACAGACGATGATATTTCCGGCGCTAGTGGTACGGATGCCTCCATACGCGCATTAGATTATGCGTTCTCTGATGACTTCTCTATTGAGTGGACACACCGTACAGGTGCGAGTATTTCTTATACGGTCGGGGTTTATCCAACTGCCAGTGATGCGTCATTCAATGCCGCAACATATTATGCTGGTGTATTCTATGTATCTGGCCTCACAACTTCATGTTCTGTTCGCCTTGACACTTCCACCAGTATGGCGCTTTGGGGCGGCACAACTGAAGAACAGGCTGGCATCACTGTGGCTGACTTGGACGTTATCCGGTTTGAGCGGGTAGGAACGGCTTTCAGCGTCTACAAGAATGACGTGCTGGTAAGGACAATGACCTTCACAAGTTCTGACCAGATGCGGATTGCAATAGGCAAGGGCGGGGCAGCGGACTTAGACACTGTATCATTCAATTACGAAATTCCTGACGGCGTTAACGGCGCACTGCTCGACTTCGCGGATACCAGCAAGCTCGGTGAGGACACCAGCGGCGTCACGAATGCCAACAATCCAATCCCGCAGGATTGGGGGTCGGTTGTAGGCAACTGTACTTCCGGTGGGGGTCTTGCAGCAGCATTCGATGGCAGCGTAAACACCGCCGCGAACTCGGCTCGGGTGGCGTCGTCGGCCACTGCCACGGTCGGAAAGAATTGGGGCAGCGATACCTTCACCGTAACTAAGTTTGTTGTGAAGACGCCGTCTGATGATAACTTTGGTGGTGGCTCTCCTGCGACAGTGAAACTGCAAGGGTCCAACGATGGTTCAGCGTGGGATGATCTATACACCAACGCATCTGTTACGAATACGGGCGTCGCTTTAGTTTTGACCGCGACGAGCGGCATTAATACGTCATCGGCTTATCAATACCATCGGGTTGAGATCAGCAACACCGGAAGCCCTTCGAACAGCAACATTGCCGAGGTCGAGTTCTATGGAACCATCAGCAACAGTTTCTCTGCCAGCGGCTTTGTGACCACAGACCAGCTTGCGGACAGCCCGACTGATGATGCGGATTTGGGGATTGGTAACTATGCAACGCTTAATCCGCTAACTAAACAAGCCCATGTTACGCTTGCTAATGGCAATAAAAATATAACCGCAAGTGATGTAACGGTTGCTGGAAACTCATGTGCTGCAACTATTGGAAACTTGAACACAGGCAAATGGTTTTGGTTTGCTTCGTTGTCTTCATTCGGTGCAGATAGTGGGTGCGGAGTTTATGACAACGATTTGGATTTTGGAAGCCTATCGCCAAACTCGGGTTCGATCAATAACTACGGCGCAGGACTAGATACTACTACGGCAATGCGTAGGTTTGCAGGGGGAACAAGTGTATCCCCTGACGTATCACTTGGCTTCACCGCTGACCTTTCCAACGATTATCAGGTATACGCATTAGATGCGGACAACGGTTATTTTTGGGCTGGTATATATGATGCCAGTGCCAACACAATCTACTGGATCGACTGGCCTAACAATGACATGACTGGCGATCCAACGGACGGCGGCACAACAGGTGTATCAATCAGCGGTGACAATTGGACTCCGTTTGCGTGGACTACAAGTTCTGCATCAAGCGGAATTAATATATATTTTGATCATGCAGATTTTCCGGGCGCTGTACCTACAGGCTACAGCGCCATTGCAACCCAAAACTTTCCAGAGGCAACAATCAGCAATCCAGCCGAACACTTCAATACGGTGCTTTATGAGGGGAACGGTTCGACGCAATCTATCACCGGAGTTGGTTTTCAGCCGGACTTTGTGTGGATTAAGGCAAGGGAAACTGTTACTTCAAACGGAAACCATGCAATTTGGGATGCAGTGCGCGGCACTGGACAAGCAATAAGACCTAATACAACAGAAGCCGAATTGGGATACGGTATAACTTCTTTTGGGTCTGACGGTTTCACTGTTCCAAATAATACAGAACTCAACGAGAACACTAAAGATTATGTCGCATGGTGCTGGAAAGCCAACGGTGCTGGCTCGTCAAACACGGACGGTTCAATAACTGCAACCGTATCAGCAAACCCAACAGCCGGATTTAGCATCGTGTCTTACGCTGGAACAGGATCGAACGCCACGGTGGGTCATGGGCTGACATCTGCACCTGACATGATGATTGTTAAACACCGTAATAGCGGCACTGGATGGGCGTGGACAATTTATCATTCCGCCCTCTCCGCCCCGGCAACTAGCGTCATTGAGTTTAATACAGGCGCAGTTAATACGTCTGCTGGAGATCGGTGGAACAGCACGTCCCCTACGTCTTCTGTATTTTCAATTGGAACTAACGGGACAACAAACGAAAATACTACGAATTATATCGCCTACTGCTGGCACTCCGTTGAAGGCTTTTCAAAGTTTGGAAGTTACACAGGTAACGGTTCAACAGATGGTCCGTTTATCTATACTGGATTCAGACCAGCATTTGTTCTTGCTAAAAGTTCAAGTAATTCAGCAACACGATGGATGCTGATTGACTCGGTAAGACACCCATACAATGACAGTGACGCTTCAGCACTTTCACCAAGTTCAACTGAAAACGAAGCAGATGTAAAACCAACAAACGCAGCAGTAGACTTGCTTTCAAATGGTTTCAAATTCAGAAGCGATACATTGGATTGGAATGGATCAGGTTACACTTACATTTACGCAGCATTTGCCGAAGCACCGTTCCAAGGCGGTTCTACCGAAATCACTCAAGGAAGAGCAAGATAATTATTGAAACACTATATAATGAATAACCCAAAATTAGGAGACATTAAAAAATGTGGGCAT
>Ga0196901_1001401_pt1 | contig 12195 bp, 13 predicted proteins | sample CB_VirMetaG_FD_169099 | JGI IMG/M metagenome (GOLD analysis project Ga0196901, IMG submission 169099) | Freshwater to marine saline gradient viral communities from Chesapeake Bay - CB_1504_1 Viral MetaG (v3) (version 3) | ecosystem: Environmental > Aquatic > Marine > Coastal | place: USA... | reverse complement strand
ACTTATGATTCAACTACTAAACTGAGTCCATATAATAGACTGACTACATCCCAGACAGCGACCTCTAAGACTTCTGTGGCCACATCGGTTCCTTATGTGTTGGACATGGAGCTAAACATTATGGCAAAGAACCAGGATGATGCTCTTCAGATCATGGAGCAGATCCTACCATTCTTCCAGCCGGCATACAATGTGTCCGTCAAGTTTATCGATAATATCGAGAATTCATTCGATATGCCCGTGACCCTTCAGAGTGTATCTATGACAGATGATTATGAGGGGGATTATACAACTCGTCGTGTATTAATCTATACCCTAACATTCTCTGTCAAGACTAGATTCTTTAGTGGCACAAACACCAGTTCAATTATCCGTCAGGTGGATACTAATCTATACAAGCAAGACCCAGATGGATTCCTCGAGAATATTCACACTGAGGTTAATCCTCCTGGTGCAACTCCTGCTACTGCAGGGGAGCCAACCCAGACATTCAGATTGGTTGCAAGTACCGATACGTTCATCATTAGGGACGCACTTGGTTCTGCTAAGGTATCGTATACAATCAACCAGAGTGTGTATGCATCTACATCTGGCACACAAGCAGTGGTTAAGGATTATGAATACGACTCAGTTAATCTGCAGAATATCCTCACAGTGACGTTTGCAGATGGTTTCTTTATTGCTGGTGAAGATATTGTTAACCCAATTTCAAGTCAATGGATTACAATGAAGTCAATTGAGACAGTGTAATAGTGAGTGTTATATGAATAATGAAAAACGTGAAACATTAATTGCATCTCTTGGTAAGAACTTACCAGAGCCTTCTGTTAATAATGTCCCCGCGGTTCCTGTTCAGAACCGTGATATCAAAGACGACTATGATTATTCTCGCAAGACCTATCGTGATCTAATTGATAAGGGATCTGCTGCAATGGATAGTATGATAGAACTTGCCGTTGATTCAGAACATCCTCGTGCGTTTGAGGTGCTGTCTGGTATGATGAAGAACATGGCGGACATCACAGATAAGCTGATGGATCTCCAGAAGAAGAAAGATGATCTTGAAACCAAGAAGAGTGGTGGAAAGCCACAGGCTGGTGTAACTAATAATAATGTGTTTGTTGGCAGTACTACTGATCTTCAGAGAATGCTAGCGAAGGGTGATGTGATCGATGGCGATACAGACGACTGAAAGTTATCTTGGTAATGCAAATGTAAAACGTGATGGTGTATCCACTCAATTTACAAAAGAGCAGATCCAAGAATATAAAAGATGCATGGAGGATGCAAGCTACTTTGCGCGTCACTATTTAAAAGTTATCCATCTTGATAAGGGATTAGTTCCATTTGATCTGTACCCTTATCAAGAGAAGATGTTTGAACATTTTAATAACAACAGATTCTCAATTGTACTTGCCTGCCGGCAGTCAGGTAAATCTATTTCTTCTGTGGCATATCTTTTGTGGTATGCGATGTTCCATCCCGAACAGACCATTGCCGTTCTTGCTAACAAAGGTGCCACTGCGAGAGAAATGCTGGCTCGTATTACCCTAATGTTGGAGAACACTCCCTTCTTCTTACAACCAGGGACGAAAGCTCTCAACAAGGGTAGTATTGAGTTTAGCAACAACAGTCGTATTATTGCGGCCGCCACATCTGGTTCATCCATTCGTGGTATGTCTGTAAACCTTCTGTATCTTGATGAGTTTGCGTTCGTTGAAAATGATACAGAGTTCTACACATCTACCTATCCTGTAATTTCATCTGGTAAAACATCCCGAGTGATCATTACATCTACGGCCAATGGTCTTGGTAATCTATATCATAGACTATGGGAAGGTGCGGTGCAGAGCACAAATGAATTTAAACCGTTCCGTGTGGATTGGTGGGACGTTCCTGGTCGTGATGATGCCTGGAAAGAGCAGACTATTGCTAACACATCAGAGCTGCAGTTTGATCAGGAGTTTGGTAATTGCCTAGAAAGTAATTCCCAAATAACTATTCTTATAAGTACGATTGTGTATGAAATAAGAATAGGAGATTTATATGAGTGCATCCAACGAGGACAGTCATCTGGTTTATCTCTTGAAGAGGAAGTCCGACTCTCAGCTCTACGTTGGTATAACTATACGCCGGAGAATGAGACAGCGGTTCGGGGACCACAAGAGGTCGAAAAGGTTTAGGGATGTGGGGTTCGATTATGAAATACTGGAAGAGTCCACTGATCGATCTTTTATCGAGGGAAGGGAGGAATATTGGATAGATAAGTTGGATACATTCAACAACGGCCTGAATGAATCACCCAGTGGTAAGGGATATGGTCATAATTCTCCCAACTTCACTACTCTCGGATACGTATTCACTGATGAGCAGCGAGGCAATATGTCCGCAGCGGCAAGGGAGAGAGCTAGAAAGGAGGGGTTTAATGTAAGGTCTGGGCGGTCTAAAAAGAATTGGGAGGATGCTGATTATGCTAAGCGTCAATCAGATGTGAGGAAAGGCAAAAGACTTCGGCCGCCCAAATTGTCCGATGAGGAAGTCGATCAAATAAAACATATGTATAACGAACAAATTGATGACTTAATTGAAGAGAATCAAATTTGGAACAAACAAGCAAAACTCAAGGGATGGAAACAGAGAACATTAGAAGGTGCGTTCTTTGACAAGAATAAACACCTGTTTAATGTGTCCAAACCGACCATTGTCAATATAGTGAAGGGATTATGTCGAACACAGAAGCTACCGTCAATTTACAAATCTTAACGCCAACCGGATTTCAGCTGTTTGATGGTGTTAAGAGGTATTGGCATGATCAATCTGTGGTGTTTACGTTTGATGATGGTACAGAATTAAATACTGCGAATGAACATAAATTTGTTATCGGTGAAACTGTAACATTTGCAAAGGATGTGCAGGTTGGTGATGATATAGGAAAGGTTGTAAAACACAAAAGAAACAAGAAGAGCGGTGATTGGTTCTATGATCCCGTAAACGTAGCCAATGGTAGTATATTCCTACATGATGATATGTTTGTTTCTCACAACACTTTCATCGGAACTGGCAACACACTTATTAATGCGGAGACTCTACTAAGGTTGAAGGCACATGATCCAATTAGTAGAGACAATGCTGTTAGGATTCATAAGAAGCCAGTAAAGGGACATAACTATCTAATGACTGTGGATGTTGCCAAGGGCCGAGGAGTGGACTACAGCACATTTAACATTATTGATATCTCTGTTGATCCTTTTGAGCAGGTATGTGTGTTTCAGGATAATATGATCTCACCACTATTATTTCCTGATATCATCTACAAGTACGCAAAGATGTATAACAATGCATATGTTGTTATTGAGTCTAATGATCAGGGTATGGTGGTGTGTAATGGTCTATACTATGATCTTGAATATGAAAACATGCATGTGGAGAGCCTATTGAAAGCAAACTCTCTTGGCGTTACAATGAACAAGAAGGTTAAGCGTATTGGCTGCTCTCATGCAAAGGATCTTATTGAGAGAGGCAAGCTGAAGATTATTGATGCAGAGACTATTATTGAAGCGTCCACTTTTGTTCATAAGGGTCAATCATATGAAGCATCTGATGGTAACCATGATGACCTAATGATGAACCTAGTGATGTTTGGTTGGTTTGCAGCAACAGATATGTTCCAGAATATGACAGACATTAAATTAAAGAGCATGTTGTATGAGGAGACCATTAGGAAAGCAGAAGATGATCTTGTTCCGTTTGGTGAGATTGATGATGGCCTTCCTAAAGAAGAAGTATTTGACTTTGGTCAGAAGGGAGTCTGGCAGGTAGTTGGCAGCGAAGATTTCTGAAACTACTATATTTATAAATAGGTTCAGTGAAAAAATTCGTATTATGAGCTAGCTTATCTATAACAATTTTGAAGGGGATATCCTATGGCGTTTCAAGTCTCACCTGGTGTACAGGTAAAAGAAATTGACTTGACCAACGTAATTCCGGCAGTTTCTACTTCTATTGGTGCTATCGCTGGTACATTCCAGTGGGGCCCAGTTGATGAAGTAACAACTGTAAACTCCGAGAAACAATTGGTCGAGTTGTTTGGGAGACCAAATTCTCTTGATGGAAGTGCTGCCTATTTCATGGGCGCAGCGCACTTTCTTCAGTACGGCAACGCACTTCGCGTAGTTCGTGTAGAGACTGGTAACCTAAACGCTACTGATACCGGTAACGGTATTCTAATTAAAAACGACGATCACTTCGACACAGTAACCTTTGGTTCTGAAGTTGTCGCTGCTCGTTTTCCTGGTACTATGGGCAACTCATTGCTCGTAAGTATTTGTCCTGCAAACAGCACCGCGTTCAATAACTGGACATATAAGGGTCTGTTTGATAGCGCTCCAAGCACATCGGACTATGCAAGCAAGCAGGGTGGCGCATCTGATGAGATGCACATTGTGGTTGTGGATGAAGATGGTGTATGGACCGGCGAAACCGGTACAGTATTGGAAACCTGGGCATTTGTATCACAGGCAAACGATGCTAAGTCAAACGACGGTACTAATAACTACTACGTTAATGTAATCAACAGCGGTTCACGCTACATTCGTTTTGCTGGTCATCCAGCAACGTTGTCGGATGCAGGTGACGATGCTTCTGGTCAGACATTTACCACTGTTACTTCTGCTATCAACTACAGCTTGGCTGGTGGTGTTGATGATAATGCACCTACGGTTGCTGAAGTACTCTCAGGTTACGATTTCTTTGCTGATGCAGAGACTCTTGATGTTAACCTGATCATTGGTGGTTGTGCTCCAACTGGTGGCAGTAATGTTACCTATGCAAACGGTTTGATTGCTCTTGCTGAAGGTCGTAAGGATTGCGTGGTATTCCTTTCACCGATGGTTGCTGACACTGTTAACAATGCTTCTGCTGCTGCAGATGTTATTACTTGGGCAGATCAGCTTACATCTACTTCATATGCTGTGATCGATTCAACAGCACTTTACGTCTACGATAAGTACAACGATGTGTACTATTGGGTACCAGCTGCTGGCTCAATTGCTGGTCTGTGTGCTAAGACGGATGATGTTGCAGATCCATGGTTCTCACCTGCTGGTTTCAATCGTGGCCAGATCCTTGGTGTGACAAAGATTGCGCTCAACCCTAATAAGGCTGATCGTGATGATCTGTACAAGGCTCGTGTTAATCCAATCGTATCCTTCCCTGGTGAAGGTACTGTATTGTATGGTGATAAGACTGCACAGGCTAAGCCTTCTGCATTCGATCGTATTAATGTTCGCCGCTTATTCATCGTATTGGAAAAAGCAATTGCTACTGCTTCAAAGTATCAGTTGTTTGAATTCAATGATGAGTTCACCCGCGCAATGTTCCGCAACATGGTGGAACCATTCCTGCGTGATGTGAAGGGCCGTCGCGGTATTACTGACTTCTTGGTTGTTTGTGATGAAACTAACAACACTGGTGAAGTTATTGATACCAACCGTTTCGTGGCAGACATCTACATCAAGCCAGCACGTTCTATTAACTTTATCACATTGAACTTCATCGCTACTCGTACCGGTGTTGAGTTCAGTGAGATTGTTGGTCAATAAGGGGGTGAGCAATGGCTATTCTAGGCGTAGATGATTTCAAAGCGAAACTCACTGGTGGTGGTGCTCGCGCCAACCTGTTCAAAGCTACGGTTAACTTCCCAGGCTATGCAGGTGGTGATGTTGAACTAGCATCGTTCATGATTAAGGCAGCCCAGTTGCCAGGTTCTATCATTGCACCGATCACTATTCCATTCCGTGGCAGACAGCTACAGATTGCTGGTGATCGTACATTTGAACCTTGGAACATTACTGTTATCAATGATGTAAACATGGTAACTCGTAATGCGTTCGAGCGTTGGATGAACGGTATCAACCGTCACAATGCAAATACTGGTTTGTCGAACCCAACTGATTACCAAGCAGATATGGTTATTGAGCAGTTGAACAAAGCGGGTGAAGTGACCAAGCGTTACGATATCCGTGGTACGTTCCCTACCAATATCTCTGCAATTGAAGTTTCATATGACTCTGAAAACACTATTGAAGAGTTCACTGTAGAGCTTCAGGTACAGTATTGGGAGAGCGACACGACCTCCTAAATATAGTGATAGGTGAGGGGTCCCTTCGGGGACCCCGACCCAACCTTTATTATAATGTAAGGAACCAAGATGGCGGATAATAATTTTACTTTATTTGGATATGAAATCAAGAAGAAGGCTTCTGTTGAAAAAGAAGAACAGAAGAGACGTTCATTCGTTGCCCCTATGGACGATGAGGGGGTCGCTCAGGTTGCCGCTGGTGGCCACTATGGACAGTTCCTCGATCTCGATGCAAGTAATGTAAAGGATGATCGTGATCTTATTCGTCGTTACAGAGATGCTTCAGTTCAACCAGAATGTGATTCTGCGATTGAAGACATTGTAAATGAAGCAATTGTTTCTGACGATGATTCAGCACCAGTATCCCTGATTGCTGACGATGTGGAGGGCGATAAACTCCAAAATATTCTTAATGAGGAGTTTGAGAATGTAGTCAAACTGCTCAATTTTAACTTCTACGGTCATGATATCTTCCGTAGATGGTATGTTGATGGACGCTTGTTCTATCACATCATTATCGATGAGGCCAACCCAAAGCGTGGTATCGTCGAGCTCCGTCCTATTGATCCCACTCGTATCCGCAAGGTTAAGAAGGTCAATAAAGAAAAGGATGAGAAGACTGGTGTAGAGCTCATTAAAAACATTGAGGAATACTACATCTATCAAGACAATGCTATGGTTAAGTCTTCGCAGGGTCTAAAGATTTCAAAGGATTCTATTTGTTATATTACCTCAGGTATGTTGGATCCTACCCGTAAGAAAGTTTTATCGTATCTCCATAAAGCGTTGAAGCCTGTTAACCAGCTCCGTATGATGGAAGACTCTCTTGTAATTTATCGTTTATCACGTGCTCCAGAACGTCGTATTTTCTATATCGATGTTGGTAACCTTCCTAAGGGTAAGGCGGAGGAGTACATGGCACAGATCATGGCCAAGCATCGCAATAAGTTGGTGTATGATGCACAGACAGGTGAGTTGCGTGATGATCGTAAGCATATGTCTATGCTGGAAGACTTCTGGTTGCCTCGTAGAGAGGGTGGTCGTGGTACTGAAATCTCGACTCTGCCAGGTGGTGAAAACCTTGGCCAGATTGATGATATCATCTACTTCCAGAAGAAGTTGTATAAAGCACTAAATGTGCCTATCAATCGCCTGGAGCAAGAAGCTCAGTTCTCACTGGGTCGTTCTACAGAGATTAGTAGAGACGAGGTTAAGTTCCAGAAGTTTGTAGATCGTATTCGTAAGAAGTTCTCATTGCTGTTTACCAATCTGCTTAGAATGCAGTTGATCCTTAAGGGGTTAATTTCGGAAGATGAGTGGGATGCAATTAGAGAAAATATTAGTGTTGACTTCCTTAAGGATTCCGCCTTCTCTGAGTTGAAGAACGCAGAAGTTCTCCGCGAGCGTATTGCTACTCTTCGTGAGGTGGATGAGTATGTTGGCAGATACTACTCTATTGAGTGGGTTCGTAAGAACATCCTCATGCAGACAGAAGAAGATATTAAGCAGATCGACAAGCAGATTAAGGCGGAGGAACCTGAGGAAGAAGAAGGCGAGGGAATGGAAGACTTCGCTATGGATGATCAACAGCAGGGTGGTCCTGGTGGTGGTCATAAGATTCGCGACCTTGAAAATCGCGGATTCTAGAAATTAATTAATTTATAAATACCCTAAAAGTGAGGAATATTATGTCTGAAGAAGATGTTGAAGTACAGGATTTTGAACCAAGCAATATGCAGAACTTTGTAAATGCGTTGGAGCAGGATGATTTGGTAGCGGCTCAGGATGCTTTTAATACTGAGTTGGGTAACCGCATCTCTGATGCCCTAGACGCAAAGAAGATTGAGGTTGCTGCGTCAATGTATGGTTCAGCGGATGAAGTAACAACCGATATTGATGATTCAGAAATGGACATCGATGTTGAAGACGAGGCTGAAGACCAAGAGGATTAACATATGGCATGGGTCGCTATCACAAATAACCCTTACTGGGAATATGATAACAATCCACCAGATCCAGGTGTAGGTAGCCCGTATAGACCTTTGTGGTTGAAACAGACCGCTGGTATTAGAACATCACCAAGTGGTCGTGAGGTCTATGTAAAATGCAGACGTGTTGGCACCACAGTGGACACAGCTGGAGAGATTAGTAAAACTTTTTGGGACAATCATTAATGAAGTTAATTGCCGAATATACAGAGTCAGTTGGTTATCTAACTGAGAAAAAAGAAGATGGTACTAAGAATCACTTCATTGAAGGCGTGTTCATGCAGGCCGACCAAAAGAATAGAAATGGCCGCATCTATCCAAAGAAGATTATGGAAGGTGCTGTCGAAAAGTATGTCACTGAGCAGGTCAAGACTGGCCGTGCGGTAGGTGAACTTAACCATCCAGATGGTCCAACGATCAATCTGGATAAAGTTTCTCATCGCATTACTGCCCTCGAATGGGACGGCAATAATGTGGTAGGAAAAGCCCAAATTCTTAACACCCCTATGGGTAAGATCGTTCAGGGTCTCCTTGAAGGTGGAGTTAGGGTGGGCGTTTCAAGTCGTGGTATGGGTACTCTTGAGCAAAGAGATGGTGTCAACTATGTGAAGGACGACTTCATGTTGAGCACCGTAGATATCGTACAGGATCCATCTGCACCAGATGCTTTCGTTAATGGAATTATGGAAGGTGTAGAGTGGGTGTGGAATAACGGTATTCTAGTAGCTGAAGAGATTGAGGCTTATGAGACTGAAATCAAGAAAGCAAAGCCTGCGGTTCGTCCTGAATTGCAGATGAAGCTGTTCAAAGATTTTCTCTCTAAACTATAATTTGTAAGGAGCATCTAATGTCTGATAACATTAAGAACGAAGACATTGAGGCTATTGAGGAAGCACAAGAAGTTACTCTCCCTAAGGACGAGAAAGCTTCAGTTGATTCAGTCGAAAAAGCCTCGGACGTCACTAAGAAGGCACCTGCTCGTAAGGGCGATAAAACAGGTACCAAGGACGAGCCAGCCCAACAGGGTAATGTCAAGCAAAAGGATGACGGTGTTGCAGAATCATTTGAAGATGATTTGAATGCACTCGTTGAATCTGAAGCTACACTGTCAGAAGGTTTCCGTGAGAAAGCTGCACTGATTTTCGAAGCTGCTATCAATAGCAAAGTTGCCGCTAAGGTAAATGAGCTGGAAGAAAGCTACGAAGAGCGTCTTTCTGAAGAAACTGAATCTTTCAAGGCCGAACTGGTTGAGAAGGTTGACGGTTACCTAAACTACGTAGTTGAGTCGTGGATGGAAGAAAACAAGCTGGCTGTTGAAGCTGGCCTGCGTACTGAAATCGCTGAAGGTTTCATGACTGCACTCAAGGACGTATTCGTTGAGAACTACATCGAAGTTCCAGAAAGCAAGGTTGACCTGGTTGACCAGCTGTCTGAGCAAGTTTCTGAACTGGAAGAAAAACTCAATAAGACCATCAAGAGCAACATTGAACTGGCTGAAGGCCTTGCCAAAGCTAAGCGTGCTGCGATCGTTGAGTCTGCAACTAAGGACCTGACTGTTGCTCAAGCTGAGAAGCTCTCTTCTCTGGTTGAGTCTATCGAGTTCGATGGTGAAGAGTCTTTCGCTAAGAAGATTTCTACTATTAAGGAATCTTACTTCCCAGCTGAGAAAGTAGTTGTCTCTGAAGACGTACAAGAAGAGCAGGGTGAAGACGATGTGATTGCATCTCCTCTCATCAACGCCTATGTTAACGCTATTCGCGCTACCGCGAAGAAATAATTCCAAATAAGGAGAACTATAATGTTTGGATCTGATAAAATTATGGAGAAGTGGGCCCCTGTAATGGAGCACTCTGATCTCCCAGAAATTAAGGACAACTATCGTAAGTCCGTAACCGCAGTTGTTTTGGAAAACCAAGAGAAGGCTCTTTCTGAAGAGCGTGCTCAGCGTGGTTTCCTTTCAGAAACCGCTGCTAACGCAACCACTGGTGGTACTGGTAACCTCTCTAACTGGGATCCTATTCTGATCTCTTTGGTTCGCCGTGCTATGCCTAACCTGATTGCATATGATATCGCTGGCGTTCAGCCAATGACTGGTCCTACTGGCCTGATCTTTGCAATGAAGTCTAAGTACTCTACCCAGGGTGGTACCGAAGCTCTGTTCAACGAAGCAGATACTTCTTTCTCTGCTCAGAACGCAGCTGGTGGTTTGTCTGCTGCTCATGGTGGCGACTCTGACTCTTTGGGCGTACTTGGTACTGACACAACTCCAGCTGATGGTGTTGAAGACTCATTCGCAGTTGGTACTGGTATGACTACAGCTCAGGCTGAAGCATTGGGTAACACTGGTGGTGACTTCAATGAGATGGCATTCAGCATCGAGAAGACCACTGTTACTGCTAAGAGCCGCGCACTGAAGGCTGAGTACACCATGGAAATGGCTCAGGACCTGAAGGCAATTCATGGTTTGGATGCAGAGTCTGAATTGGCTAACATCCTTTCTGCTGAAATTCTTGCAGAAATCAACCGTGAAGTTATCCGTACTATCAACGTTAAGGCTATCCTCGGTGCACAGCAAGCAAACGTAACCTCTAAGGGTACTTTTGACTTGTCTTCTGATGCTGATGGTCGTTGGTCTGCTGAAAAGTTCAAGGGTCTGATCGTACAGATCGAGCGTGAAGCTAACATTATCGCTAAGACAACTCGTCGCGGTAAGGGTAACTTCGTTGTATGCTCTTCTGACGTTGCTACAGCTCTGGCTGCTTCTGGCATGCTGGACTACGCTCCTGCTCTGAGCACTTCTCTGAACGTTGATGACACTGGCAACACTTTTGCTGGCGTTCTGAACGGTCGTATGAAGGTTTACATCGATCCTTATGCAGCTAACGATTATGTTACTGTTGGTTATCGTGGTTCTAACCCATACGATGCTGGTATGTTCTATTGCCCATACGTTCCATTGACCATGGTTCGTGCAGTTGGTGAGAACGACTTCCAGCCACGTATCGGCTTCAAGACTCGTTACGGTATGGTTGCTAACCCATTCGTGGGCGGCGCTACATCTAGCGAAACCGGTACTAACCGTGCTAACCAGTACTTCCGCATCTTTGCGGTATCTGAAATCATGGCTGCTTGATTGTAGTCATCTTTTAGATGAAAAAGGGGCCCTTCGGGGCCCTTTTTTTTGCTTATAAATACTCTTATAGTAAATGGAGTACCTTTTATGCCATATGATATTGGAACAACCCTGTCTGCAGTAGATTCAGGAACCCCCACAACCAACCTGAATTACCTTGCACCTGCAGCTTTTAGACTTACATTGGATAAGTTGAAATATCCTAATGTTGAATACACTGTGCAGACTGTGATCCTTCCAGATCTCTCACTTCCTGCCGCTCCAGTTCAATCACCCATGCGTAGATTTGGTTTACCAGGTGACAAGATTGAGTATGGCACATTTGAGATTTCATTCTTGGTGGATGAGAACATGATGAACTATCGTGAGATTCATGATTGGATTCTTGAAGAGATTAGAGTAAAAGATAGCAAAGAAAATAAGAAGACGCGGGACCTTACTCTCTCTATTCTTTCATCTCATAATAACGTAACAAATCAAATTCAGTTTGTGGATGCATACCCTGTGACGTTGTCTTCTTTGCCATTTGATATTACAATTACAGATATCCAGTATCTAACAGCTGTGGTATCGTTTGAGTATTCATACTACAAACTACTGTAATAAATAAAACAAAAAGGACTATATTATGATCAATATTGAAGACATCCTTGAGATGTGGAAGAAAGATGCCATCATTGACGAAATGTCATTAGATGAAGAATCACGCAACTCTGCAAGACTGCACGGTAAGTATCTTGAGATGCTTACTGTTTCAAGATTACAACTCCGCAAGAGAGAGCAGGAATTTAAGGTTCTGCTTAAAGACAAGTGGATGTGGTACAACGATAAGTTGTCTAAAGAACAGATTGATGAGCTAGGTTGGGACTATGACCCATGGAAGGGACACTCTAAGCCACTCAAGACAGATATGGATAGGTTCTATGATGCTGATC